>Ga0228638_1000106_pt1 | contig 33119 bp, 15 predicted proteins | sample 48DmetaG_FD_182704 | JGI IMG/M metagenome (GOLD analysis project Ga0228638, IMG submission 182704) | Seawater microbial communities from Monterey Bay, California, United States - 48D | ecosystem: Environmental > Aquatic > Marine > Coastal | place: USA: California | collected 2016-10-31 | reverse complement strand
TCGCCATGTCCGTCGAGCGCGCGCGCGCGGACGCGCGCTCGGACCGCGCGCGCGCGCGACCGCGCGCGACCGCGGACGCGCTCGAGGACCTGCGCGTGCGATGCGCGCACTGCGACGCCGTCTTCGCGCCGCGCGCGCTCGAATACGGCGCCGACGCGCGACGATTCGCGAGCGAGACGCTGCGAGACGCGTTCGACGCGCTCGAGCGGGACGAGGAGACGAACGGGTTCTTGCTGCGAGGGCGCGAGCGCGGCGACGCGGCGCACCGGGGGCTGGCGCGGGCGTGCGACGAGCTGAGGAAGACGATGTCGCTCACGGAGGCGAACGCGACGCTGGGGCGAGGGGCGATGCACGTGTTCTCGACGAAACAGGCGAGGGCGCTGCTGACGAGCGCGGGGGCGGTCGGGGAGGGAGAGGGAAGGTTGAGATGGTTTTTGGACGTCGGCGCGGGGTGCGGCGAGGTGACGGAGACGCTGGCGAAGAATTTTGAAAAGACGTGCGCGACGGAGAGCTCGCGAGGGATGGCGAAGCGATTGAGAGAGCGTGGATTTGATGTCGTGCTCGAGAGCGACACGATCGAGGACGTCGTGGGGGACGTGCGGCGGCTGGGGGAGGATTTGGACGAGGACGGGTTCGACGTCGTCGCGGCGTTGAACCTGTGCGATCGAATCGACGCTCCGGTGACGCTCATGTCGCAGTTAAAGCGCGCGTTGAAACCCGGGACCGGGGTTTTGATATTAGCCATCGTCGTTCCGTTCCGTCCATTCGTCGAGGGCGCGGACGGGACGCGAACGAAACCCAGCGAAACCGTCGACGCGCCGAGCTCGGGATCGTGGGAGGCGGGCGTCGAGGCGCTGTGGGAAAATTTAATCGCTCCCGCGGGATTCGAGCTCATCAGGCTCGCCCGGGTGCCGTACATATCCGAGGGCGATCACCTCTTCGACGCGTACGTCCTGGACGACGCCGTGTTCGTGTTGAGGGCGCCGGCTCGATGAACCGACGTCCCGAGCGCGCGAGCGGGACGCGCTGTAATTCAACGCTTCATTCCTAGCCTCCCCGCGCGCCCGCGCGCGCTTTCGCCGCGAGCGACGATGTCGACGGCGTCCACGTCGTCGTCGTCGTCGACGTCGGCGCCGATGACGGCGAGCGAGATTCGCGCGCGCGTGCGACGCCAAAAAGTCGACCCGCGCGTGTCGCTGGACGTCTACTTCAGAACCGCCGAACACGTGCATCTACAGGTGCGCGCGCGCTCGCGACGCGCTCGCGACGCGCGCCGACGGTAGAACTCTCGAGCGCGCGCGCGCGGAGCGCGAGCGACGACGGCGACGACGGGAAAAGGGGACGCTCGATTGGATTGGGACGCGGCGTCGGTTGACCGAACGCGAGCGACGCGCGCTCGCGACGCGCGGAACGACGGCGCCGCGAGACTGACGGCTCGCGATGCGATGTGCGCTCGTCGCGATCGCGCAGGCAAAGATTTATAGGAGCGAAGGAAACTTGCCGCAGCTGTACAGGCTGTTGTACGCGTACGCGTCGGTGGTGTTGGATACGATGGCGGAGCACGGCGACTGGGACGACGTAAAGTACGCCGAGCGGGTGAAACGGGAGAAAACGAGGACGGAGGAGGCGTTAGCGGAGATGGAGTCATTGAAACCGGTGATCGATGCGGAGGCGGAGGCGTGGAGACGATCGGCACCGCGGCGCGGGGCGAAGTCGGCGGCGGTCGGAGCCGCCGCCGGCGCGTCGTCGTCGTCCACAAAGGGCGCGACCGGGGGGGATGGGGACACGAACAGGAACACGACGGTACCTAAAGCGAGCGGAGAGACGCTGACGAAGCACTCGATGTTCGACGGGCGTCTACCGAGTGCCACGGACACGGCGACGGCGGCTCGAACGGCGGCGGCGAACCCGAGCGGAGCCGTCGTCGAAAAGAGTACCACCGCGCCCGCACCGAGCGTGGGGACGCGACAAGAAAACGCAGCGAGACACGCCCACTCGCTGTTACCTCCGCCGCCACCGCCGCCTCCAGCGCTCGGGGATGGGGACTCCGCGGCGTTTTCGCAGAGCCTGATGCGCAACGCGGCGAGCGTGGATTTCCAACCCAAAGTCATCGTCCAGATTCCCACCACGGACGAGGCGGCCACGGACCACACGCGCTTAGACACCCGTCTAAAGCTGTACAACCTGCGCGAGAAAGTCGTCCGCGGCGACGGGAACTGCCAATTCCGCGCCGTCGCCGATCAACTCTTTCGCGACCAAGAGCGTCACGCCGAGTGTCGCGCCGTCGTCGTCGATCAACTCCGCCGCGCCTCCGAAGACTACGCTCCCTACGTTCCCGAAGATTTCGACGCGTACGTCGAATCCATGGCCAAGGACACCGCGTGGGGCGATCACATCACCCTTCAAGCCGCCGCCGACGCCTACGGCGTTCGCATGTGCGTCATATCCAGCTACCGGGACAACTTTCTCGTCGAGATCACCCCCAAGACGGCGCGCAGCGCGCGCGTGTGTTGGATCTCCTTCTGGGCCGAGGTTCACTACAACTCCGTGTACCCCGCGTAGTCTCCCAGCCCTCGTCGCGCTCGGTCCCTCGTCGCCGCCGCCGCCGCGCCGAGTCCCTCGTATCCACCGTTCACGACTCACGACGAATGCTGTATGGGTAAACAGTATGCTTCACGCCACGGTGCCGAGGCCGTGTTCGACGTCACCGCGCGCGTCACATCGCGCGCCATGTCCGCGACGGCGTGCAAGTTTTACCTCGCCGGCGCGTGCCGGAACGGCGCGTCGTGTCGATTCTCGCACGACGCCGACGCGAGCGCGAGCGCGAGCGCGCGCGCGTCGACGGAGACGCGCGAGCGATGCAAATTCGTCGACGCCCCCGGTGGGTGCACGTTCGGCGATCGATGCAAGTACGCGCACGGCGCGAGCGACGCCGGCGCGAGCGACGTCGCGAGGGCGTTCAGTCGCGTGACGCTCGCCACCGGGGCGGGACGCGGGATGTCGGCGAGCGCGACGGCGTTCGCGCCGGGAGGGACGCGGGGGAACGCGAACGCGAACGGAGCCGAATACGAATACGGCGAAGAGGAGGACGAAGATTGGGGATACGTGGACGAACACGGGAATTGGGTGTCGTTCGACGACGAGGGCGAGGGCGCGAGGGAGTTTTTGGCGGCGCAGTTGCCGGACGAGGACGAGCTGTTGGGACTGACGAGCGAGGGGCCGAGCGGGGCGGGCGACGACGCGTGGGGGTTCTTCGACGAGGGCGGGAATTGGGTGTCGCTCGAGGGAGAGGGACAGCGGTACCTACAAACGCAGGAAGATTTGGTGCGTTGAGGACGATGGGCGTCGACGAGGAAGAGGGAGCGATGACGAGGAGGATGTACACTACGCGCGACGAAGTATTCGCCGCGACTGAATTCCGACGATTGTAATTTGATTCACGCAAGCGCTAACGATTATGCATGAGTCTGACGGCTTGCGCGTTTTCATTCCTCGCAGGGCATCGGTCGGGAGGACTCGTTCGTCGACGACGGCGTCGACGAAAGCGCGGATGAGGACGCGGAAGCGGAGGACGCGGAAGTCGCGCGACTCGAGGCTTCGCAAAATTTAGAGTGCGTGGTGTGTTTGGAAGTCGTCGTCGAGAAACCTCGCTTCGCGGATCGACGATTCGGGCTGTTGAACGCGTGCGAGCACTGCTTTTGCCTGAATTGCATTCGCGGATGGCGTCAGGGAGGAACGCAGCGAGGGGCCGAAGCGAGCGCTTCGAGCAACGAACAAGCGCGCATGTGCCCGATTTGTAGGACGACTTCTCACTTCATTACGCCGACGACGTCGTGGCCGAGAAACGACGAAGAAAAGACACAGATGATCGACTCGTACCGAGAACGGATGGGCAAAATACCGTGCAAACATTTCGACGGCGGCGACGGCACGTGTCCGTTTGGAACTTCGTGTTTCTACGAACACAGATACCGCGCTACGGGCGAGTTGGAGAGCGCCGAAGTACGGAAAAGCACCGCTTCAGACGGGAGTTTGAACATCCTCACTCCGGTTCGATTGAGCGATTTCATCCAGACGTCGAGAAGGTTTAGATAGATAGCGAACGTAGAGTTGATAAATGAAAAATGTTTACAATGCGTGGCAACTCGTTCGATGGTGGGTCTAAGGGTCGCGATTTCTTCGATCGTGTCTAAGGTTCATAACTCAAGTTCGGTCCCAACCAGCGTTGCACTTCAGAGAGCTCCATCTTTTTGCGGCCCGCGTATTCTTCAACTTGGTCAGACGTAAGCTTACCGACGTTGAAATATTCAGAGCACGCGCCTGCGAAGTACAAGCCAGAGACCGAGGCCGAGGGAAGCATGGCGAACGTCTCGGTAAGTTCGACGCCAATTTCTTCCTTGACCTTCATCAAGTCCCACATTGTCGCCTTTTCCGTGTGATCTGGCTGGGACGGATAACCCGGCGCTGGACGAATGCCTTGATATTTCACCTTGAGTAAGTCTTCGCAGTTGAAAGACTCATCCTTGGCGTAACCCCAGTCATCCTTACGGACGCGCTCGTGGAGCAACTCCGCGAACGCTTCAGCGAGGCGATCAGCCAAGGCTTCCGCCATGATGTAGGAGTAATCGTCGTTCGCAGCCTTGAACTCGGCCGTAAGCTCATCGAGACCAAATCCAGCAGAGCACACGAACATACCGAGGTAATCCTTCACACCGCTATCCTTCGGGGCGATGAAGTCACTGAGCGCCATGTACGGCTCGTCGGTGTCTTTTTCGGCTTGCTGGCGGAGCGTGTAGAAAGTGTGGTGCGTCGTTGTCCGGCTTTCATCTGTGTAAACGACGATGTCATCGCCAACGGAGTTGGCCGGGTAGAAACCATAAATACCCTTGAGAGTAAGTCTCTTGTTTTGCTTGATTTTTGTGATCATCGCGTTGGCCTCGTCGAAGAGCTTCTTCGCCTCGGGGCCGACAGTTTCATCGTTGAAAATCTTCGGGTAGCCACGGTTCGGGTAGCGACCACGCAGCTGCCACACCTGGAAGAACGGATTCCAGTCAATGTACGGAAGCACATCGTCGATCGACACCTCCATCGCCTTGGCTCCGCAGAACTTGGGAGTGACAGGGACATTCGGCGCGGCGGTGAAGTCCACCGGTTTCACAGTTGCTCTCGCCTTTTGGAGGGTAAGGTATTTACGATCCTCTAAACCAGCGTAAAATTCGTCACGCATCTCAGCGTACGTTTCATTGATGTCGTCCATGAAGTCAGCGTGCTTCCTCTTGTCCAACAAGGTCTGAGCCACTGGCACCGCACGCGAGGCATCGAGAACGTGAATCACACCGCCGGAGTAGTTTGGCGTCAGCTTCACCGCAGTGTGCATCTTAGACGTCGTCGCACCGCCGATGAGAAGCGGGATTCTCATACCTGCCTTTTCCATCTCCTTTGCGACGGTCACCATCTCATCCAATGACGGTGTGATCAAGCCCGAAAGACCCAAAATGTCAGCCTTGCTCTCTCTCACCGCATCTAAAATCTTTTCACAGGGACACATCACGCCAATGTCAATAACCTTGAAGTTATTGCACCCTAAAACGACGGCAACAATGTTCTTACCGATGTCGTGCACGTCACCCTTCACCGTGGCGATCAAAAAGGTACCGGCGGTACTGGCTTCAGTGCTGCCGGTGAGAGCCTTTTCCGCATCCATGAAAGGGATAAGGTGGCCGACAGCCTTCTTCATCACACGGGCAGATTTAATAACTTGCGGCAAAAACATCTTACCGGCGCCAAAGAGATCACCAACCACATTCATGCCGTCCATCAGTGGACCTTCGATGACTTCCAGGCAAGACTTGTACTTGTCGCCCACGCGGCACTCTTCCGTGTCAGCGATGCAGAACTCGTCAATCCCCTTGATGAGGGCATATTCGAGTCGCTTTTCGCACGGCTGGTTACGCCATTCCTTACCCGACCCAGCAGCCTTCACGGCACCACCGCCAGCGGCACCCTTCTTGCGAAGGTTGCAAGGAGTGGACTTCGGGTCAAGCGTCGCCGCAAATTCGAGCATGCGCTCAGTGGCGTTGGTGCATCTGTTCAAGAGCACGTCTTCGACGTATTCCAACAACTCCTTGTCCATCTTCTCGTACACATCCTCTTCGACTTGCGCGGCGTTCACGATACCCATGTCCATACCGGCCTTGCAGGCGTGGTACAAGAAGGCGCTGTGGAACGCGCGGCGCACGGGCTCGTTGCCGCGGAAGGAGAAGGCCAAGTTGGACACGCCTCCGCTGATTTTGCAACCAGGGCAGAGACGCTTGATCTCGCGAGTAGCGTTGATGAAGTCAACGCCGTAGTTGTTGTGTTCTTCCATGCCCGTGCCGATCGTAAGAATGTTCGGGTCAAAGATGATGTCTTGCGGGTTGAAGCCAAGCTGTTCGACCAAGAGCTTGTAAGCGCGGCAGCAAATGCGCACCTTCTCAGCTTCAGTCGCCGCTTGCCCTTCCTCGTCGAACGCCATCACGACGACGGCGGCGCCGTGACGCTTCACGATCTTCGCGTGATGCAAGAACTCTTCCTCACCACCCTTGAGGGAGATAGAGTTCATGATGCACTTGCCTTGGCTGCACTTCAAGCCAGCCTCGACGACGTGGAACTTGGAAGAGTCAATCATGAAAGGAACCTTGGAGGCGTCCGGCTCGGAAACGAGCAAGTTCACAAAGCGAGACATGGCAGTTTCGCCGTCGATCAAGCCGTCGTCCATGTTGATGTCAATGACGTGCGCACCGTGCTCGACTTGCTTGAGCGCGATGGCGAGAGCCTTCTCAAAGTTACCATCGACGATGGCCTTCTTGAAGATGGTCGAGCCCGCAACGTTGCACCGTTCACCGAGGTTGATGAACGTCTTGCGGTAGTCATTTTCGTTCGGCACATAGTTGAACGGCTCGAGACCGGAGATGCGCATAATTTCTGGCACATCGTGCTTCTTGCGCGGCGTGTACGGTGCCACCATCTGGGCGAGAGCGCCGATGTGGTCATCCGTGGTGCCGCAGCAGCCACCGATGCCATTCAACAACCCCTTCTCGAGGAAGACGCGGCAGTCTTCGGCCATTTCAGCACCCTTTTGATCGTAACCACCCATGGCGTTCGGCAAACCGGCGTTAGGGTACGCGAACACCCAGCAGTCGGCGCACTTGCTCAAGTTCTCAATGTACGGGACCATGTCCTTGGCGCCGAGAGCGCAGTTCAAGCCAACAGCCATCGGCTTGGCGTGGCTGACGGAGTTCCAGAACGCCTCGTTCGTTTGGCCAGACAAGGTACGACCGGAGTTGTCGACGATGGTGCCGGAGATGAACAACGGAAGACGCGTACCGTAAGCCTCAAAGAACTTCTCAATGGCGAAAATCGCCGCCTTGGCGTTGAGCGTGTCAAAGATCGTTTCAACCAAAATCAAGTCCACACCACCCTCGACGAGTGCCTCAATCTGCTCGTAGTACGCGTCAACAATCTCGTCGAACGTACACGCGCGGAACGCCGGGTTCTCGACGGATGGAGACACCGAGAGTGTTCTGTTCGTCGGACCAATGGCGCCGGCGGCAAAGCGCGGCTTGGCCGGATTTTGCTCCGTAAACTTCACGCACGCCGCCTTCGCCAAGCGAGCAGCGGCCAAGTTCATGTCGCGCACTTCTTCCTTCTTGTCGAGCTCGTAGTCCGCCTGCGCGATCATCGTCGAAGAGAACGTGTTCGTCTCGATGATGTCGGCGCCCGCGGCGAGATACGCCTCGTGGATTTCAGAGATGACCTCCGGCTTCGTCAGCACCAAGATGTCGTTGTTCCCCTTCAAGTCATGCGTATGATTCTTGTAACGATCACCACGGAAGTCATCCTCGCTCAGCTTGTACTTTTGCACCGCCGTTCCCATCGCGCCGTCGATCACCATCACGCGCTTTTGCATGATACCCTCGATGACGTCGAACGCCGCCGACTTCTTCAACGAATCCACCCACTTCGCGTACTTCGGCACAGGAGGGAGTTCAGACGCTTTCTTCGGCGCAATCTTGTTCTCCGTCGTGTAGTTCTGCTTCGGTGTCGCTTCAAACTTCGGTTCCTCGCCGAGCTTGCGCAAGGCGCACGGCTTGGACTTCGGGTCAAGCGTCGCCGCAAATTCGAGCATGCGCTCAGTCGCATCCGGTCGACGGTTCATGAGCACGTCTTCGACGTATTCCAACAACTCCTTGTCCATCTTCTCGTACACATCCTCTTCGACTTGCGCGGCGTTCACGATACCCATGTCCATACCGGCCTTGCAGGCGTGGTACAAGAAGGCGCTGTGGAACGCGCGGCGCACGGGCTCGTTGCCGCGGAAGGAGAAGGCCAAGTTGGACACGCCTCCGCTGATTTTGCAACCAGGGCAGAGACGCTTGATCTCGCGAGTAGCGTTGATGAAGTCAACGCCGTAGTTGTTGTGTTCTTCCATGCCCGTGCCGATCGTAAGAATGTTCGGGTCAAAGATGATGTCTTGCGGGTTGAAGCCAAGCTGTTCGACCAAGAGCTTGTAAGCGCGGCAGCAAATGCGCACCTTCTCAGCTTCAGTCGCCGCTTGCCCTTCCTCGTCGAACGCCATCACGACGACGGCGGCGCCGTGACGCTTCACGATCTTCGCGTGATGCAAGAACTCTTCCTCACCACCCTTGAGGGAGATAGAGTTCATGATGCACTTGCCTTGGCTGCACTTCAAGCCAGCCTCGACGACGTGGAACTTGGAAGAGTCAATCATGAAAGGAACCTTGGAGGCGTCCGGCTCGGAAACGAGCAAGTTCACAAAGCGAGACATGGCAGTTTCGCCGTCGATCAAGCCGTCGTCCATGTTGATGTCAATGACGTGCGCACCGTGCTCGACTTGCTTGAGCGCGATGGCGAGAGCCTTCTCAAAGTTACCATCGACGATGGCCTTCTTGAAGATGGTCGAGCCCGCAACGTTGCACCGTTCACCGAGGTTGATGAACGTCTTGCGGTAGTCATTTTCGTTCGGCACATAGTTGAACGGCTCGAGACCGGAGATGCGCATAATTTCTGGCACATCGTGCTTCTTGCGCGGCGTGTACGGTGCCACCATCTGGGCGAGAGCGCCGATGTGGTCATCCGTGGTGCCGCAGCAGCCACCGATGCCATTCAACAACCCCTTCTCGAGGAAGACGCGGCAGTCTTCGGCCATTTCAGCACCCTTTTGATCGTAACCACCCATGGCGTTCGGCAAACCGGCGTTAGGGTACGCGAACACCCAGCAGTCGGCGCACTTGCTCAAGTTCTCAATGTACGGGACCATGTCCTTGGCGCCGAGAGCGCAGTTCAAGCCAACAGCCATCGGCTTGGCGTGGCTGACGGAGTTCCAGAACGCCTCGTTCGTTTGGCCAGACAAGGTACGACCGGAGTTGTCGACGATGGTGCCGGAGATGAACAACGGAAGACGCGTACCGTAAGCCTCAAAGAACTTCTCAATGGCGAAAATCGCCGCCTTGGCGTTGAGCGTGTCAAAGATCGTTTCAACCAAAATCAAGTCCACACCACCCTCGACGAGTGCCTCAATCTGCTCGTAGTACGCGTCAACAATCTCGTCGAACGTACACGCGCGGAACGCCGGGTTCTCGACGGATGGAGACACCGAGAGTGTTCTGTTCGTCGGACCAATGGCGCCGGCGGCAAAGCGCGGCTTGGCCGGATTTTGCTCCGTAAACTTCACGCACGCCGCCTTCGCCAAGCGAGCAGCGGCCAAGTTCATGTCGCGCACTTCTTCCTTCTTGTCGAGCTCGTAGTCCGCCTGCGCGATCATCGTCGAAGAGAACGTGTTCGTCTCGATGATGTCGGCGCCCGCGGCGAGATACGCCTCGTGGATTTCAGAGATGACCTCCGGCTTCGTCAGCACCAAGATGTCGTTGTTCCCCTTCAAGTCATGCGTATGATTCTTGTAACGATCACCACGGAAGTCATCCTCGCTCAGCTTGTACTTTTGCACCGCCGTTCCCATCGCGCCGTCGATCACCATCACGCGCTTTTGCATGATACCCTCGATGACGTCGAACGCCGCCGACTTCTTCAACGAATCCACCCACTTCGCGTACTTCGGCACCTTCGCTCTGTTTGTCTTCGGTTTCACCTTCGGGTACAAGTCGTAGTACCCCGGCGCGTCCCCGAACCGCTTCACCTCGTGCTCCTCCATCGCCTCCGCCCCGCTCAGTTCCAGGGCGAACGCGGCGATGATGCCGATCGGCGCCAAGATCGGCGTCAACACGACGAACAACGCGGCGAACAGCGCGGCTATGGGCCAGGTCGCTAAGATGATAATCGCCCCTCGCTTACCGCTCCGACGAGACGCGTTGTACCATCGCGCGTAGGCGAGTCTCAGCGCCGGACCGTCGATGGCCGTCATCACGCGGGCGAGCGGCGACGCCATGGTTTCGCGACTCACGGCGCGCGCGCGACGCCGCTCGGGAGGTCGTCGCGCGAGCGTTCGCGCGAAGAGAATTCCTTCGTGCCGCGGACGCGACGCGCGCGTGCGTGTGACGCGCGCGAGGGCGTCTGAGGGCGACGCGCGCGCGGCCGCCGTCGCTCGAGGAGTCGCTTCGAGTGGATAGCGCCTGCGCCTGCGGAAAATCGAATTCGACGAGTCAGGACTCGTCGGCAGTCCCCGAATGACGTTTCTCCCGCGAGACGCGCGAGGGACGAGGGCGATTGAGGACGCGAAGCGTGGATCGGTGTGACAAAAACTAACGATTTGGCGCGTCACGTCGTCGCCTTGGTGGATTGCGAGGGACGACCGACGTCGTAGCCGCGAGTGATTTTGGGCGAACTCTTGAGCTTGTCGCGACGCTTGCGCTGAAACGCGAATTGACGCTCGCGGAAAATCTGAGGAATGTCTTTTCCCGTGGTTTCCATCTCCTTCTTGTAGGATTCGAGCACGATTCGAACGTCTTGGACGTTTAAGCGGACGATGGACTCGAGGAATGGCATCAAGTCCAGCAGGGCGGTGTCTTTGGAGCCGTCTTCGTACGTCCACGGTTTGATGGGAATGACGTTGGCGGCGTGAAGCTCGGCGCTTCTCGGTTTGCTGCTAATGTACAAAATCTGCCCCATGTCCCGATTGAGCTTGCTTAAATCTCTGATGTACTCTCCGTTCTTGTACTGCGCTGATTCCCGATACAAACGATGAGTGACGTATCTCGTCGGGTCCAAGCGTTCGATGATCGGGTCGCCGTACGTCATCAACTGATCCGTGAAAATCACCATCTCGTAAAACTGCGACATGTGCTTCAGGAACGCGTCCACTCCGGGTCTCTTGAAAACCCTCCACCCGCGCTCGCGCTTCCAATTGGAGTTTATCAGCGTATCATCTAAGTCTAACACCAGCGTGTGCGGAATGTACTCGGCTTGCGCCGGGTGATCGGGCAGCAACTTATCGCTGATCGGATCGAGATAATTATGCGACTGATCGTCCATCCACTGACGAAACTTCAACACTTGTTCGACCAATCCCCCGTACGCGCCCTCGAGCGGCGTCCCGCGCATCGTCGTCGGCACGTGTTCGCCCGCCTCGACGCGTTTCGCCAGTTCCTCCGTCGTGCTCGCGTACATCGACCCCCCCACCACGCACCCCACGCCCGCTCCGACCACGAGCGCCGCGGTTCCGAGTCCATCGGATATCTTACTCGCCGTCGTCGGCGCTTTCGCCGCTTCTTCGCGCGCATCGCCGAACCAGCGTCGTTTCGTTCCTCCGCGCCAAGGATTCGCCGTCGCGTTCGGCGAGCTCCCGCGCCCGATCGCGCGCTCGCGTCCGCTCGGCCCGCTCGCGACGCCGCGCGCGCATCGCGCGAGTCGATCGGCGACGCGTCGCATCGCCGCCGGTCTCGCGTCGCGTCGCGCGCGCGCGTTTTTGTGACGAATGCGCGAGTCGATCGTCGATCCCAATCGTGAATTCCGCACAAATACGCGCGCTCGCGCTCGCGCGCGTCTCTCGCGTCGCTCGTCGAGCATGGGGAACGCGCAGAATAAGGCGCGAAACGCCTCGGACGGCGCGTCGGCGCCGGAGACGCGCGCGAGACGAAGCAGGGACGGGCGAGGGCGGGACGCGAGTCGGAGCAACGGCAGCGAGAGCGCGCGCGGCGCGGCGAGCGAGAGCGGCGAGCGAGGGCACGGGGGATGGGAGGGCGCGGATGCGCTTTCGTACGGGTGCGCGCGCGATCGCGACGGCGAACGAGGGAGGGAAACGCGCGCGGGGCGCGCGGGGAAGAGAGTCCCGAGCGCGAGGGCGCGGCGCGGCGACGCGCGGCGACGAGGACACGACTGACGAACGCGCGCGCGAACAGACCGCAAACGCCCACGGTGCCGATACCCGGCGGGGAGGGTGGAGGGGTGAATTACCCGGCGTGGGCGACGACGGAACCGGCGCTGGTGCCGGTGGCGATAAATTGGACCCAAGGCGGGAACAGCGTGGAGGTGGAGGGGAGCTTTGATAACTGGCAGTCTCGGCAGACGCTGCATCGGAGCGGGAACAGGGAGTTTGCGATCGTGATGTCGCTGCGACCGGGGGTGTATCAGTACAAGTTTATAGTGGATGGACAGTGGAAATACGCGCCGGATCAACCGGCGATGTACGACGAGATTGGCAACGTGAACAACGTGTTGGAGGTGCAGGAATACGTGCCAGAAATTTTGGATAGCTTGGATGCGTTTACGGCGCCGGCGTCGCCACCGGCGAGCTACGATTGCGCACCGTTTAACTCGGACGATTTTGCAAAGGAACCGCCACCGCTACCACCGCAGTTGCACATGACTCTGTTGAACATGCCCATGGTGCCCGACGCGCCGAATTTGCTCCCGCGACCGCAACACGTGGTGCTCAATCACACGTATTGCGACGGGACAAAGTCGGAGAGCGGAGTGCAGGTGCTCGGAACGACGCACAGATATCGATCAAAGTACATCACGGTCGTCTTCTTGAAAGCCACGCAATCGTAGAATTGAGAATTCCAACTTCAACATCTAGCCTAAAAGCCTAAATCTACGCGCACGTTCCCACGCACGCCGCCGCGCAGTCCGATTTCCATTCGTACTGACGCTCGTTCGCGTCGCCGACGCACATCCAACCGCCCGCGTTCTCGGAATCACGGAAAAATGCGTGCTCGAGCGCTCGACCCGCCGTCGGACGCTCGCTCGGATCCCAGGAGAGCAACTTGCGAAGCAGGCGCAGAGTCCAAACAGATTCAAAGCCGACGGAGAGGGGATCGCGCTCCTTGAAAACCTCCATCAACGCCGTCTCCGTGCAATCCCACGTCAGTAAAGGTGCGACTTGTGTGTTTGGAGGCACTATGCATAGTTCGAGCATCGCGCGCAGTCGGTAAGCGACCGCGCGAGCTTTTGGATGCACGCCGCGCAATTCTCGCTCGAGCGCCAATCGGGTCGTCTTGCGCGAGATTTGAGAAAACGCCTTGGGCGAGCCAAGCGCTAAAACTTCCGCCATCATCACGCCGAGCGACCACATGTCGTATTTTGACGTTCGCTCCACCCCACGATCATCACCGAAGAGAACTTCTGGAGGACTATATTCCGAAGTTTCTTGCGCCATGGACGGGCCGGAGGCTCCGTAAAGTTCCGAGCGACTACGAGCGTCCACGGCACTTCCGAAATCCCCGAGCCGAGCCTCGACGAAGTCGCCGTCAAGTTTGACGAATACGTTCGCAGGCTTAATGTCTCTGTGTACAATGCCAAATTTGGCGTGACTAACATCCACGGCGGCGAACACGTGCCTCAAAATTGTCTTCAGCGTTCGACGACCTTTGCGTTGAAGGCGCATGTCTCGCCACCATTCGCTTTGCGTGACAAGTTGCAAACCTTGCGATCCACCAACGGCTTCGGGGGCGTAAATGAGACGTTCGAGGGACTCGCCTTCGTCTTTGAAGACAAGCCATTGTTCGCTTCCACTCGATGGCGTTCTCTCAAAGGTGTGTACAAATCTCGCCAAGTGGGGTGACGAGCCGCAGAGCAGCCTTCCGAAGTACACCTCGCGCTCTGCGCTCAATCGTAAATCCGAGCCCTGATGCAACAGAATACGCTTCAAAATTACCCTGGACGATGCAAACGCATCTGATATTGTGTCAGGAGCGGGTTTACAATCCCATTCGTGCTCCGTCTCCCGCGACAACTTGCCACGCCACACCTCTCCGAAATGACCTCGAGCGAACGGGCGCTCGCCGGCGGCGAACGCATCTTCCTCGAAATTATCACCACTCGCATCGACGATATCGACGTAAGAAGTGATGGCATTTGAGACACTCCCTTTTTCGCTCGTTCCAGGTGCTAACGCTAACGCTGCGAGCGCGCCTTCGATAGCACTTTGCTCAAACGTCTTTCCGATGTCAGCCATCGGAAGTTCTTCGTAGTAATCGTCGTACCGGAACGGGATCTCTGCGGGTGAGTGAGGACCGGATGACCATGCGATCATTTCCGTGATTTCATAAGCTGAAATACGCGCACCCACTCGGGGGATTTCAGCGACCAGGTCGGAAGGAGTGTGTTGAAGCGCCCCGTGCGCGACGCTTTGAATTGGCCGACCCGAGGATAGCGCTCCGAGCGCGACGTTATCGGAGGCCCCAAGGCTAAGCGCACATTTGAGTGCGCGCTCGATTCCACTTCGCATGCCGCGTGTACTTGCTTCGCTAAACTCTATCGCATCCCAGCTCTCAGCAGCTTCATTTGCTGTGTCGGACCCGGCGTCGCCTCCGAGCGCGATGACGGGAACGTTTTCGGCGCGTTCGCAGTCGTGTTTCCCATCGAACACGAACGCGCACGCATCGTCCGCGCGTAGAGCGTCGGTCGTTCCATCGCTTGTTAATATCAATCCCATTTCGTCCCTTTTCCATCGCCTGCGCATGATCTCCGGCGTGGCCACCACGCCAAACGCTTTATGCCTCGCGCCGCCGAGTGCGCGAGTGACAAGAAGTTCTCCCCCCACGCGCAGTTTCCCACGCGCGCGCACTATCTTCACTCCTAGCGCATCTAATCGTTTTCTTTCGTTTTCGTTATCTAATCCATGATCTTGTGTCAAACGTCGCGCCTTGGCGCGTCCTGACGAATCCGCAAAGCACGCGTACGCCGCGCTATCGCCCGCATGCGCCACCGCGAATCCATCCTCTCCGCTCGCCGCGAGCACCACCGTCGCCCCACCGCTCGAGCTCGACCGCGCCCAAAATTCGTCCAATTTCGCGATCGTCGTCTCCAGCGCTTTCGCGACGGCGCGTGACGCCGCCGCGGTCGCGCCGTCGCCGAGCGCGTCTTTGAAAATCTCCGCCGCCGCCAGCGTTGTCGACCTCGACGCCGCACCGCCGTCGTGCCCGTCGAACACGCCCACGAGATGGAGATGATGAGCACCACCGACGACGCACGCGTCTTCCTGAGCGCGACGGCGGCCTCGCGCGCGCGCGCACGCGCGTTCGAGTTCGAGCTCTGGGACAGCGGGCGCGTCGAGCGCGCGCAGCGCACCGATGACGAGCGCGATCGCGGCGACGAGCAAAGCGCGGGTGATGAGGAACGGCCTCAACGGTGCGACCTTCGTCGCCGGCGCGCGCGCCTCCGCGCGCGCGCGCGACATGGCGTCGTGTGGCGTCGTCGCGCCGGGACAGTTACAGTTGAGTCGAGCGGCTAAATGGTACAGACTACATCGCTATGGCTATCGGACTACGCTACGCGGTTTCTGGGTCTGCGTCGTCGACTACGACGCCCGGTTCGGGCTGGAGGCGTTCGCCGCCCTTGACGACGCAGACGATGCCGGCGAGCTGAGGCTTCTCTTCCGTCGTCGCTTCGTCCGCCGTCTGCGTTCGCGAGCTCCGCGTCAGTCTCGTCCCACTCGCGTCTCCGCGTCGCGTTCGATCGACCCGAGGTGTTCGTGGCAAAAAGTAGAGCGCACGGCGTGGTCTAAACCGCGCGCTCGTCGCAAGCCGACGAGCTGTTTGATGTATCCCGGATCATGAGTACGACCGCCATTTGTCGAGCGGCTATATAGATACACCGGGAAAACGAGACGAGACGCGCGTTCGAGGCGCGTTCGAGGCGAAGGAAAGACGCACATCGACGGTGGACGACATCGGAGGCGACGATCGAGCCCGCGCCCGAAGGCGGGTCGCGGGCTGGATTGTGGCGAACCAGGACGCGTCGGCGGGGTACCCTAGGCGCGGGCGGCGCTTACGTTTTGTTACAATGCCTGAGTGTGTGCTGCTGATCTGGCTAGGCTCGCTCGGTGGCAAACGCCATTTCTTCTGAGAATTCCCAAAGCTTGGACGCCAAGCGTGGGTCGCGGCTGGGAAGGCTCGATTTCACCGGGAGACATTTGGAAAAGAACGTGCCCGGCGGAAGCTTGGGGGCGGTGAGGCAATACAGCGGCGTCACGACGGCGTCTTCGAGCGACGAAGTCACCGTAGATTTCAATAAACCCGAAAGAAATGAGCCGCCCGGGAACGCGAGAGATCGCTCGAGCTCGAGCTCCGTCATGCCCGGGGTCGCCGCGACGCATCGAACGGGCGAACCATTCTTTGCCAATCTCTCCGACAACGTCCACGCATGCAAGAGATTGGCGAGTTTACTCTGTCCGTAAGAGTTTATCGGCGTGTATCCCATCTCACTGTTTAAGTTCACGAAATCGATCCCTCTGCTAGGTTTAATCGTCCCCTGTCGCACTCGATAGGTGAAGTGGTGCAAATTTGAGCTGAGGTTCACCACGCGTCCTTCTCGCCCCGACGCCGCCGCCGTGCGCACGAGCTCATCCATCAACAGCGCGGTCAATTTGTAATGTGCGAGATGATTCACCGCAAACTGTCGCTCGATGCCATCGCTCGTGAGTCCAAACTCTACCATCGTCGCCGTCTCGGCGTTTAATATCCCATCTAACGCCCACGCCTTGGCGCAAAACGCCTTCACGAAGCTTTCGATCGTCTCCAACTTTTCCAGATCGCAGTACAACATCACCACTTCTCCCTCATTCGGCGACTCGCGCGTCGTCGCCTTCGCACCGTCTGCGTCGCCTTCTTCGTCTCGCGTCGTCGACTCCGTCGTCTCCGGTTCGCGCTCGAAGGCTCCCTCTCCCGCCTTGACGTCCGCGCACGCGCACACCACGCGCGCTCCCGCGCGCGACAATCTTTTCGCGCACTCCACCGCGATCGCCGTCGTCGGTACGCCCGTGATGACGTACGTGCGTCCGCTCAAGTCGACCGATCGATTGCGTCCCAGCGCGTCGTTTTCATCGCCCTCGCGCGTCGCGCCGTCGCTCGATTCCCCGTCCAGCGCGCGCGCGGAGTACCCGGCGCATCCCGTGAAGCTGTCGCGCACGGCGTGCCACGCCGCGTCCATCGCGCGCGTCGCACTGCCGTCGGTCGCGTTCGCCCGGTTGTCCCACGGCGAGCGCTCGCTCGTCCGCGCACATCACCGCGCGCGCGCGTCGCGGCGCCCTCGCGCGCGCGCGCCGCGGCGGCATGGGTCCGAATCGCGGCGGCGGCCGCCGCACGGGCGGCGGCGGGCACCAGGCGGGACAAAACGCCATGGACAAGGCGAAGCTGAAAAAGGAAAAGGAAAAGGCTGCGAAGCGCGGAAGCCGCGCGGAGGCGGCGGAGCGGGCGAACAAGCCGGAATTTCTGCAGTCCAAGACGACCGGAAAGGGCTCAGGGACGAGGCCGGGGGCGGAGGGGCGAGGGGTGGAGGAGGTGGTGATGAGCGCGAATTGCGCGGCGATGGTGACGGAGACGCTGCGGCGGCTGGACGTGTCGACGAACGCGATGCCGCGCGTCGGATCGAGCTCGAGCGTGGATGTCAGGCACGACGTCGATAGGGAAGATGTACTGCGGAAGGCGGCGCAGGCGATCGGGAAGAAGGGGTTTAGTGAGGGATTGATTGAACGCGCGCTCGCGGCGACGCGGCGAGCGGCGGATGTCGAGCGAGACGCGTGCGAAGGATTTAATGAACAGAAACGACGAGCGATCGCGCGGGCGATGGATTGGTTGATATTGAATGCCGATAAAAATGAACTTCCAGCTGCGTTACGACCGGAGGTGAAAGGAAAGACGAAAGGTAAAGGTGGTGACGAAGCCGCGGCGAAGGACGACGCCGAGGGCGCGATTGAGGCTTTTGTTCGCGCCGGTTTCACCGTCGACGCCGCTCGGACAGCCATGCGAGGAGCAAAGGGCGATGTCAGCCGCGCACTCGACGATCTGTGCGCCGCACTCGGACCGAGTCGCGAGGAGGCGCTCGCGGAGGCGATGGAGGCGTTTGCGGACACAGGAGCGGATTCCGCGAGCGAGGACGACATTCGCGAAGTGTTGCGCAACGCACAGTACGATGAGTTGAGCGAACTCCCTCGCGATCTTTACAAGCAACGAGGGTATAACCCGGCGTCGGGCACGGCATCTATGGCTGTGGAGATCGCGGGCATCGTAGCTTTGGGTGCCGCCAAGCAGTATGCCGCGGACTTTTACGTGAGTTTCAAGGACGCGCCGCTGTACCCATTCGAGCTTCCACGCTTGTCGTTTTCTCATCCCACGCTAGACACGGAACGATCGATCGCAGTCTCGGTGGCGATGATGCGACACGCTGCGTCCCTTGTAGGACAGCCCATGATCGACGACATCATAGAGTGGCTTCAAGGGAGCGGTCCTTTGGAGGCGATAGAGGAAGCGCGCGAACGCGCGATGGCGCCCGCGCTCGAGCCAGCGAAGAAGAAAGTTACAGGCGCGAAGGCGATTCCAGCACCAAAAGGAGGCATTCTGGCTCCACCAACGCAGACCAAAGAAGAGCGCAAGAGAGAACTCGAGCGTCGACGCGAACTTGCAGCCGAAGCCGAGAAGACGAGAGCGCGAGTCGAGGCGCAGACAGAGGCGGAGGCACAGACGATTGCCGAAGCGAAGACGAAGAAACTCGCCGAGGCAATCTTAAAGGAGGAAGAGAAGCGCGCGAACGACCCGCGCGTGATCGCCGAAAGCGAGCGACTGAAAACGGAGTTGACCAAATTCTGGAACGATAAGAAGGACTCTCCGATACTTAAACAGCGTCAACGTCTTCCGGCGTGGGCAAAGCAACAAGAACTCATCGACGCCGTCGAGCGCAACCAAGTGCTCATCGTCGCCGGCGAAACGGGTTGTGGTAAGACTACACAGCTGCCGCAGTTCATTCTTGATAACGCTATCTGGCAAGGACGTGGAGCGATGACAAACATGATTTGCACACAGCCGCGTCGAATCAGCGCCACGAGCGTGGCGAGTCGCGTGGCGAGTGAGCGAGGTGAACAAATTGGCAAAACAGTGGGCTATAAAATCCGTCTTGAAGGCTCGATGAGCTCGAGCACGCGAATTTTGTTTTGCACCACGGGCGTGTTACTGCGTCGTTTAACCGAAGACCCTTTACTGAGCGGTACGAGTCACGTGATAGTCGACGAAGTCCACGAGCGCTCGCTCGATTCTGATTTCTTACTCGTCTTGTTGCGCGATATTTTGCCGCATCGACCGACACTCAAAGTGGTGCTGATGTCAGCCACGTTGAATGCGCTCGCGTTTGAAGACTATTTCAAGGGCGTTTCTGCGGTGAGCAAAATCCCTGGGTTCACTTATCCGGTGAACGAGCATTATCTCGAGGACATCTTACAAGTGACCGAGTATCAACCAAACCCAGGGACGGAGTATTTTAAAAAGGCGCCGCGACGCAGGGACAACTTTGACGCCTCTAGTCGACCGGTGTCAAGTAAGGATGGCGACATACCGGATGAAGACTCGTTCAACATTACGTTGCGGGACAAGGGCTACGGTGACAACGTCGTTCGCGCTCTCCGAAACCTCGAACAGGGTTTGATCAATTACGAGTTGATGACGCTTTTAATCTCGCACATTTGCGAGTCGATGGACGAAGGCGCAATACTGGTATTTATGCCCGGTTTGGCGGAGATCACGAAGCTTTACGAGGCGTGTGGGGCGAATCCTACGATCAACGCGGCAACGTCTGGAGGAAAATACCTGATTGCTTTGCACAGCACGCTGAGCACGGCCGAGCAGAGCATCGTATTCGATCACGCCCCAGACAGCGTGCGTAAGATAGTCATCGCAACAAATATCGCAGAGACGTCGATCACGATCGACGATGTCGTGTACGTAGTCGACAGTGGCAAGTGCAAAGAAAACGGCTACGATCCAAACACTCGAATGCAGCTGCTTCTCGAGCAGTGGGTGTCTCGTGCGAGCGCTCGACAGCGTCGCGGTCGCGCGGGACGCGTGCAAGCCGGCCGATGCTTCCGAATGTACACGCGTCACGTGCACGATACGGTCTTCGCTGAACACACGCTTCCTGAAATCAGACGCGTGCCTCTAGAAGGCTTGTGCTTGCAGATTCAGCTACAACGCATGGCTGGGGGCATCGCCGGATTTCTCGGCAAGGCGTTGGAGCCTCCGAAGGTTGAGTCTGTGGAGGCGGCGGTGGCGTCTCTCAAACGCCTTGGTGCTTTGGATGAGCGTGAATGCCTGACCCCACTCGGTCAACACTTGGCTACGTTACCCGTGGATGTTCGCGTGGGTAAGATGCTCCTCTACGGCTCCATGCTTGGGTGCCTGGATCCCGTGCTCACGATTGCTGCCGTCTTGAGCGGTCGTTCGCCGTTTGTGGCGCCGCTCGACAAACGCGACGAAGCAGATCTCGCCAAAAAGCTCTTCGCCGAAGATCAATCGGATCATCTCACGATTCTGAATGCCTATAATGGCTGGCAAGATGCGAAGAAGCAAGGACGATCGTCTGAGTTCGCGTTCACCCGCGAAAACTTTCTCTCGTGGAGAGCACTCGAGGGCATCGCAGATCTGCGGAACCAATTTACACAACTTCTGAATGAATCAGGTTTCCTGGGATCGTCGTCGAAGAAGAAAGGTGGTGGACGGTATCGCGGTCGCCAGCGCGGTAATGTCTTGGAAACCGACGTAGATTGGATTCGAGCGAATCGAAACTCGGAGAATAAACGACTGTTAAAGTCGGTTCTCGTGGCTGGGTTGTATCCAAACCTCATCAAAGTCGACCCCGGTTCTCGTCCAGATGCCCCACCCCGTCTGTCTTTCCTCGCCGAGAACGGGCGGACGGAAAAAATCCAAATTCATCCATCGAGCATCAACTTCGAGGCGAAGAAGTTTATCACCAAGTGGCTGGTGTACCACGAGCGCGTGCAGACGACGGCAATCTTCGTGCGCGATTGCACGGCGGTGACGCCTTATCAACTTCTATTGTTCGGGGGGAAAATCGAAGTGCAACACACGCAAGGAACGATAAGTATCGATCGCTGGGCGACGTTCCAAGCTCCAGCAAAAGTAGGAGTTTTGCTCAAAGAGATCCGAAACCAGCTTGACCGCGTGCTGGCGCAAAAAATTGAAAACGTCGGCAAGGACGTCGGCGAACTTTCCAACCCTCTCGTGCTCACGATTCTCGAGCTTCTCGATTCGGAGAAGATCGCGAAGATGTCCACGAAACCAAATTAGCAGACAAACACATTGATTGAATTGATACAACACACTATACATAGTAATCTAGTCCCTATGACCAACTTCTCGTCTTCGCGTGCACGCGAGCCACATCCGTCATGTAATCCCCGCTCAATCGAGCGTACGCCGTGCGATTCGCGCGCTCGATCTCTCGTCGAGCGCGCTCCTCGTCACCATTAATCTCATAAAATAACCCCAAATATAACGCGCTATAAAACTCATCGCTCGCGTTCGAGCGTCCGGCTTCGCGCAGGCGCGTCGCCGCCTCTTCCGATCCCTCCGCGAACAGCGCGAAAACGCTCGACATCACCGGTCTCGAATCCCGACCGGTGATCAACATATTTTCTCTCGCGTACGCGATCCCTTTCTCCGGATCCATCGCCTCCGAGGCGAAGCACCACACGCTCTCCTCCGTATCGTTCGGGTTCTGCGCCACGTCCAGTCGAAACTGCTTCGCCGCCTCCTCGTACGCCCCCGCGTAGTACAGCGCCAGCCCGCGCTGCCACATGTACGCGCTAAACCTCTCATCGCTCGCGATGGCGTCGTCGAACGCGTCGATCGCGCCTCTGACGTCGCCTCTGATAAACTCCCTCGCGCCGCGCTTGATCTTTTCGCTCGCCACCGATGCGTTCGCTCGCTCCGCGCGCGCGCACGTCGCCACGATCGCCGCCGCGACGCCGCGCAGAGCGTCGCGACGATTCGTTCGTCGTCTCGCGTCGCGCGTCGCGCACGCACGCGGCGCGCGCGCGCCGCGAGCGGCGGACATTTAGTGACGTGTGGATGTTATCCACACGTCACTAATTCCGACACACTAATTCCGACACACTCCGACGCGCCGTTCGCGCGCTCGCCGTTCGCGCGCTCGCCGTTCGCGCCCACGCGCGCGCAAGTCCGCCCGCGACACTCTCGCGCCGCTCGCGCGCGCTCGAACGCCTCGAGCGACGCGCGCGCGCGATGTCCCGATGCGCAACCACGACGGTGACGGCGCGCGCGCCGACGCGCGTCCGCGCGCCGTCGAACGCGATCGCGCGACGCGCGAGCGCGCGATCGGTGCAGACGCACGCCGGTCAGGGTAAAGTGCTGCTCGAGGTGAAGGACCTGCACGCGAAAGTCGCGGAGACGGGAGAGGAGATCCTGAAGGGGGTGAACCTGACGATTCGCGAGGGCGAGACGCACGCGGTGATGGGCAAGAATGGCTCGGGGAAGAGCACGCTGACGAAAGTGCTGGTCGGACACCCGGCGTATGAAGTCACGAGTGGTGGCGCGACGTTCAAGGGCGAAGCGCTGTTCGAGATGGAACCCGAGGAACGCGCGCGAAGCGGGTTGTTTTTGTCGTTTCAGTCGCCCATCGAAGTCCCGGGGGTGTCGAACACCGATTTCCTGAGAATGATGTGCAACGAACGAAGAAAGGCGCGCGGGGAGGAGGAATTGGATCCTTTGGAGTTTTATGGATATCTCACGCCCAAGTTGGAGGCGTTGAACATGGATCCGAGCTTCTTGACGCGCAACGTCAACGAAGGGTTCTCCGGTGGCGAAAAGAAGCGAAACGAAATTTTGCAGTTGGCCGTGATGGAGAGCGAGATGAGCATTTTGGATGAGATTGATTCCGGTTTGGACGTCGATGCGTTGAGAGACGTGGCCAAGGCGGTGAACTTGTTGAGACAAGGCGACAAGGGCTTGCTCCTCATCACGCACTACCAGCGTCTTTTGGACGCCATTCACCCCAATTTCGTGCACATCATGCAAAAGGGGCAAATCGTGCAAACCGGGGGAGTCGAGCTCGCGACGCAGCTCGAGGAGGGTGGTTTCGCGTCGCTCGCGCAGTAGTTACAACATAAACGATTCATTTAATGATAACACACGATATCACAAATCACTCGAGCGACCACAGTTCGATGCGAGCCGTCCTGAACATGTTCTCCGAAGCCAAGGGCGGGGACTGAAAAGTCTCGCACTCTCCGCTCGAACCTTGAAGTAAATCCTCTTCTAAACGAATCGCGTGCGCGCTACCACCGCCGACGGATAACGAGTCAGCGGCGCCGAACATGTAGTAATCGTTCGCCCCGCTCCACGCGTACTTGACGCCCTCGGGCGCGAGCGTGAACACGAAACTCTCACCCGTGCCGCCGTATCGCGAGTGCACCTTCCACGCCTCGGTGCAAAACGCGCCAAAAATAGCCCCACCACTATCGCTCACGAGGAGCACCGTGTTCGCCTTCCCGCTCGCGCGTCTGTAAAGACTCTTCAACGAAATCCCGTCGCGCTTGGTGCTGTACGCCAACGCCCACTCCCGCATGCGATACATCGCCGGCAGCGCCTCCCGCAGCGTCTCCATCTGTTCGACCGTCACTATATCACTCTTCCCATTCATTTTCATCTCCGTCTTGATCGTCCTCTCCGCCGACGTCGACAACTCGCTCGCGCCTCGCCGTCGACGCCTCGCCGTCCCGTTCCCCTCCCCCTCCTCCCTCGTCGTCCCCTCTCCCTCCTCCTCCGCCTCCATCGTCGCCGTCCACGATTCCAGCACCTTCCCTAAAAACCCCTCGTGCGCGTCGTCCGCTCGCACCCGCGCGCTCGTCGCCTTCCCGGCGCTCGTTCGATACAGCACGTCCACCGTCCCGTCGCCGTCCTCGCCGCGCACGACGCCCACGAATGACCGTTTATTAATCTCCGGGTGCTTCACCCTCGGATCCAGCACCGCGCGCGCGTCTCCCTCGCCCGCGCGCGTCGGTCGCTCGATTCGCACGCAGTTCCCGTCGTCGTCGTCGTCGTCGTCGTCGTCGTCGTCCCCGAGGACGTCCCGCCAAAACGTCCCGAACACCTCCTCCATTTCGCGCCCTTCGTCGTCGTTCGTCGTCGTTCGTCGTCGTTCGTCCGGCGTTCGTTCGTTCGCTCGCTCGTTCGTTCGTCCGGCGTTCGTCCGTCGTCGTCGCGCCGCGCGACGCGCCGTGTCGCGCCGGTTCGCGCGCGCGATTGGCGCCCGAGACACCCGGAAGTGGCGCGGCCGCCCGAGACACCCGGAAGTGAGAAAAGCGCCGAAAAAGAGGGGAGACGAAGAGACACAATGACGACGCGAACGACGACGGCGCGCGCGCGGCGACGGACACACGGCGACGCGCGCGCGAGGACCGGGCGGTGACGATCGCTTCGATCGATCGTCGCGGGCGTCGATCGACGACGACGACGGCGAAACGCGGTGGTGGACGAGGATGACGACGACGACGACGACGGCGCGGACGCGCGGGACGAAGGCGGAGGACGACGACGCGACGCGCGGCGAGGAGACGGCGAGCGAGGGACGATGGCGAGCGACGCGAAGAAAGGAGCGGTCGATGTCGGTGGAGGCGGCGATCAGCGCGGCGATGCGGTCGATGCAGGGAGGGGCGATGACGCCGACGCCGAGGTGGCGGGCGGTCGGGGACGTGGCGAGCGCGTGGGCGTTGATGACGGCGCACGAGTTGGATTGGCTCGGCGCGTCGGGGGCGCTCGGGAGCGCGGTGTGGGGGACGGCGATCGTGGGGGCGATGGTGCACTTGGTGTGCGGGTTCGCGCGGTACGCGTCGTACACGCACGCGATGGTGGACGGGTGCGCGCTGGCGGCGGCGGCGGCGGATCGGGCGCTTTCGCGAGGAGACGCCGCGGTGTGGGCGCTCGTACGACCGTTCATTCGGCTCGCGTTGCTCACGCGCGTGTGCGCGGCAAGTGCGCTCTGCATGGACGCCGGGACGTGGGCGGTGCTGAACGGGAGAGGCGTGCGAGGTGTGTTTCATCGACTCGAGCACGCCGGCGCGGTGAACATCGCGGTGTGCGTCAGCGTGGGAATCATTTCTCTCGGTCCCGTCGCGACGGCGCAACACCGGCTCGGCGCGGAAATTCTCACGCGTTACTTTCACGTGAGAGTCGACGATGAGGTTCTTCGCGCGATCAAACGCATGGAACAGGTGTTCGCCGCCGCTGCCGCGGCGACGGCGTTCAACGCCTTGTTCAACCTCACGCGCCGACGATTACTCGGTCGTCCGCTGCAAGGAATCATCGAAACTCTCGAGTATCACGCCAAGCAGGTGTTAACCGACTTGGAGTTACGACCTGGTGAGGTGCAATCTTTGGACATCGGCGTGTTGGGATATGTGCTCGACAAGATGAGCCACATCGTCAAACGAAACGAATCCGACAACGGCGGACCGGCGCTCATCGAAGCCATTCTGGAAGATCACGAAGACGTCGACGGACGCACTCGCGAATGGTTGGTGAGTTACGAAGCGAGTAACGTCAAATATGGAAAATCAGCGTCGGTGAATTCGCAAGGAGTGAACGTGTTCAAGTCGGTGGTTTCATCCTTTGCGCGCATGTCAGACGCCGGGGGGCCGTATCTGAGCGTCGACGGGGACGCGCTCAACTCTTGGTCGTTCGATGTGTTCACCGTAGGGGAAAACAAGGAGCTATTTCCGTACGTCGTGCGCATGTTTCACGAAATGAACATGTTTGAGCTCGTCGATCAGTTCAAGTTTCGTCGCTTCTTATCTGAGGTCGAAGGCATGTACCGGGATAATCCGTACCACTGCTTCAAGCACGCCGTCGACGTCACGCACACGACGTATTTATACATTTGCGCGGTGAAAGAGCAAGTCAGTATGACGCAAGTAGAAATATTCTCTCTCCTCGTTGCCGCTTTGGTGCACGATTTGGATCATCCCGGGGTTACGAACGGGTATCTCATCGCCACGCGCGATAACATAGCGCTGACGTACAACGACGAGAGCGTGTTGGAGAATCTTCATCTCTCGCGGTTCTTTTCTTTGTGTCAAAACAACGAAGACGCAAACATTCTCTCTGCATTTGACGAGAGTACGTACAAAGAGATTCGTCGATCTATTATAAGTTGCGTGCTACACACAGACATGGCGCATCACTTCAAGCTCGTCTCGCGATTGAACGAACTCGTCGCTCTGGGTAAGAAGAACAACATCATCAACGGTTCACCGATGAAATCGACAGTCATAACGAGCACTCGTGATGATGATCCGATAAATGTGAGCGTGACGTTCAAGACAGACGACGAGCGTCAGCTGATGCTGAATGTTCTCCTGCACTGCGCGGACATCTCCAACGCCGTCAAGCCAAACGAGCTTTGCGTCAAGTGGGCATCGCGGGTGCTGGAAGAGTTCTTCAATCAAGGCGATCGCGAACGTTCAAGAGGAATGTCGATCAGTCCTATGATGGATCGCGAGACCACGTCGGTGGGGCTATCGCAGATAAACTTTATTGAGTTTGTTATCGCGCCTCTCTACGTGCAATTTGTGGCGGTGTTCCCAGCCCTGAACGGCCTCTTGACGCGACTGATCGAAAATCGTCGATACTATCAGGAGACGTATGAAAACGAACTCGCCGACATGACTAAAGGCGATGGCACCGATCGCTCTCCAGAGAAAGAATCACTTCGCGCGCGATTCCGCACGCTCATCGAAAAGCACTCGCTGCGTCGCTTCGTGGATGAAAGCGATAATCTCATGAAGGCCATTCTATCGCTTCCACACACGCGACGGTCGAGCGCGACTCGTTCTTTCAACGCGATGCTTTCATCGCCGTCGAAGAAGAAAACGATGTGAACGCAGACGATATTTCTATTGCGCTGCGTTTTGAGTTTGCATTGTCAATGCAAAATGTCTTTTCATGTCCTCTCGTGTCCCGCACTCCTTTGTTAGCGTGTTGACCTCGTCCCATCGAGCGCGCGAGTTAACGGATTCGGCCTAAGGACGCGACTTCGAAAAGCGAACAACCGTTCGAAACGTTCTCGTCGCCGAGAGATCGCGTTCGCGGTCGCGCGTCGTGGTCACGTCTCGAAATGAGCGATCGATTACCTCAGTCTGCAGCGCGTCAACGGCGCGCATGACGCCCGCGCGACTGACGCGAGCGGGCACGAGGCGCGAGCACAGCGACTATCACACTTCCTCGCGATCGCGAGCTTCAAACGCGCGCGACACTCGCAATGAAACGCGCGTCAGTATGAAACTCTCCGACGATGCCGCACCAGGCAGCATCGCGAGCGTCCGCGCGTCGACGCGTGCGTCGCGCAAGCGGTCGAGAGACGTCGTAATTGAGTCGGCGCAATTGTTCGTAAAATCGTCGCGTCGCCGTGCGGCGGTTTCGGACGACGAGGACGAATCAGACGTCGTCGCGACGGTTCGAGCCGCGGACGGCGGCGACGACGCGACGCCCCCGGCGAGGCGGGAGACTCCTGTCGAATCTTCCTTGGTGTGCGCGCCGCGCACGCGACGTGAAACCAAAGACCACGCTTTTCGCAAAGCTAACGAGGCGCAGAGCGCGTTGCTCGGAACGCTCTGCGAGGATGCATTGTGGAAAGTGTGCGAGTTCCTGCCGGCGAAGGACTTGGCGTCGTTGGAGTGCGCGAGCTCGTATTTCCATCGCCCTATGCGACGCGCCGATCGAGGACTAGGGATCGCCGAGCGCGTCGCTAGAGTACGTATCAGAGGCGCGCAGATGGCCGACATGCCGCCATTTTACAGGTAAGAATCCGTCAAAGATTTCCTCGGTCAACTCGACCTTGTCGCAAAGCTGGCGCGCGTTGACTAACACTTGCTCTTCGCTTGGCTCTAGGAAACTTTCGTGGAAGCGAAAGCTTGAAATATTTGAAAAGCGAGCGCAACCATTGAGCGCAAACGAACTAATTCCGGGGATGTGGGTCAGGGTCAAGTCCGACACGGAAGAGGTTAAGCGCATGTGCACCGGCGCAGACAAGGGTGTTTTCGGCTACCCGGTCGGATGGGAGCCTGGGATGGAGGAGACGTGTGGGAAGTGCTTTCGAGTGTGCGTCGTGAGTCTCGATTACAGACAGACGCCTGTTGTCGGCTTGTCCGTTTCTGGCGGACTCGTAGCGATTTCCCGCGGAAAGACGCCGACCTATGGCTGGTACTTCCCATTCGAGTCGTTGACGCATCTGTAAATGTTCGCTGGAAGCATCTTTTGTATTAATACGCTAAAAATCTGCTGCTAGTCAAGTCAATCAACGCATCACCAAACTAAATCGTTTCACCCGTGGCCTTCTCGTATTGCGTCTTGAGAGCGACGACGAGACGCCAATCATCCTTCGTCAATTCTTCACGGAAGCTTTCCTTCAACATGTCGATCGACTCGCGCGTCATTCTCGATACGAGCTGATCTTTATGATCAAAATGGCGACCGTAAAGTCGCGAAGATTCACTGGGCGTTCTCGGTTCGATCTTCATCGCCACAGATTGACCGGCAGTTGCCTTCTTCACCTCCTTGTGGTTGAGTTCCATCGAAGCAATCTTACCAATGTCGATGTAACCTTGCGACGGGATGCAAATTTGCGTCCCCACGCGAGCGACCCCCTTGACAATGTCAACACCAACGACGATGGGATCGCGCTTGTTGAACACGCAGTTGGGCATGATTTGCAAGATGCAAGGGAAGTTGACGTGCTGCGACGCGGCTTCACGCTTGTCTGCCTTGACCTTTTCCATGTACGCCGTGAATTGATCAAACAAGTGGTAGATGATGTCGGCGGTGAAGATGCGAACGTTGAGCTCTTCGCCCATTGCGTGCGCCTCCTTCGTCACCGGCACGTCAAAAGCCAGAATAGTAGCATACTCGGGCTTTTTGCGCTCGTGCATGACGCTCGCACCCATGACGTCCCGTTTGTTTACCGGGCCAATGGCGATGCCGGCGACGGGAATTTTGACCGCGTCAGATTTCAAGAACTCCAACAAGGCTTCCAAAGAACCGAGCGTAGACGCCTGCACGTACACGCCTTCGCCACTCTTATCAACACGAGCAAGCACGCCCTTCATATCACTTAAAACCTCTTCCCTGAGTTCCATTTCGTCGTCTTCAGGATCGAGCACCAAAAGAGACGTACCTGCGACAGCTTTCTCTAATCCAGTGGCGACGATCTTGATCCCTTGAGCGCCTTCGATTTCCTTGTGATGAATGTAGCTTCCCTTCACCCGCATCTCTCGCATGGGCTGCGGTGTAAGTAATGCACGAATTTGAGTCGTAATCGCCCCCTCTAACCCAGCAACGACGATTGTCTGTCCTTCCTTGAGCTTACCGTTGATGAGAATGACGTCAACGCTCGTACCGAGACCTTCGATCATCTTCACTTCAAGCACGGTACACTGTACGGCAGGCACGTATTGAATGCGCTCGTTCATGCGATTTTGGCACAAGTCAACAAGCGTTTGCAAAATGTCCGGCATCCCCTCACCCGTAATAGCAGAGGTTGGGATGATGTTGATGAAAGTACGTGGGTCCGGGTTCTCCCAGTACTTCGCCACGTTCAAACCTTGCTCAGCAAACTCGATGACGATCTTGTCGTAACGATCTTGGAACTCGCGTCGAGCGTGATCCTTTTGTAAGGACAAAGTCTCCTGTGTTGGGAAGTTGGTATTTTCCGTCCAGTCGTACATGCGATCGATTTTGTTGAGCGCAATCACAAAAGGCGTCTTTCGCGATCGAAGCATGTTCAACGATTCTATCGTTTGCGGCTCTAAGCCGTGCATGATATCAACGACGAGAATGGCGAGATCACAAAGTGACGAACCTCTCGAACGCAAGTTTGTGAAAGACTCGTGTCCTGGGGTATCGATAACGAGCAAACCGGGAACTCGCAAGTCCCATTCACCCTTGTTTAGCTGCGCCGTTCGCTCGAGGAGAGACTCCTTGGGAATGAAAGTCGCACCAATTTGCTGCGTAATACCGCCAGCTTCTCCGTCTTGGACGTTGGTTCGTCGAATGTTATCCAATATCTTCGTCTTACCGGTATCAACGTGCCCCATGATGCATATAATTGGGCAACGAAGCTTGCTTGGACTGCGCTTTGCCTTGGCCAACTCGAAGCGTGCCAAACGCGCAATCTTTGCCGCCTCCATGCGCTCTTCGTGTTCACGTTGACGGACGTCATCGCTATCCTCGCTGTAATCCGAGCTATCGGAGTACTCAGAGCTGTCGCTGTCGGAATCAGAGTCAGAATCAGAGCCAGAATCAGAGCCAGATCCTTCGTCAGATTCTTCGTCAGAGCCCGAAGCGTCAGCAGCTTCCTTGGCTGCGGCGGCCTTTTCCTTGGCTTCCTTGGCCCACGGCTTTTCAGCCGCAATCTTCGCCTTGATCGCCTTCTCCGCCGCGAATTTGGCCGCAGCCTCAGCCGCTTTCTTCTCCGTCTCGTGACGTTTCTGCTCGGCGGCCTCTTTCTCCGCCTTTTCCTTAGCCAAGCGCTCCTCCTCTTCTTTCTGACCCGGAAGGATAATCTCCTTGTCGTCCCAGTCTTCCGCTTCCCAGTCATCGGCAGCGTCGTCATCTTCAGCTTCGGCGGCGAGTCGGGCTTCTTCTTCAGCTTTAGCCTTCGCTTCAGCCTCAGCACGCTCTTGTTGTTGCTTTCGACGCTCTTCCATCTCTTTCTTCTTTTTGCGATCGTCGTAAACCGGACGTTTCGGCTTGATAACTTCGTCGAGTTTATCTGCGTCAATCCCAGACTTGGCTAACATTTGCTGGCGCATCGCGGCTAAACGCGCTTGTTCCGCCTTTTGCTTGTTGCTGAGAAGTTTGCCTTCGGCACGGAGGCGCTCCTTCTTCTCCTTCTCTTTTTGTTTCTTTGCCTCGCGACGCGCTTCCTCCTCTTCTTCTTTTTGTTTCTCAAGACGTTCAGCCTCCTCCGCCGCGGCTCTTGCCTCGGCTTCAGCTTTGGCTTGAGCCTCTTCCACCTCCTTACGCTTTTGCATTTCTGCTTGAAGGGCGAGAATTCTCGCACTTGGCGCGCCGGCAGACTTTTGCTTCTTCTCCGCCTCTGCCGCCGCCTTGGCCTTGGCTTCCTTTTCTTTTTGCTTCTTCTTGAGCTTCTTCTTTTGCGACGCCGAAAGCTCTTTGCCATCTTCAAGCGCATCGCCGTCATCATCATCATCATGATTATTGCCATCGGTAGCAGGCGCCGCATCGGCGGCATCACCGCCAGCTGCGGCTTCCGCGGCTTCGCGCTCGGCTTTCAATCGGCGCTTCTTTGCCGCTTTACTCTCGCCAGCCGGCTCTTCTGGCTTGGCCTCGATTTTGATGTCAAGCTCGGCCAAAAGAGCGTCGAGGTCTTCCTCGTCGTCGGCCGCTTGCTTACCACCTTTTTTCTTTTTCTTCTTGTCCTTCTTCGAGCCACCAGTTTCGTTGGCGACGAGTTCGGGTTCGGGTTCGGGTTCGGGTTCGGGCGTCTTTTCCTTCTTCGTCGTCCCGGGCGCTTTCAAAGGCACATCATCGCCGATGGAAAAAGCAGACTTATCGAGCTCGTACACGCCATCCGCGCTATCGGCCCAACCCATCTCCACCGCGCTGAGAATCATACCTTCACTCATGACGCCGCGCAACGGCGTCTTGTCGATGACTTGGCCGCTGGCGGGGATTTTCACGCCGACGCCTGCAAAAATCACCAACAAACCTTTTCTGGCGTTGGCACCACCGCACACGCACCGTTTCGGTTCGTCGCCGCCGAAATCGACGGTGCAAACTTGCAGACGATCCGCCATCGGGTGCTTGCTGCATTCGATGATCTTACCCACGACGAGTTCGGGTTCGGCGACGAGCTTTTTCTTTTTCTTCTTTTTGAGATCAATCGCGACTTCCACCGCCGCGGCTTCCTCGTCGGCATCCATGAGATCGGCAAAGCTTCCCTTCTTCTTCTTCTTTTTGTCTTTCGTGTCCGCGGTGCGAGACTCCGAGGCTTCTTCGTCGTCCTCCGCGTCCTCGTCTTCGTCGTCCGCCATCAAAGCCGCGAAGCCGCCCTTTTTGGATTTCTTCTTTTTATCCTTCTTCGGCTTGACATCCGCCTCCATCTCCTCTTCCTCGTCGTCATCATCGCCACCACCCATCAACGGATCGTTCACGTCGTCGTCCGACCCCATCAACGCCGCGAAACCACCTTTTTTGGATTTCTTCTTCTCCTTCTTCGGCTTCGTCGCCGCCGCCGCCGCGCGCGCCTCCTCCTCCGACGCGTCGTCCACGTCATCCGCGTCGTCATCCGACCCCATCAACGCCGCGAAACCTCCCTTTTTAGACGTTTTCTTCCCCTTCCTCGGTTTCACCGCGCGCGTCTCCCCCTCGTCCGCCTCCTCTTCGTCCGCCTTCTTCGCCGCCGCCGCCAGAGGGTCCAAATCCTCGTCCGAGTCCTCCCCTCGTCCTCTCCCGCCCCGCCCGCCCTTGCCCTTCGCCGCCTTTCGCGCCTTTTTCATCTCCGTCTTCGACATCGCTCTCGCGCCGTCGTCCCCGTCGCCGGAGCCGTCGTCGCGCGTCGCCGTCGCCGTCGCCGTCGCCGTCGCCGTCGCCGCCGAGGGATCGACCCCGTCGTCGTCGTCGCTCGAATCGTCCCCGCGCTTGCCCTTGCGCCCGGCTCGCTTGCCCTTCGCCATCGCGCGGCGCGCGGGAACGTGCTCTCTCGCGCGCCGTCCGTCGTCGGCGCGCGCTCGCGCGTCGCGCGCGCGTCGCGGTGTGTCGCATCGCGCCGTCGCATCTTCATCTTTTAAACGTCGAGACATCGCGACGCGCGCGCGCGATGCGCGCCGACGCGCGCGCGCGAGA
>Ga0228638_1000101_pt1 | contig 33712 bp, 24 predicted proteins | sample 48DmetaG_FD_182704 | JGI IMG/M metagenome (GOLD analysis project Ga0228638, IMG submission 182704) | Seawater microbial communities from Monterey Bay, California, United States - 48D | ecosystem: Environmental > Aquatic > Marine > Coastal | place: USA: California | collected 2016-10-31 | reverse complement strand
GGCTTGCTTCTGACTCCAAGCCTGGTTTTATTGCAAATGGAGATGTAATTGAAGTCCTTGCAATTCATGCTAGAAAAAATATTTATGATTTTTCTTTTGCTGAGGTTCGTGTTCGCCTGGTGGATTATCCCGATGAGGATCCCTTTGATACAGTAGTTTTATTAGATACTTTAAAATCAGAAACTCCCTCCTTATCTTTTGAAGAAGGAAATCGACTTTATCAAAAGGTAGTTGAAGATTATTCATCAGAGAAATCAAAGTATAAAAAGTTCTTAAAAGTTAAAAAAAATCCTTTCTTTAATTCATTACAGGTTAAGTATTCTTATGCAATTACTTGTCATAAGTCACAAGGTGGTCAGTGGGAAAATGTTTTTGTTGAAAAACCGTATTTAAAAGAAGGACCTAATAAAGAATATTTTAGGTGGCTATATACAGCTATTACAAGAGCAAAAAAATCCCTATATCTTATAGGGTTTCCAAATGAAGATTTTAAATCAATTCACTAATTATGTTTCGCTTTCTTTCAAAAAATATTTATTTCAACTTAATGAATTGGTCAATAGTTGGGAATTTCCCTTCAATTCCAAAGTATATTGTAGCTGTGGTTCCTCATACAAGCTGGTTAGATATTTTTATAGGCTTGTTGGTTCGAAGTATTTTAGGAGAATCGATAAATTTTGTTGGGAAAAAGGAATTATTCAACCCCTTAACAGGCTGGTTTTTTAGAATTTTAGGAGGTGCTCCAATTGATCGTTCTGGGAATAAAGACTCGGTAGAGTCAATAGCAGCTGTATTTGAAGCCCATGAAAAATTTAGATTAGCATTGGCGCCAGAAGGAACCCGTGGAAAGGTAGATAAACTCCGAACAGGATACTACTATATCGCCAAACGTTTAAAAATACCTATAATACCTGTTTCTTTTGATTATGAAAATAAAAAAGTTATTGTCCATTCAAACTTCTATACATCAAGTGATGAACAAAAAGATTTAAAAAGACTAGAGACTTTATTTAAAGGAGTTTGTGGTTATTCTAAAGTGAAAAGTTTTTGATTAATTTTTTATTTCCATTGAGTGGTATACGTTTTGGACATCTTCGTCGTCTTCAATTTTTTCTATTAGTTGTAATACTTCTTTTTGCTTATCTATACTCAATTGTTTAATTACCTGAGGTATCCTTTCAAAACCTGAAGAAAGTATTTCAAAGTTTCTTTTTTCCAACTCCTTCTGGATTATGCCATAGTATTCGAAAGGAGCATAAAAAATAATACAATCCTCATCTTTAAAAACTTCCTCTACTCCATAATCGATGAATTCTAATTCAATCTCATCTACTTCATGATCATTTGGATTTATTCTAAAATTACAGCTGTGATCAAACATAAATTCTACAGATCCAGTTGTTCCTAAACTCCCATTTAACTTATTAAAATAGGAACGAATATTTGCAACAGTTCTGTTGTTATTATCAGTAGCAGTTTCTACCAAAACAGCAATACCATGAGGCGCATAACCTTCAAAAAGTACTTCTTTAAAATCACCCGTATTTTTATCTGAAGCCTTTTTAATAGCGCGTTCTACATTTTCTTTAGGCATGTTAGCAGCCTTGGCATTTTGAATTACAGCACGGAGTCTAGAATTATTATTTGGATCTGAACCTCCTTCCTTTACGCTCATGACGATGTCCTTTCCAATGCGTGTAAAGGTTTTGGCCATAGCTGACCAGCGTTTTATTTTACGGGCTTTTCTAAATTCAAATGCTCTTCCCATACATATATATTATGAATTTGTAAAGATAAAAAACTTTCAGATTTTGAAGGGACTACATTTTTAAGTCATAATAAATAATATTGTTAATTCAGTTTGACTGTTAAGTAAAAGTAAAATCAATAAGTATTTACTTTTACTTAACAAAAGAGATTTATTACTAACTCAACTCGTCTAGGATGTCATTATATGAAGGTTGAATATACTGAGGTAACTTATTTTCTTTTGGAAGGGTAGCTAAATATCGAATATTATTAGTACTAAACACCTGTTTATACTTACCAATCTTTGAATGTCTATTTTCGACTAATGTTTTAATAAAGTCAAAATGAGAAATTAAATCTGTACTTCCTAGGTGAAAAATTCCTGTTTTTTTATGATTTATGATATAATGAATCTGTTGACTTAATCTGACATCACTATTTACATTGATTATAGTATTTGGAAAAACTTCTATTGCTTTATTTTCAATTATTGCCTTATCGATATCTTGAGTTCTAGGCGAATTTATTCCAAAAATCATTGGTAATCTAATAATAATAAATTTACCAATTGGAAGATTCATCAGTTGATTTTCTATCTTTATTTTAAAATGACCGTAAATACTCTCAGAGAGAGTTTTGTCATATTCATATGACGGATAATGCCTAAAAGAATCAAAGACATTAGCTGAAGACAAAAACATAACTCTACAGTTATTAAATTTCACATATTCAATAATACAAGAATGTGAATCTAGTTGAGCATTAAATCTTCCTCTTAAAGCTGATATTATAAGTTTGGGTTTTACCTCGTTTAAAATGTCATTAAGTCCTCCTTTTTCAATATCATATTGAAAAAAATGTTTATTATTCCTAAACTCTAAATTATTATTAAAGGTCCCAAAAGTATTAAAATAGGGCCCTAATTCTTTGTATAGAGAGTTGCCAATGAATCCACTCCCTCCTAAAATTAGTATGGATTTCAAAGATTAAGTTTTTATAAATGGTAGTTTTACAACATGTGCAGGACAGTTTTTCTCACGAATTAAAATCCCAATTTTAGTACCAACCTTCGAATAAGATTTTGAAATATAACCAAGTCCTATGCCAATCGATAGTGTAGGGGATTGAGTACCGGAAGTGACAACTCCAATGTGATCACCATGAATATTAACAATCTTATATCCACTTCTTGGAATTGCTCTTGCATCCATAATAAAACCAATTATTTTTTGATGGGATCCGGTGACTTTCTCCTGATTGATATTTTTTGAATTAATAAATTTAGTTTCATTTTTACTAATCCAGCTTAATCCTGCTGAAATTGGTGATGTGTTTTCGTCAATTTCATTTCCATATAGACAGTATCCCATTTCTGTTCTAAGAGTATCCCTTGCGGCAAGTCCGGCTGGAATAATTCCATGTACGGCTCCAGCTTTTAGGATATTACTCCATATGTGTTCTGAGTAGTTTGAAGGAAAATAAATTTCTATACCACCAGCACCTGTATATCCTGTTGTCGCAATTAAGATATTTTCAATACCTGAAAAATCTGCAGTCGTATGAGAATAAAAAGGAAGAGTTTCTAGGGGATAGCTAGTTAATTTTTTCATTGCAATTATCGCTTTAGGACCCTGAATTGCAAATAAGCCCGTATTTTCAGAAACATCTTCCAGTTTAGCCTTGAATTCATGATTGTGTTTTTGAATCCAACTCCAATCTTTATTAATATTTGAGGCATTAACCACCAGAAGATATCTTTCTTCCTCTAATCTGTAAACAATAAGGTCGTCTACAATTCCACCTGTTTCATTTGGAAGATAATTATATTGTGCTTTTCCGATAGTTATTTTTGAGATATCATTACTACATATATATTGAAGTAGATTCAATGAATTCGGTCCAGAAACATAAAATTCCCCCATATGTGAAACATCAAAAACTCCGAGCTTCTCCCTTACTGCTAGATGTTCATTTTTAACACCTGTATATTGAACGGGCATCTCATATCCACCAAAAGCAGTCATTTTTGCATTTAGATTCAAATGAGTATTGTAAAGTGTTGTTTTTTTCATAATCACACAAATAAATTATTTACAACGCTATATATCAAAACGTATATTTTCTACCTATATGTATTTTTCGTTTTTACAAATATTAAATCTAAAGATAATGTTTAAAAGGCAAAACTTTCTATTGATTTTAACAGGAATAAGGGAATAGAATTAAGAAAAAATATAAATCTTATTTAGTATTATTATTTCATGGATTGGAAATAAATTTATCAAGAGATAAATTTTAATAAATGGAGTAGTTGATAATACCCAATTACAAGTTTATTTATTTCTTGAGAGGAGTAAAGATTTAAGTTCTGAATACTTACTTAAAGGAGAACGTATTTTTTTAAGGTTTAAAATACCCCTAAGACGAGTAGGTGTCTCAATCTTTGTTTTAAGAATATTCTCCACTGTGTTTTTAAATTTTATTGGATGAGCTGTTTCTAAAAAAATGCCTTGATATGCTTCTTCATTTTTTAGAGAAGCCATATATTGTTTTAATCCTAAAAATCCAATTGCACCGTGAGGATCAGCTATATATCCATTTATTTTGAAAATTTCTTTTAGTGCTTTTTCTGTAAGTTTATCAGTGTATCCAAAACTACTCAAGACTTTCTTGAGTTTGAAAAAATCATTATTAAAGATTTTCTGAATCCTAATGAAATTACTTGGATTACCAACATCCATTGCGTTTGAAATAGTTTGAATGGATTTTTTAGGAGTATAGCTACCTGATTTCAAAAATTCTGGAACTGTATCATTGATATTAGTGCTTGCAACAAAATGATCAATTGGAAGCCCCATCTGTTTGGCAATTATTCCAGCACAAACATTACCAAAATTCCCACTTGGAACAGAAAATATAATTTTTTTGTCTGGATTTGGACGATTTTTATAAGCTATAAAATAATAAAACATTTGAGACAACCATCTAGCAATATTTATTGAATTTGCGGATGTTAAATTTATGTTTTCTTTTAACTCTGGATCAACAAAAGCACTTTTAACCATTTCTTGACAGTCATCAAATGTACCATCAACTTCTAAAGCAATTATGTTTTCTCCAAGAGTTGTCAATTGACGCTCTTGAATATCACTCACCTTTCCTTTTGGATAGAGAATAATCACATCAATACCTTTTACTTTATAAAATCCATCTGCAACTGCTCCACCAGTATCTCCAGAAGTAGCGACAAGTATGGTGAGGTTCCCCTCTTTTTTTATATCGTTATTATAGGATAAACATCGAGCCATAAATCGGGCACCAACATCTTTAAATGCCAAAGTAGGACCATGAAATAGTTCAAGTAAGGCAATTTTATCAGTTATTTCAATGATTGGAAAATTAAAGCTTAAAGTATCCTGAATAATTTTTTTTAAGTCATTGCTGGAGATGTCGTCTCCTACATATTGCTTTATAGCTTCATATGCGATTTCGTGATCTGAATACTGGTCAAGATTATTAATGAAATCTTGCTCTAATTTGGGAATTTGCTTTGGAAAATATAATCCACGATCTGGAGCAAGACCTTTTGTAACTGCCTTTAAAAAACCTACATCCCTTGCATTATAATTTAAACTTAAATATTCCACTTATTTATAAAATCTTTATTCCTTCATTATTAATGCGTGAGTAGTGAACTTCATAATCAAGTCCAATTTCATCATAATATGTTCTTATAGCTAGACCTACTTTTTTGGCTTTAGCTTCTCCTTTTGACAATGAGTAAACAGATGGACCTGATCCAGAGATGCCACTTCCTAGGGCTCCTGCATCAATTGCTGCATGTTTTATATCATTAAATTTAGGAATTAACATAGATCTTATTGGTTCAATTATCTTGTCTTTCATGCTTCGTGAAAGCAGTCCATAGTCATTCGTGTAAAGCGCACTTATAAATGCTCCTAAATTCCCCCATTGTTCAACTGCTTTTTTCAGTGGAATTTCATTTTTAAGAATAGCTCTGGAATGAATTGTTTTTAATTCAATTTTTGGATGTATTATAGTAGCAACTAAGTCTTTAGGAGAAGGAAGTTTAATTATGTCTAGAGCCTCATTGCTTCGAACTAATGTAAAACCACCCAGTAGAACTGGGGCAAGATTGTCTGCATGAGCAGCACCGCTTGCAAGTGATTCACCAGCCATTGCAAATTTTACTAATTCACTTCTTGAATAGGGCTTCCCCAATAATTCATTAATAGCAAAAACAGCTCCAGCTGCACTTGCTGCACTACTTCCAATTCCGCTTCCGGGCTTAATTCTTTTTTCAATGTCAATTCGGAAGCCATTATTTGATGAGTGAGCTTTTAAAAGTGAATAAGCTGCAACACTTGCTACGTTCTTTAAAGGATCTTTGGGTAATTCCTGTCCTGTAACAGATCCTATAGTTACACCTGGGTTCTCGGTTTTAGACACCTTCATTATATCTCCAATTGTATCTAGGCAAAAACCTAATACATCAAAACCACATGAGACGTTTGCTACACTAGCAGGTGAAAAAATCTTAATCTGATCCATTTTTATTGTTTTCCAATCCTAATAATATCCCCAAAAATCCCTCCAGCGGTTACATCTGCTCCAGCACCAGCTCCTTTAACGATCAAAGGTTGATTTTTATATCTACTTGTGTAAAATAAAATTATATTATCGCTTCCTTCCAAATTATAAAAATCATGACTTGATTCAATTTCTTGAAGTCCAACAGAAGCCTTTCCTTGCTCCAACTGAGCCACATATTTTAATCTTGCACCCTTTTCTTTAGCATTTTTTAATATGTTTTGAAAATGAACTTCATTTTTATCAATTGCATTATAAAATTCTTCATTAGATAAACTATTCAATACTTCTAACGGTAAAAAGTTTCTATTAACAATATCTTTCAACTCTAATTTAAAACCGCTTTCACGAGCTAAGATTAATATTTTTCGTGCTACATCTACACCGCTTAGATCGATCTTAGGATCAGGCTCGGTAAACCCTTCATTTTGTGCACTTTGAACTACTTTTTTAAAAGTTGTTTTTGAATTAAATTTATTAAAAATATAATTTAAACTCCCCGACAGTATGGCTTGAATTTTATGAATTTTATCTCCAGATGCGATTAGATTATTTAAAGTATCAATTACTGGTAATCCTGCACCTACATTGGTTTCAAAAAGGAAAGGTGTATTATATCGCCTAGAGATTTTTTTTAAATCTAAGTAGTTTTTGAATGAGCCTGCACAAGCAATTTTGTTGCAAGTTACGACACCTATATTGTTTGCTAGATAACGCCCATATTCTTCTGAAATAAATTCACTTGCGGTGTTATCGATGAAGATGCTATTCCTTAAATTCAACTTTTTCACATGATCAAAGAAAACATCTCTATCAGCTTTAGTTTTACTTGTGACCAACTGTTTTTTCCAATTATTCAAATCAATAGGACTTTCACTTAAAAACATCTTTTTTGAATTTGAAATTGCAATAACACGTATTTTTAAGCGCAAGTTTTCCAAAAGATATTTGAATTGTCTATGAATTTGCTCTAAAAGTTTACTTCCTACATTACCTACACCGGTTATGAAAAGATTTAACTCTTTAGTCTGAGCTTCAAAAAAACTTTCGTGTATTGAGTTTAGCGCTTTTTGAGTATTTTTTTTATCTATAACAATAGAAATATTTCTTTCTGAAGCTCCCTGAGCTATAGCACGTATATTTACATTATTTGCACCTAAACTACTAAATAGCTTACCACTAATGCCTTGATGATCCTTCATTCTATCTCCAACAACAGCAATATTTGACATATTAGATTCTATTTTGGCGGCGGTAACTTTTTGGACACTTATTTCAAATGTAAAATGATTGTCGATAGTTTTTTTTGCTAGAGTAGCATCTTCTGAACGGACACCTATGCAAATTGAATGTTCTGAGGAAGCTTGAGTAATCATTATAATATTAATATGTTTTTGAGATAAACATTCAAAAAAGCGTTTTGAAAAACCTGGAATACCAATCATGCCACTTCCCTCTAGACTAATTAACACTACATCGTCTATGTGACTTATTCCTTTAACAATTGAACCGTCTCCTTTTGGATTACCTTTAGCATTAATTAAGGTACCCTGAGCCTCTTTGTCAAAAGTATTTTTAATTATTACAGGAATATTTTTATCAATTAGCGGTTGAAGAGTAGGTGGATAAATTACTTTGGCTCCGAAATGGGAAAGCTCCATTGCTTCATGGTATGAAAGTTTTGAAATTGGAATTGCTTGACTTACCAATTTTGGATGGGCTGTATACATTCCGCTTACATCTGTCCAAATCTCTAAGTGTGTTGCATTACAATAATTTGCTATTAAGGATGCAGTAAAATCGGATCCTCCACGACCTAGAGTTGATGTATTTCCTTCTTCGTCTTGAGCAATAAATCCTGGTATTAATATAATTTTAGAATTATTTTTTTTTAAGAATGCCTTTGTAGCTTTTTCACTTTGCTTTTGATTTACAATCTCTCTATCATCAATTGAATACGTAAAAATTAATTCTCTTGAATCTTTTAATACTGCATCACAAGCTTTATACTTTAGAATATTGTAAATAATAGTACTTGAAAGAATCTCACCGTAACTTAAGATTTTAGCAAGGCTTTTAGAGGTAAGTTCGTTTAAAGTAAATAATGATTCAACGACCTCTTCAAGGTCATTTAGTTGAGATTTTAAAAAACTAATTATTTCACTTTGATGTGTTAATGGGATGAAATATTCAATGGGGTTTAAGTGGCGATTCTCAAGTGTTTCAAGGTGTTCTTTATAATTATTTTGACGCATACTAGCCCGTTCTGACATTTCAACTAGTAAGTTAGTTATCCCACCTAAAGCAGAAACTACTACTACTACTTGATCTTTAGATTGAGTAATAATATCTATAACATTGATCAGACTTTTAGCATTAGCTACAGACGTGCCACCAAATTTTAAAACTTTCATATAAATTTAACACCAACATGCCCAAAAATGGCACATACTTAATAATTAAACAAGCGCAAAAATAACACTTATTGGATGGCTATGAACTATTTTTTTGGAAAAAAAGATTTAAGAATCTATATGTTAAGAAACCTTTTTAATCTAGTAATTTTATGAATTTTCAATTTCTTGACTAAGTTTTAGATTTAAAGATTCATCATCTTTATTTTTGTCTATCGTGATTTTGTCTCCCTCTTTTATAGAGTTATTTACTACATTCTCAGCCAATAAATCTTCTAAATGCTTTTGAATGGCTCTATTTAAGGGTCTTGCACCATACTTACTATCGTAGCCTTTTTCAGACAGAAAGTCCTTCGCTGATTCTGATATTTCTATTTCATATCCCAATTGCTTAACCCGTTTAACAAGGTGTACCAATTCAATGTCCACAATTTTCCTAATATCAGTTTTTTCAAGATTATTAAATACCACTATATCATCAATTCTATTTAAAAACTCTGGAGAAAATGTCTTTTTTAACTCTTTTTGGATAACTCCTTTTTCAATTTCTTTTGACTGAGATTTTTGTGATGCAGTTTCAAAACCTAATCCTCTTCCAAAATCTTTAACTTGTCTTGCACCAATATTAGAAGTCATAATTATTATAGTATTTTGGAAGTTAATTTTTCTTCCTAAGCTGTCAGTTAAAAAACCATCATCAAGTATCTGAAGCATCATATTGAAGATGTCTGGATGAGCCTTTTCAACTTCGTCAAGTAAAATAACTGAATAGGGCCGTCTTCTAACTTTTTCTGTCAATTGTCCGCCCTCTTCGTATCCAACATAACCTGGAGGTGCACCGACTAATCTTGATACAGCAAATTTTTCCATGTATTCACTCATATCTATCCTAATCAAATTCTCCTCTGAATCAAAAATCTCAGAAGCTAAAATTTTTGCTAGTTGAGTTTTTCCCACCCCTGTTTGTCCTAAAAAAATAAACGAACCAATTGGTTTATCAGGAGCTTTTAATCCAGCGCGATTGCGTTGAATTGCCTTAACTACTTTTTCTACTGCCTCATTTTGTCCAATAAGCTTAGAGTTTATGACTTTAGCTAATTTTGATAGCTTATTTTTTTCAGATTTAATAATTTTATTAACAGGAATATTAGTCATCATGGAGACTACATCGGCAATATCATTTTCATTCACAGTTACTCGATTGAGTTTTGACTCCTCCTGCCAACGCTCTTGTGCTTCAATTAACAGGCGCTCTACTCTTTTTTCATCGTCTCTAAGTTTTGCAGCTTCTTCGTATTTTTGCTTTTTTACAACAGAGTTTTTTGAATCTCTTACTTTATCGAGTTGTGCCTCAAGGTCAACCACTTCTTTAGGAACACTCATATTATTGATATGGACTCTAGAACCAGCTTCGTCCAACGCGTCAATGGCTTTATCAGGTAAAAAACGATCTGACATGTAACGATTGGTTAAATCTACGCATGCACTTAATGCATCCTCAGAATAATTGACATTATGATGATTTTCATAACGCTCTTTTATATTTTTTAAAATTTCGAGCGTCTCAACTGTATTAGTTTGCTCAACTAAAACTTTTTGAAAACGCCTTTCTAAAGCACCGTCTTTTTCTATATTTTGACGATACTCATCTAATGTTGTAGCTCCTATGCATTGAATTTCACCACGAGCTAGAGCAGGCTTGAACATGTTGGATGCGTCTAGGCTTCCAGTAGCACCTCCTGCACCAACTATAGTATGAATTTCATCAATAAATAGAATTATATCATCATTTTTTTCTAATTCGTTCATCATTGCTTTCATTCGTTCTTCAAACTGCCCTCTATACTTAGTTCCAGCAACAAGGCTTGCTAAATCTAAACTAACTACACGCTTATTGTAAAGCACTCGTGAAACCCTTTTTTGAATAATACGAAGTGCTAATCCTTCAGCGATTGCAGATTTTCCAACACCCGGCTCTCCAATTAATAAAGGGTTATTTTTCTTTCTTCTACTAAGTACTTGGGAAACCCTTTCAATCTCTTTTTCTCTTCCAACTACAGGGTCTAATTTTTCTTGTTCAGCTAATGCAGTGATATCTCGACCAAAATTATCCAAAACTGGAGTTTTAGATTTTTTAGATGTTTTTGAGTCAGAAGTAGGGATAAATGGATTTTCTTTTGCTTCGCCTTCGTTGTCTTTTTCTTCAGCGAAGGATGATGATGGGAGTTCTTCGTAAGAATCCGAATCGTTTGCCAACATAAGCTTAAATTGTTCTTTTACAATATCGTAATCTACATTTAGTCTTGTGAGTAGTTTAGTAGTAGGATCATTTTCGTTTCTAAGAATACAAAGTAGTAAGTGGGCAGTATTAATTAAATCACTTTGAAATAATTTTGCCTCTAAAAATGTAGTTTTGAGTGCACGTTCAGCTTGTCGGGTTAAATGTAGGTTTTTTTTATCATTTAATGTTTGATCACCATCAATCGTAGCAGGATTTAATATTTCAACTTTACGTCTTAATTCTTCGAGATTTACTTCAATTGCATTTAAAATCGCTATAGCTTTTCCTCCCCCGTCCCTTAACATTCCAAGCATTAAATGTTCAGTGCCAATAAAATTATGTCCCAACCTAAGGGCTTCCTCCTTACTAAAAGAAATTACATCTTTTACTCGAGGTGAAAAATTATCATCCATAGATTTTTTTAAAATAAGTTTTGCAAAAAACAGACCATAGTTTTAAGTTCAATGCTAATAGACAAAAAAATATTAATATTTCAAAAGATGGGATGTAATTATTTACCACCAAAACAGCTTATAATTCTGTTAATAATTTTAATAATTATGACTAAATAATTATTTAATATTGTGCACTGTTTGCCTATTTTAGCTACTAACATAAAATTAAGTCATGAACGAAGGAGACAAGCTCATTCCTATAAAAATTGAAGACGAAATGAAATCGGCTTACATTGATTATTCAATGTCTGTCATTGTGTCACGTGCTCTGCCTGACGTTCGAGATGGATTAAAACCAGTTCATCGTCGTGTTTTATTTGGAATGCATGAGCTAGGAATTCGTTCAAATACTGCTTACAAAAAATCTGCTAGGATAGTCGGTGAAGTTTTAGGGAAGTATCACCCGCACGGAGATAGTTCAGTTTATGATACTATGGTGCGAATGGCTCAAGAATGGAGTCTACGATATTTATTGGTTGACGGTCAAGGAAATTTTGGCTCTGTAGACGGTGATAGTCCAGCAGCAATGAGATATACAGAAGCTCGTATGCGAAAAATGTCCGAGGACTTGATGGCTGATATTGACAAAGAAACGGTAGATCTGCAGCTTAATTTTGACGATACACTTAAAGAGCCCACTGTTCTTCCAACTCGGGTGCCAAATCTATTAATTAATGGAGCTTCAGGAATCGCTGTTGGTATGGCAACAAATATGCCTCCTCACAACCTTACGGAAGTTGTTGATGGAACAATCCAGTATATCGACAATAATCAAATAACTATTGATGAGTTGATCCAAACAATAAAAGCTCCAGATTTTCCAACCGGAGGAACTATTTATGGTTACGAAGGTGTTAAGGAAGCTTTCCTTACTGGAAGAGGACGAGTTGTAATTCGAGCAAAGGCAAATATTGAAGAGGTTAACGGTAAAGAATGTATAATTGTAAACGAAATTCCATATCAAGTTAACAAAGCAGAAATGATTCGCAAGACAGCTGATTTGATTAATGATAAAAAAATTGAAGGTATTTCAACAATTCGTGATGAATCAGATAGAAACGGTATGCGTATTGTTTATGTTTTAAAGCGTGATGCGGTTCCTAATATTGTATTAAATAAACTTTTTAAATTCACTGGTTTACAATCATCTTTTAGTGTTAACAATATAGCTTTGGTCAATGGTAGGCCTCAAATGTTGAATTTAAAAGACATGATTCATTATTTCGTAGAACATCGTCACGATGTTGTTGTACGAAGAACAAAATTTGAACTTAAAAAGGCAGAAGAAAGAGCCCATATTCTTGAAGGTTTAATAATTGCCTCTGACAATATTGACGAAGTTATTTCTATTATACGCGGATCTAAAAATCCCGAAGAGGCAAGGGAAAATTTGATAAAAAGATTTGAGCTATCCGACATTCAAGCTAAAGCAATCGTAGAGATGCGTCTTAGACAGCTTACCGGTTTAGAACAAGACAAGCTAAGATCAGAGTATGAAGGACTCTTAATAACTATTGCAGACCTTAAAGATATACTTGATAAAAAAGATCGTAGGATGCAAATTATAAAAGACGAATTATTTGAAGTTAAAGAAAAATATGGAGATGATCGTCGATCCAATATTGAGTATGCCGGTGGTGAATTTAGTATGGAGGACATGATACCAAATGAAAAGGTGGTTATTACAATATCACACGCCGGATACATAAAAAGGACACCTCTAAATGAGTATAAAACTCAAAACAGAGGAGGAGTGGGGCAAAAAGCTTCAACTACAAGAGAAGAAGATTTTCTTCAAGATTTATTTGTCGGAACTAATCATCAATATATGCTCTTTTTTACTCAAAAAGGAAAATGTTTCTGGATGCGTGTTTATGAAGTTCCTGAAGGTTCTAAAACTGCAAAAGGTAGAGCTATTCAAAATTTAATAAATATAGAACAGGATGATAAAGTTAAAGCCTTTATTTGTACTCAAGATTTAAAAGATGAGGATTATATAAATAATCATTACGTAATTATGGCAACGCGAAAGGGTCAAGTCAAGAAGACTTCTTTAGAACAATACTCTCGACCCCGTGCAAATGGAATTAATGCTATAACTATTCGTGAAGGAGATGAACTTTTAGAAGCTAAGCTCACTAATGGAAATAGCCATGTTATGATGGCGGTCAAGTCAGGTAAAGCGATTCGTTTTGAAGAAAATAAAACTCGTCCTATGGGGCGAGGAGCATCTGGTGTAAGAGGAATAAGACTTAATAGCGAAAATGATGAAGTTGTGGGAATGATTGCTGTAAATGATATGGATGCTAATATTTTGGTTGTCTCTGAAAACGGATATGGAAAACGTTCAAACCTTGAAGATTATAGGGTAACAAATCGAGGCGGTAAAGGAGTGAAAACTATCTCAATAACTGATAAGACAGGAGAACTAGTAACTATCAAAAATGTTATTGATCAGGATGATTTAATGATTATAAATAAATCTGGTATCGCTATCCGAATGGAAATAAGCGGATTGCGAGTTATGGGTCGTGCAACCCAAGGGGTAAAGTTAATAAATCTTAAAGGGAATGACACGATTGCAGCCGTTGCAAAAGTCATGAAAGGGGAAGAGGAGATTGAGGACGTAAATGATCTTGAGGTTAATGATGGTATGATTATTGAATAAATTAAACAAACAAACAAACAAATTAATAATGAAATTTTTTTTAACTCTATTTTTTATTTTATCTGTAAGTTTTTCTTTTGGACAAAAGAAAGAAATTAAGAAAGCAATAAAATTATTTGAATCTGGAGATGTTCAAGGCGCTAAAGATTTGCTTGATTCAAATTCAACTCTATTTGAGGCAGCAGAAGCTAAAATTACTAACCAAAAATTATACCTAGAGGGAAAAATTTTCCAAGCTGATAAAAAATTTCAATTAGCATATGAAAATTTTAAAGCATATACAGAAGCAGGAGGTAATGATGTAGATTACGAAAATCAACTCCAATCATTGTCCTCAGATATAGTAAATAGTGCTATTGAAGATAATGCAGAAAAGCGTTTTATTGATGCCACTTCAAAATTATATTTAGCGTATATTATTTTTCCAGAACAAAATAAAGATTACTTATACTATGCAGCTTCAAGTGCAGTAAATGGTAAAGATTTTGATAAAGCATTAAAATATTATAACATTCTTAAGAACATGAATTATGAGGGTATTGTTGTTAGGTTCATGGCTACATCGGTTGAAACTAATGAAGAAATAGAGTTATCTGAAACAGAATATAATTTGTATAAAAAAACAAAAGCATACAAAGATTTTAAAGAAGAAAATACTGAATCTAGATATCCAGAGATTATTAAAAACATTGCTCTTATTTATTCTCAGCTCGGAGATAATGAAAACGCGATGAAAGCTGTTAAGGAAGCTCGTGAGAATGATCCAAAGGACTTAAGCCTCATCCTTACAGAGGCTAACCTCTACATTCAACTCAAAGAAAATGATCGTTTTGAAGCTTTAATGAAGGAAGCTATAGAGCAAGACCCAAACAATGCTACATTATATTTTAATTTAGGAGTTGTAAACGCACAGCGAGGCAATAAGGAAGATGCAAGTAAATATTATAGAAAAACGATTGAGCTAGATCCTGAATTTGAATCAGGATATTTAAACTTAGTTACATTAATTTTACAAGGCGAAAATGCTATTGTTGAAAAAATGAATGGTCTAGGCACTTCGAGAGCGGACAATGCACGTTACGATGAATTAAAACTAGAACGTGAGCAGCTTTATAGCGAATGTGTTCCAATTTTAGAGAAATTAGTTGGTTTTAGTAAAAATCAAGAAGCAGTCAAAACTCTTATGAATATTTATGGAACCCTAGGAGATAACGAAGGGTTTATGAAAATGAAGGGAATGATTGAATAATCTAAAATAGTAAATTAGTAATCTTTACATGATTCTAGGCAAAATAGCTTCTATTATATTAGTTTTTTAATCAATCTAAGCCTATGAGTATGTTTCGTTAAATTAGCATTGTATATACCAGTCTGATCTATCCTATCGATTCGTACCTCCCCGTGAGCATGGAGAATATAATGATTCTCTAATAGTAAACCAACGTGAATTATTTCACCCCCTTCATTGTCAAAAAAAGCTAAATCTCCAGCCTCACTTTCGTCAATGAAACTAAGAGTTTCTCCTAATTTTACTTGTTGAGAGGCGTCTCTAGGAATATTATATCCATTGATGCGATAAGTCATTTGAGTAAGACCTGAACAGTCAATACCCAATGGTGTTTTTCCACCCCATAAATAAGGAGAATTTAGATAAAGTGAGGCTGTTTTGAGTAGATTTGACTTTGGTTTTTTACCTCTAGTAATAGGTCCTTTAAATTTGTGTCCTAAAACTTTTGCTCCACTAATGTTACTCCCAAGTATTAAGGAAGTAAGCATATTTTCAGAAGTTTTAATATAATCAACCAAATTTGTGCTATATGAGTTATTTTTAAAACTAATTTCTTTAGCCTTCTCTTCTGTAATTAGATGACTTTGTTTATGATCTATCCAACCTGTATATTGATCTAAAAGGGTAGTTATTTGAAGCCATTCTTCTTTTTTTGAAATCACTTTGAAGCAATCGCCATAAAGAAGTTGGGAAATTAATTCACTTTGATGTGAACCTTCGCTTCGCATCGGAACGATGCTTAAATGACAAATACCGTATTCCAAAATTTAATTATCAAACAAGTTTTGCAACAAGTTTATTAGTTGTAAAAATAATAATTTTAAATCCACAGGCGTCTAAGGGTTTTAAAAATAGCTTAGAAGAGTATAAGTTTATGTAATTTTGGATTAAATTAAAATATTTGAATTCTATTTGGAAGCATATTATTTCTGAAAAAGGATTATTTTATAAATCCTTGTTAATTTTATCTAGCTCAATTTTAATCCTTTATATCTTTCCTCTTGGAGGGCAATTTAAATACGAGTTTCAAAAGGGTAGAGTTTGGCAGTATCCGGATTTTTATTCACCTTTTGATTTTTCAATTTTAAAATCCGATATAGAATATAAAAATGATCAAGAAGAAGCCGTAAGAGATCTTAAACCCTATTTGAGGGCAGACCTAGATCTTAGAGACCAGGTAATAATTAATTATTCTGATAAATCCACAGTTTTTTTTAAAGATAAGGCCAGTTCTTTAGTCTCAGATAGCCTCTATACTTTCGGGAAAAAATTAATTGATGAAATATATACTTACGGAGTTTTACCTCCTAACTATTCCCATAAGGGTAATTCAGATATTCTTTTGATTCAAGAGCAATTAGAAATTCCAATTAATATCAATGAATTATTTAAATCAGAAATTCTATTTAAATATATAACGACAAGATTAAATAATTCGTCATTCATCCAATATGAGGATATTTTCAAAGATTTATTTTTTGAAATTATAGCTCCAAACATATCCATAGAAAAAAAATTTTATGAAACTTCAAAACAACAAATGCTTCAAAATATTTCAAGATCAAGAGGTTTTGTTGCTTCTGGTGAACTAATTGTTGCTAAGGGAGAGCTAGTGAATGATGATACTTTTGAAAAGCTTAGCTCATTACGAAATGAGTATACTCTTCAGAAAGATGACAAAAGCTCTATTTGGATTCAAATTGGCTATTCAATACTTATAGTATTGATTTTCACCTTGCTTTTACTTTTTATCTATACATATCGCGTTAACATCTATAAGAACAACAGAAAGTTAACTTTTATTTTTTTTAATATTCTTACGGTAATTACTGCAGTTACTCTAACTGTAAATTACAATACTGATTATGTCTTTGCTGTTCCAATCTGTATCCTTCCTCTTATAATGAAAGCTTTTTTTGATGCTCGGTTGGGACTATTTACTCATGTTTTAACTGTTTTACTAATAGGCTTTATTGTACCAAATAGCTTTGAATTTGTTTTTTTACAAATTACAGCTGGGATTATTACAATTCAATCGGTAGCTCAATTATATAGAAGGGCAAATTTATTTATATCGGTTGGTCAAATTGTTTTGGTTTATTTGATTGGATATATTGCTTTTACAACAATACAAGAAGGGAGTATATTAAAAATCAGCTTTACTCCACTTGCTCTTTTTATACTTAATGGCTTACTAATGCTTTTTGTTCAGCCATTAATCTATATATATGAAAGACTTTTTAGATTGGTTTCTGATGTTTCTTTATTGGAGATGACCGACACAAACTCTATCCTGCTGAAGGAATTGTCAGATAAAGCACCAGGGACTTTTCACCATTCCTTACAAGTTGCAAATATTGCTGAAGCTGCAGCTAATGAAATTGGAGCAAATTCACTTTTAGTTCGTGTTGGAGCCTTGTATCATGACATAGGAAAACTTACAGCTCCAATGTATTTCTCAGAAAATCAAACGGCCAATATTTCTCCACATGATCGACTTTCTCCAAAACAAAGCGCTGATATTATAATTGACCATGTAGCTGAGGGAGTTAAAATAGCTAATAAGCATAACCTTCCTGAGCGGGTAATTGATTTTATTAAAACTCATCATGGAACCTCTTTAGTTTATTATTTTTATAAGAAACAAGAGGATCTTAATCCAGATGAAATTAAATTAGAAGACTTTAGCTACAAGGGTCCTAAACCATTTTCGAAGGAGACTGCAATTTTGATGATGGCAGATGCAGTAGAAGCAGCTTCTAAGAGCTTAAAAAGCCCAAATATTGATCAACTTCAGGAATTTGTAGATAAGATTATTGATGGAAAAATGGAAGAAGAACAATTTAATTCTTCTGATATTACTTTTGCTGAGATTGAGACTGTAAAAATGGTGTTGTTTAAGAAGCTAATCAATGTCTATCAGTTGCGAATTGAATATCCTGAATAATATAAAAAAAGATTGTATACTTTGATTGTAACGACTACTTTTGTCAACCAGATTTTGGAGAGGTGCCAGAGTGGTAATGGAGCAGATTGCTAATCTGTCAACGCGCAAGCGTTGCCAGGGTTCGAATCCCTGTCTCTCCGCATTATAGTCCTGAAAGCCGAGTGTTTTCGGGACTTCTTTTTTCTGGTTGCCTGTAGAGTTGCCTTTTCTTATGACAACAACCACTAATTTACTACTATAAATTTAGCTGTTTATTTATTAATTATCTTTGGATTACCCAATTAAATCAAATCCAATTATTAACATATTAATCATCAAGGGCATGGATTGCCTTAATTCCTGCTATTGCATAAACTTAAGAGAATGAATTTATCTAATGATTACGCAAACTTCATCCAGCAATTTCAATGGAATTACTTTGCAACTTGTAGAACACCTTACAGAATTCACTCAATGACAGTGAGAAACTGGCTTACAAAGCTTCTAAAACGCTCTAACAAAGTAGAATAGGCATTCTTTGTATCAGAGAGAGACAAGGGAGATTATAATAACCTACATGTTCATATGCTTATTGGTAACAATACTGACATGACCTACCAAGAAGTTAAATATGGAATGGGAAATGTATCAGTAGGAGATTATCAACCAATCTATGATAATGAAACAGTGTGCAAGTATGTAACCAAGCATATTGGTAAAGATGTGGACTATGACATTGTGTTTAAAAGCTAAAAGTTTCCATCCAGCATTAATCCAAAAACAGGGGCATGGGTTTTAGAAAACGGATTTTCTATTGAAACAGAGGGATGTGATTTTATATGTAATCTAAACTTTCTATATTAGAAGTATTATTAATCATAAATCAATTAAAATGAAGAAATTAATTATTACAACAACTTTTTTTCTTGCTTTTTCTATTTCATACTCACAGTCAACAGCTATGATAGCAATTCTTTTAGAAGATGGAAAAGAAAGTGAATATTTAGCAATTGAGAAAAATTGGAATATTGCAGCTCAAGCTATGGTTGATGCAGGCATGATAGCACAGTGGTCAGTATGGAAAAGAACACCCAGAGAAGGAGATGAGAATTGGGCACAGTACTATGTCTTTAGAAGAACAACCAAAGCTCAAGACAATAATCCACAAAATTTTGATAATTGGAAAAAAGTTACATCTAAAACATTTAAAGGTAAAAGTCAAAAGGCAATTGATAAAATGTTAAGCTTTGATGGCATATTTAAAGACAGAAGAGAAAGACAATACAGGTGGGTATCTGCAACTGGATGGCTCGGTTTAGAATGGGAAATTGGAGATAAAGGATATTTCCATTTTATGAAACAAAAAAATGACGACTTTGTTAATTACGAAGATCAACTTTGGAAGCCTACAGCACAAAAAGAAATACTTGATGGCTACAGGAAATTTTGGGGATTAGGTGAAATTATCTCAAAAGATGAACCTACAAAAGCTCTCAATACAGGTCATACTCACATTGCTTTTAATTTTATGACTAGAAAACAAAATAAACCTGCTATGGAAACTCCCGAAGATTTTCTAACCCAAAAAGCTTGGGAAGGACTTTCTAATTCAAGAGAAATGTTACCAGCTGAAGAATTAACTCTTATTTATACTACACTGTAAAGATTTTTTAAGATAAAATAGCCCTCCCAAGCGGAGGGTTTTTCTTTTACATCCATTCTCTATATCTTAGGAGCATTATTAATCATAAATCAATTAAAATGAAAAAAATATCATTAGTATTAATTTCTTTCCTTATTCTTGGATGCAGTGGAACTGGAGTTCAGCTTAATTTTGAGGATGACAAATCAAATGCTATTAGAGCACACTATCAAAACTATTTAAATAATGACATGGATGGATTAAAGTCTCTTTGGTCTCCAGACCTAAAGGTTTATCTTAATAGTACAGAATCAATTTCACTTGAAGAATTAGAAGTTTTATTACAAGCTCAACATGCCACATTTTCACCCATTAAAATGTCTTGGGGTGACGAAGGGAAAACAGACGTAGGTCAATGGGTAGAAACAGCAAGTTATCCCCCTGGACCATCCAATGAAGCACTTACTGTTACCCAAACTTGGTTTAATTGGATAGCTAAAAGTAAATTGACTGGAGAAACAATTAAAATGCCAGCACATATAAGCTTTGTATGGGGAGCTGATGGAAAAATTACAGAAGAGTATCATATGTACGATACCACTGAGATGATTGCGGCTATAGAGGCATCTACTTTAGCATCAGATGCTATTCCAGAAGAATAAACTCTAAAATCTAATTTAATTACCCTCCCACGTGGGGGGTTTTTATTTTACACCAATGGACACAATCCAAATCCATTCTAATCCATTGATATCATTGCCTTAACTTGAGATATATAAAAGACATTTTAGGGGTTGTTAGTGGGGGTTTATTTTCTTGGGTATTGTATGAGGTATGGATTATTCTTAATTCTCGACATGTCCTCTATCATTATGTTCAGGATGAAAATAAAGAGTTTTGATGTTAAAAGTTTTTTCTATATTAACCGCTTGCTAATCATAAATCAATGAAAAAGTTATTTGTAATGTCTTTATGCATTATAATGTCTTCTTGTTTCAAAACAGAAATAGTGCAATATGAAACTTCTAATCAAGATCCTTTCACGTTTAATACTGGACAACAACTTAATTCTTTACAACGCAGTTACACAGATTTCTGTGTCGTCCCAAAGACTTGTAAATTTTTATCTAAATATGATGGGACAATCTGGGCAGACACTGAAAATTATTACAGTGACTTTTCAGATATAAAATTTTTAAACATCGGATATTTCATATCCTTCTTTAATCTTGAGAATGATATTTCATATTGTAAGGGATGGAAAAAAGATGAAAACACTTACGATGGAATAAAATGGAATATAAAAATCAAAAAAGATGAGTGGGATGAGTTATGGTTTGATTATGATTATTATGGAACGAGTGATGAAATTGAATATTCAATAACTTATAAATATGAAGTCATTGATGGTTTACTTCATTTTTCAAGTACCGATGATCAAGAATTTATTTTCCACCCCTCTGATAAAAATTATTTAAAGGACTTTGTTGATACAGCTGAAATAATTGAACAAGAAGGATGTATGTTTTACTAATTAAGATAAACTAAATCATCGTAAATCATCGTAAATCATCTTCATTAAGTTTAAGGAAGAAAAACAGGGAAAAGAGCAAATGGAAAGTTTTCTATATTAGCAGCTTGTTAATCATAAATCAATGAAAAAGATATTTGTAATGTCTTTATGCATGATAATTTTTTCTTGTTTCAAAACAGAGATACTTCAATTTGAGACAGCAAATACAGACCCTGCAACATTTGCAAATGGACAACAGCTTCCTACTGCACCACGCAGTTATTTAAATTTCTGCGGCGCACCAAAGGCTTGTAAATTTTTATTTAAATATGATGACACAATATGGGCAGACTCGGGAAATTATTATAGTGACTTTTCAGATGTAAGATTTTTAAACTATGACCCATATTTCATATCCTTTTTTAATATTGATAAAGAAGTTTCATATTGTAAAGGATGGAAAAAAGGAGAAAACACTTACGATGGAATAAAATGGAATATTAAAATCAAAAAAGATGAGTGGGATGAGTTTTGGTTTGATTATGATTATTATGGAACGAGTGATGAAATTGAATATTCTATAACTTATAAATATGAAGTAATTGATAGTTTATTACATTTTTCAAATACAGAAGGTCAAGAATTTATTTTTCATCCTTCAGATAAAAATTATTTAAAAGATTTTGTTGATACAGGCGAAATAATAAAACTACAAGGATGTAGCTTTTACTAATTAGAACAAGCTAAATTATATGCATATCCTCTTCATTAAGTTCAGTAAGAAAAACACAGAATAGAGCTAGAGTTTTCTATATTGGTAGCTTATTAATCATAAATCAAGCTCAATGAAAACTAAAAAAAACTTTTGGCGCACAATGATAGGTGCTTATTTACTTATTTTTTTGGGAATTTTAATCCTTTTTATAGTCGATGAAGACAATCCATTTGAAATATATTTTTTACTTGGAGCTATTGTGACTGAAGTTTCAAGTATATTTATAATCTTGAGAGCCTTAAGAATTTATCGTTCACTTGAGGACAAGTCTATCTATCCTAAACAGCTTGATTTTCTTAATAGATTAGCAATTAAATTATATTCAGATAAAAAGACATCTAATAAAGTAATATCAATAGCTTTAATATTTGGTGCGTTAATTGGGGTTTTAATTGGATTTAATCTTTAGGAGTTCAAATCATCGTAAATCATCTTCATTAAGTTAAGGAAGAAAAACACAGAATAGAGTTAGAGTTTTCTATATTTGAGTATTAATCATAAATCAATGAAAAAGTTATTTGTAATGTCTTTATGCATTATAATCTCTTCCTGTTTCAAAACAGAAATAGTTCAATATGGGACTGCAAATACGGATCCTGTCGTATTTGCAAGTGGACAACAGCTTCCTACTGCATCACGCAATTATACAAATTTTTGCAATCCGAATGGTTGGGGGAGAAAGTTGTGTAAATTTTTATCTAAATATGATGATACAATCTGGGCAGATGCAGAAAATTATTATAGTGACTTTTCAGATATAAAATTTTTAAACGATGTATTCTTTATATCCTTCTTAAATATAAACAATGATGCCTCATATTGTAAAGGATGGAAAACAGGTGAAACAGCTTATGATGGAATAAAGTGGGATATAAAAATCAAAAAAGATGAGTTGGATGAGTTATGGTTTGATTATGATTATTATGGGACAAGTGATGAAATTGAATATTCTATAACTTATAAATATGAAGTTATTGATAGTTTATTACATTTTTCAAATACAGAAGGTCAAGAATTTATTTTTCATCCATCTGACAAAAATTATTCAAAAGATTTTGTTGATACAGGCGAAATAATAGAACTACAAGGATGTAGCTTTTACTAATTAAGATAAACTAAATCATAATTATATCGTCTTTATTTAGTTCAGAATAAAAACACAGATTATAATGCCAATAATTTAGCTCAAGTGTTTAATTTGAGTTATTTGCAACATGAGTATTTTTTCATTGAATAGTAAAATAATATTAGCTAAAAATTTCAAAATATTTTTTAAAAGCAGTGCGATTAATTCAAAAAAAGTAAGTATTTAATTATTTTATTTTAAAAAAAAACTAATTTATTAAACTTATGTTAAGAAGTTAATATTTTTATTACGATTAGTTTAAAATTAGAATACATAAATCAACATACAATTAAATAATAATTAAATTAACAATATTGTATTATAAGGTATGAATTGTTAAAAAAATGTTATTTTTACAAACTATTGGCAAAATTTTAAGATTTGCCGCCAAACTATTATTAACTAAAAAAAACAAAATGAGAATCAAAATTTTATTATCATTTTTGTTAGCTATCATTTCGACTATGACTTTTGCACAGCAAAGGGCTATATCCGGTTCAGTCCAAGACGACGCTGGAATACCCCTTCCTGGAGCAACTGTACTTGTCCAAGATACTAATAGAGGTGTTACAACAGACTTTGATGGTAACTTTTCTATCGAAGCTTCAACCGGCGAAGTGCTTGTTGTAAGTTTCGTTGGTTATGAAGATACCAATGTTACCGTTGGTGATGCTGACAATTATTCTATTTCCTTAGATCTAGGAAACGAATTAGATGAGGTAGTTGTCACTTCCTTGGGTATTAAAAGAGAATCAAAAGCTCTTGGATACTCAATTCAAACCGTAGGAAGTGAGGACATCGCTAAATCTGGATCAAATAGTGCACTAGATGCACTTGTTGGTAAAGCTGCCGGTGTCCAAATTACTAGATCAGCTGGTTCAGCGGGTGGTGGTTCAAGAATCTTAATTCGAGGTGTGACTTCGATGATTGGTAATAACCAACCACTTATTGTAATAGATGGTGTAAGAACGAACAACGAAACTCTTAATTCTGGTTCAAGTACTGCAGGTACTGCATCATCAAACAGATTAATGGACTTAAATAATGATGATATTGAAAATATCAACATATTAAAAGGTTCTGCTGCTACTGCGCTTTATGGTACTGCTGGTGCTGCTGGTGTTGTTGTAATTACAACAAAAAAAGGAGCTGAGGGAGACATGAAAGTTTCCTATACTCATTCAACTGGCGTAGATTGGCTTTCAACTACATTTGATATGCAAACAGAATTTGCTCAAGGTAGAAATAGAAGTAGAAGCAATAGAACTCAATATTGGAGATCTCCAGGAACTGGTGAATCTAGCTCCTATGGACCAAGATATACCGACCTTGAATATGCAACTGATAGAAACCACCCTGATGCACCTAGTGCAAGTGATTTTGACGCAGATGGTAATTATATCTGGGATAAAAATGGATTCTTAGTGCCTAAAGGAACTGGTAATGGACAACAAGCTAATAATTATCAAGACAACTACAGAGGTTTCTTTAGAGATGCAATGCAATCTTTAAATAATGTAAGTGTTTCAGGTGGTAGTGAGAAAGCTACTTATTTTTTCTCAACATCATTTCTAACAAATGAAGGGATTGTTCCAAACGAAGAATATGGACGTAAAACTTTTAGTTTAGCTTCAACTTTACAGGCAAACGATAATCTTAAAATATCTTCAACCTTTAATTATATTCGTTCAGATTATCAAAGAATCCAACAAGGTTCTAATACATCAGGATTATTATTAGGTTTATACAGAACACCTATTACTTTTGATAATGCCAATGGATTTAGTCCTGAGGATGCTGTTGATGAAAGATCAGCTTATCAATTTGCAAATGGTGGTCAGAGAAACTACCGAGGTGGTGGTGGATATGACAACCCTTATTGGATTGTGAATAACGTTCTAAGAAACGAAACTGTAAATCGTGTTTACGGAAGTTTTGCTGCTGATTATAGCATGAATAAGTGGTTTAATGTTGCTTTTAATGTAGGAGCAGATTTCACAAGCGATAGTCGTAAACAAAATTACGAACGTGGTTCAAGAACGTTATCTGTTGGTGCCTCAGATCGAACTGAGTATACAACTTTTCAGTCTGATGCGGTTCTTAATATAAATGGTGGCGATGATATAACAGATAAGTTAAGGTTAAATTATTTGGTTGCTGCAAATGCATTTTCTTTCCAAAGATCATCTTTAGGTGCAATTGGGACTAACCTTGCATTTCAAGGTTTTGTTAACTTGGCTAACGCTTCAAACATTACTGCAGCTGAGAGTCTCTTAAAATATACTCAATTAGGATTCGTAGGACAGTTAGAAGCTGAATGGAATGATACATTTTATTTAACACTTGCAGCTCGTCAGGATTATGATTCACGTTTAGGTGTTCCTGGAGCAGAGTTTAAAGCATCAGATTACTCGTTTGTATATCCCGCGGCATCACTTTCAGTTCTTGTAAGTGAATTACTTCCCGCAAGTGATGTTCTATCTTTTGCTAAAGTAAGAGCTTCATGGGCACAGGTAGGTGGACCACCTCCATTCGCATACTTAACTAGTTCTGGATATGGAATTACATCTGTCGGTGATGGATGGGGAGATGCTAATAACTGGCCAATTCAAGGTGTTACTGGATTCGAAATAGACAGTATCCTTGGAAATAAAGAATTAAAGTCTGAGCTTACCGAAGAAATTGAATTTGGAGTTGATCTTAGATTTTTCAACAACAGAATTGGTTTAGATGTAGCTTACTACGAAAGAAAAATGACCGATGCTATTCTAAATGCTTCTTTACCTAATACAACAGGGTATAGTAATGTTTGGTTAAACTCAGGGAGTATGACTGGGAGTGGTATAGAGGCTACTTTAAATTTAGGAATTATTCAATCTGATGACTTTTCTTGGAATTCTCAAGTTAACTTCACTAGTAGTAAAAACACAGTTGAAGAATTAGCTCCTGGTTTAGACAAACTTTTCCTAGCAGGATTTAATTCTGCGGGATCTTATTTAATTGCTGGTAATCAATACGGTGCAGTAGTTGGTGGGGTTTACTTAAGAACAGGCGCTGGTGGAGCAAATGATGATGGTTTAAATATTCCTGAAGGTGACGTTGTAATAAACAGCGATCCAACTTCAAGTGAATATGGATATCAAGCAGTTGATCCAGTTCAAAGGTCTATAGGAAATCCAAATCCTGATTTTATTCTAGGATGGAATAATAATATAAAGATTAAAGACTTCAGTCTTGGTTTCCTACTAGATTGGAGAGAAGGTGGAGATCTACTAAATGGTGTTGCATGGGCTTTATCTTACTTTGGAAGAGATGGATTGTCAGCTGAAACTAGAGTCGAAGCTCCAACTCCTATTGTTGGTGTTAAAGAAGATGGTTCGCCTAACGATATTCCTGTTGTTAGAGATCAATATTATTATCAGTCTTCAGTTGGAGGTTTTGGTTCTGTATGGGAGCAATTCGTTCAAGATGGCGGATGGATAAGACTTAGAGAAGTAAGTTTAGGTTATAATTTACCTCTTGCTAAAATGGGAATAGATTTCATTGACAGTGGTAATGTAAGTATTGTAGGTAGAAACTTATGGTACTCATCAGACTACAATGGGGTAGATCCTGAAACATCACTAACTGGTGTTGGAAATGGACAAGGTGTTGATTACTTTAATATGCCTTCAACCCGTTCTGTTATGTTTAAGTTAAATTTAAATTTATAAAATCATGAAAAAAATTGAATATTTTATAAAAACAATTATTTGTGTTTTAGTTTTTACTGCTTGTGAAAGCTTTATCGCTGATGATATCAATCGTGACCCTAATAATCCAAGTGTTGTTACGCTTAATGCTGTTTTACCTAGTATTGAGGTAAGAATGATGGATTGGTATGGAGGTCAGACTTCTAGAGTTAACTCTATGTTTGCTCAACAAACAGAGGGTGTTGCAAGACAGTGGTCATCTTTTAACCAGTATACCGGTATGACCCCAACTCGATTCGTTACCGTTTGGGATATTTATTATGAAGATATCTTAATTGAAGTCAATACTATGATCGCAGATGCTCAAGAGGATGGTTATAATCATTATGTAGGAATCGGTCAAATTTTAAAGGCCTCTGCAATGATGTCAGCTACAGATTGGTGGGGAGATATTCCCAATACAACTGCAGCTTTAGGAATTGATGAAATCAATCCTACTAAGGACGGGCAAGCTTCTATTTACGCTGAAGTTTTCTCACTTTTAGATTCAGGAATTTCATTATTAAATGGAAGTAATGGTGGATTTGCTCCTGGGTCAGATGACGTTATTTATAAAGGAGATGTATCAAAATGGATTCTTGCTGCAAATGCAATGAAAGCAAGAGGTCACTTGCACTTAGGAGATTATGCAAGTGCACTTTCTTCTGCTAGAGCTTCTTTTAGTTCAGATGCTGATGATATGTCATACCAATTTTCCAAAACTCAGCAAGCTGGTTGGTGGAGATTTAACGATGGAAGAACTGGTGATATTGAATTTCACCCATTTATGAGAGAATTGATGACTAATCTTAATGATACAGATAGATTAGCTGTTTGGGATCAGACTTTTATTACAAGTCATCCTTATATGCTACCTGATTATAACCAAGATTATATTTCTTACAGAGAGACTCAATTTATTATCGCTGAGTGCTTGAAAAGAACTAATGGAAGTTCAACTGACATGGAAACGGCTTATTTAAACGGTATTAAAGGCTCGTTTGATGATGCTGGTCTAACTTCTGCTCAATACGATGCATATGTTGGTCAGGCTGCAGTAAACCCTGGAGGCTCTAGTTTAGACCTAGAGGATCATATTTTAACCCAAAAATATATTGGGTTATTTATCCAACCTGAGGTTTTTAACGATTTGAGAAGAAATGATTTTCCAGCGTTAACTCCTGTATCAGGTTCTCAGATACCTGTTAGATGGAATTACTCAGAAAATGAAATTCTTTTTAATTCGAACTTCACTGCTGGTGAGGCTTCGCTTTTTTCTCCTAGAAATAGTTGGGATAATAATTAAAGTCAGTTTTTTAAATTGATATTTTAAAACCACCTCTTTATGAGGTGGTTTTTTTTTGTTATCTTCTAGATATACATTAATAAAATAATCAGATTCTTTAAAATAAATATGAAACACAAAATTATATTTTTAGTAGGTGTTTATAGTTTGACACAATTTTTCTCGTGCAATAACAATAGCGCCTTTTTTATAAAAAATAATTCAATAGCAGCAGCACATCCATTAGCCTCTTTAGCAGGAAAAAAAATGTTTGAGCAAAACGGAAATGCTTTTGATGCAGCTGTAGCAGCGGCTTTTACCCTTGCTGTAGTGGAGCCAAGTATGAGTGGTATTGGGGGTCGGTTACAAGCTATCTATCATGATTCCAATGGACATATAGGTGGTGTTGACGCTTCAACTCAAGTTCCAATGAACTATAAGCCTATGGATGAAAAATATTCTTATGGATATAAGACCATTGGTATTCCGGGTGTAGTTGCAGGATTACTTAAGCTTCATAATAATCATGGAAGTCTTTCATTAGAAAAAGTAATGGCTCCTGCTATTGAGTATGCTGATAAGGGATATCATATTTTACCTTATGAAGCTTTAAGGCAACAAAATGCAAAAGTAATTTTTGAAGAATTTGAGGGGACTGCAACACATTTTCTTAATCCAGAGGGATGTTCTTTTATCGCCGGTGATTTAGTTGTTCAAAAAACATTAGCAAATACTTTAAAAATCATATCTAAAAAGGGAAAAGCAGGATTTTACGAAGGTGAAGTCGCTTCAAAAATGGTAAATGATATAAAGGCTAATGGGGGTATTCTCACATTAGATGATTTAAAAAATTACAAAGCCCTAGATTCAGACGTTGTTCAAGGTAAATTTGCAAACACCAAGGTCTATGCCTTAAATCTCCCTTCTTATGGAGCTATTACTATTCAAATACTTCAGATTATGGATCAACTTTCGAAATCAAATTCTGAAGAGTCATGGGCAAAGCAGTTTGATGCAGCTACATCCTTAGCTTACTCCTATAGAAGCTACCAACAAAATTCAGATTCGTTGGCTAAAATTCTCAATTATGATCAAGCTAGAATTTGGGCTGATAAAATTGAAAATAAACAGCTTAACTTAATTGCAGATGTAATGAAAAAAATTCCTGATTCATGGACTGCTTCCATAGGTCATACTACTCACTTGACTACAGCTGACGAAAAAGGAAATGTAGTAAGTTTAACTCAGACTATTGGACCTAATATGGGCTCTAAAGTTGCTTCAAAGGATTTGGGATTTCTATATGCGGTTAGCCTTGGAGGTTATTTAGGAGAATATAAACCTGGTGATAGATCAAATTCTCACATATCTCCAACTTTATTCATGAAAAACGAGAAATTACAATTGGCAATTGGTGCTGCAGGTGGAAGTAGAATTGTAACAGCTGTGACTCAGGTTTCCCATCGTTATTTAGCTCAGAAAAATAATTTAAAAAAATCTTTATTATTACCAAGGGTTTATCCGTTTGAAGATACTCTTTGGATTGAGGATCATGATGAAGTAAAAGAATTTAATGCAGATTTAGATACAAAAATATATCCTATTAAGATGATTGACCAAAAAGCTCGCTTTGGAAGGGTTCATGCTATATCTTACGACTCTTTAGCTAATTCCTGGGTTGGTGCTGCAGATCCTGATTGGGAAGGAACTGTGGAATATTACCATAAACCCTAAGACAAGATCATAAAGACTTATTTAGGATGTATTATTAATTTATTTTAATGCTCTACTACAATCTATAGTTAATGCCAGCCTGAAATGAGTTTAATCTGGGACTTTTTGAAGTATTTTGATTTAAAACTGATATACCACGATTATATTTTACTTCAAACTCTATAGATTCTAAAAGTTTAAAAGAAAATCCTATTGTTGCGCCTAATGGAACAATCTTTTTTAAATTATCTTCCAATGAAATATATTCATCTCTAAAACGAAAACCATAGGACTTTCTACTAGCTTTTCTTTGTTCTCTTTTTAAAGCATAATTGGTTCTTATCCCTCCAAAAAAAGCTATTCTATTAAATTGTTTTTTCAATAAAAATTCTAATCCTATTGTATTAAATACAATTATTTTTTTTCCATTTTCTTCTTCTTCTGTATAATATCTAAATCCTCCATTTTTTGAATAAAAAAAATGACTTATAAAATCTAATGAATTTTTAAAATGAAAGATCCTTCCTAATCCATAATAAATAGAATTCCTATTATTAAATTCTTCATTTGAAAAATCTTTTAAACTTGACTGTGTATAACCAAGTTCTAGAAATAGGTGCGTTTTATTATATTCATTTTTTTTTACTTGTTTTATTTTTCCTTCACTAAGTTTATAGTAAGTAATTTTTTGTTCAAATTTACTATTCGTTTTTTTGTTCATTCTCGGATTATAATTACTTCTTATAACTTTTTGAACTCTCAAGTAATTTTTATCACCAATATCAATAAGATAGCCAGTAGTTGAGGTTTTTTTCCAAATTGGAAAAAAATCTTTTTTAATAAATAGATTTTCTCCTAATTTAATTTCTGTAATATTTGCTATATTATCCTGTGCGTCAACAATTTTGTCCTGGTATGCATTGTATCGAAAGCCATTTATAAGAGGAGTGAGATAGGGATTACTTTTTATCAACAAATCCTCACTTGACGATTCATTCGAACCGATGTTAAAGTTAATATTATAAATATCTCGATTATCAAAGGCATTTCTGACACCTACTTGACTGAAGCAATTACAGTAAAGCATTATAAAAAAAAGACCTTTTAAAAGTTTCACATCTGGAATGTAATTTGTCATTTTAATTCCTTATTTATTTAAGATCTTAATTAATATATAAATGTAAAGGATTTGAAATTTAGACACCTATTAAATACTGGAACTTTAAAAAGAATTGTGTTTGATCTACACGGAAAAAAGTATTAAACTCATCATTAAAATCATTTAATGAATTTTGATTTCCACCTATGTAAAATACTGTTGACGGATTAGGGTTCCACTGTATCAAAGGTTGAACAAAGAACCGTTCTGTAAAAGAATTATATTCTGAAATTAAACGGACATTGAAAAAGTTATTAAATTGATAACGTATTGAAAAACGTGATATTGATCCGTTATAATAGTATGAATCTTCATCTAATTTTTTTAACCTCGCATAACGGATTGAAGGAGAAATTTTGAGTTTATTACTTACTTGAAATCCAGGCATTATAAAAAAATTAAATTCTTTTCCAATCTCAGGATCTTCTTCATTATAAGCTAGATCCCTACCAAAAGTTAAATTTATATTCATTGAAAAAGATTCACTTGGATTATTTTGAATTTCAAATCTATTACTTGCTAAATTTTTATAATCACGTCCTAAAAAGTTTTTAAAAGCGTCCCAGTCATATGTATAATTAATTTCAGTATTAAATAGAGTTTTTAAACTTATTATTCCATCAATACTAATTGTTTTAAGATAATCCTGGTATGTGTATAAAACATCTGCTTTAGTTCCAATACTGAAAAACTGAATCGCAGGTTTATTTGGAAATACTTGATATGTATGATAAAGGGTAGCCCACCGTCTATTGTTTTTAACCACAAAACCCACATCAGCCTGGAAGTTAGGGGATATGTCTTTGTATGTCAAATATGACTTCCATTTTTGTGTATTTCTATATAACTGAAAATAAATTGATTTTCCATTAAAGCGCTCTTTATTTAATGCAATACTTCTATCTGATAATTGGTCTTCAGTATCTATCCAATCCGCTAAAGGCTCTTCATTAAAATTTAAAGACAACTCGTAAGTCAAACGCCAATTTTTAGAAAATAAAAACCAACCATCTGTTCCAAAAAGGTTTCCATAACCACCATTTTTATAGTAACGATTTGTTGAAATTAATCCGAGCCTTGAATTTTTATTAATTAGTCTTTGGTACCTTAAAACATTGACAAATGACTGCCCTCCTTGTCCCAAGTAGGAGCGATCCTCCCCAGCTACCTGATATACAGAATTTTGATCTATGGCTGATAGAAAGTAAACTCTCTCTTTTTTCCCTTGACTGATCAGTTTTGTTGAAATTAAAGGATTATTTATGGACCTGGAATAGAATGCTCCATTGGTGTACTGAACAATATCTGTTCCTCTATTAAAAAAAGGTCTTCTTTCAGGATATTCTAGGGCTACCGATGAGTTAATGTCAATTTGAGTTACATCTGCTTCTACCTGAGAAAAATCAGGATTAAGTGTTACTTCCAAGGTGCTATTTTTATTTAGATCAAGATTTAATCCCAACCCTGCATTAGGCTTAATTTTATCATAAATCAGAGATCCGTTAGCTATTTTTTTTTGTCCTCCAAGACCTGCAGCTACATAGGGGAGTAATTCTATTCTTTTTTCAATGGTTATACCATTAAGAACCAGTTTGTCAGAGGTTTGACATACCTGACAAGGATCTGTCCTATCAAAAGGTTGACTTCTTATATCAATAGGAATACCATTTCTAAATGCTTGCCTTGTAATGTTAAAATTCCATTCTTGATTAATTCCATTTGGGAATGGGAGTGATGAGAATGGAATTTTAAATTCTACCTGATATCCGTCTGAAACAATAGTTCCCATGGTATCATATTCCAAATTAAAACTAATGTCATATCGATCCTCGTCTGTGAGCGCATTTATAGCTCTAGCATCTAACTGACTACCGAAGGCATTAGCAAGAAGTAAATAATTATTTCTCCCGTCGGCGTATGTATCAAAGCGTACCAATACAAAATCATCACTGATCATACCAAAATCGTCTCTAGAACGAACAGAAGCACGAATTTCTCCTGGCTTTGCATAGGCATAAATACCTACGTATAAATGGGTATCTGAATAAAGAATATATGCAGTAGTTTTTTCTTCTGGGGGTATGTTATTTCCTGGATTTACCTCATAGTCTAAAATTACTTTTTGGGCGCCCTTCCATTCGTTACTTTCTATAATCCCATCAATTAAAATTTCAGGAGCTTGGAGTTTTTTAGGATTATATGTGTCTTGTCCATACACAAAACATATTACCAATAAAAAAAGAGAGGTAAAATAATTGATTTTCAATTGATTGTATTTTACAAAGTTCGCAAGTTATATAATTATACTCATTTCTGAAATTTTAGCTTAATAAGAGCTATTTTTTTAATACATTTCAATTCAAAATTTAATCATAA
>Ga0228638_1000099_pt1 | contig 33958 bp, 49 predicted proteins | sample 48DmetaG_FD_182704 | JGI IMG/M metagenome (GOLD analysis project Ga0228638, IMG submission 182704) | Seawater microbial communities from Monterey Bay, California, United States - 48D | ecosystem: Environmental > Aquatic > Marine > Coastal | place: USA: California | collected 2016-10-31 | reverse complement strand
TCAATTTATTGTGAATGTTTTCCACATGTTTATTGGTGATAGTCCAACAATTTTCAATAAACATTTGACCATTATATTCGACAATGAGAGGTCCGGGTCCGCCAACCACTGATTGTAGAATTGCGTACATGCGTGCTTACTAGATATTTGTGTCTAATCTTTAAAAGTCTTCATCAAAACCAATTTCATCTGAAGTGTCGTCCATCTTGCCATAGTCACCAACCCTCTTTTCGAAGAAGTTTGTCTTCCCGTCGAGGCTAATATTCTCCATGAAGTCAAATGGATTCTTGGAGTTCCAAATTGGAGGCACCCCGATCTGCTTCAACAATCTATCAGATACATACTCAATATATTCGGACATCTTTTCAGAATTCATACCGATGAGAGCGCATGGAAGGGCATCCAATATGAATCCTTTCTCAATCTCAACGGCTTCCTTAACAATAGAATGAATAGTCTCAGTCGTTGGTTTAATACGCAATAATTTGAAAAGTTCCACCGCAAACTCTTGGTGGAGTCCCTCGTCGCGAGAGATAAGCTCGTTGGAGAAGCAGAGACCTGGCATGAGACCTCGCTTCTTGAGCCAATAAATAGCGCAGAAGGAACCAGAGAAGAAGATACCCTCAACACACGCAAATGCGAAGAGTCGCTCAGCAAAGGAACGCGACTTTGTATCAAACCACTTCATAGCCCAATCCGCTTTCTTTTGAATACATGGAACTGTTTGGATGGCTTCAAAGAGCTGCTTCTTCTCAGCACCATCCTTAATATACTTGTCTATGAGTTTACTGTATGTCTCCCCATGCACCATTTCATTATGACACTGATACGCATAGAAGGATCTCGCTTCAGAGGATTGCACCTCATCAGCAAAGTTGTTATTGATATTCTCAAAAACAATTCCATCGGATCCAGCAAAGAATGCCAGGATGTATTTTATGAATTTCTTTTCATTTTCATTTAGAGTCTTCCAGTCGTCCAAATCCTTTGAGAGATCTACCTCTTCAGCAGTCCAATTACTCATTTGAGCCTTCTTATAGAGTTCCCAGAGGTGTGGATACTTCAGGGGGAACACAGTAAATCTGTTTAGTGTGGGGGCTAGGAGAGGTTCGTACTCCTCCTCAACCCACTCTTGAAATTCAAAATAGTTTCCGATGCGACGTCCGTCACTAAATATTTGAGGGTAAGAGTCAAGTCTACCGTCACACAACTTTTTGAGATCCTCTTTCTCAATCATAACTTTTTCATAATCCATCCCCTCAGATTCACACAGTGTGACGGCGTGTTCGCAGTATTGACATCCTTCCTTCGAATAAATTGTGATTTTCATCTGTAGTATTATCGTTGATAATTTTTTGAGCGAAAACTCTAAGCATGATTGTGCCATCAGAAATAATCGAGAATGACATAGTAAAGCTGTTAGTAAACGAAGATGATGTAGAAGATGAAATGTTCAGTGTTGTGGGAATGAATACTGGCCTGGTCCTTGGAGTTCGGTATCTAAACCCTACTGAGCTCATATATAAGTCCGCGTGTGTCTATAAGTTGGATGACGGTGAGATGAGTCCAGCTCCATATGAAAGTGTGATGGAACATTACCCACGTGGTACTACATTTGAAGATCTCGAGATGAAGTCCCTCGGTGAAAACATGTTTGCGTTTTATTCCGAAATTGATATCGAAGATTCTGACTCTGAAATTTATGACGAGGATGAGAGTGATTCAGAAATGAACGACTTCATTGTACCCGATGATCATATAGACGGGGAAGTCATTCCTCCATCTAACTATAAAACCATAGACAAGGAATGGAATGCGTGGGAGCCAAGATCTCCAGGCGCGAGAAGTTTTAAAGAAACGGTTAATGCTATTGAAGCACTCGCAAAAGCGCACGCTGATAACCTAAGTTTTGGTGCGTAATAATGAAAACTAAAAAAGATAGCCCAGTTTCATACCATGATGCTGGCAGCTATCTGGTCCGATTTGGACCAATTATTACCAAAAAATAACGAACAAAAGCCAGTGAATACCAATTTTTGCCGTGAGTGCTCGGGTGTGAAGATTATTTCACCCGAGGGCCTCCCCACTTGCTCGGAGTGTGGTCTCATCGAAGATAACTTTGTTGACGACAGTGCGGAGTGGACAAGTGGGATCACTGATGATGGGCGAGTGAATGATCCATCTAGATGCGGCAACCCAAACCCAAACCCCGAACTCTTTTCCCAAAATTGGGGTAAGGGTACTATTATTTCAACACAACGCTCTTCAACTTATGAAAACAAGAGAATGGCAAAGATTAATTTCCACATGTCCATGAACCACAAGGATCGGTCGTTGTTCCATGCGTACAAAGATATAGATGAAGCATGTCACACTCTTCCAGATACAGTGCTCAAGGATGCGAAAATGATGTATAGAAAGTTCAACGATGAGAAGTTGACACGCGGTGCGGTGAGACTCGGTATCAAAGCGAATTGTGTTTTGTACGCATGCCGTTTGGCACAGTTTCCTAGAACTACCAAAGAGGTTGCAGATATGTTTGGTATTCAATCCAAAGATATTAGCCGAACCACACAGATATTCAAGGATACGATAATGGGTGTTACAGAAAAGAACTATGTGACGAAGGCATATGATGTTATGCAAAGACTTCTCAATGGTTTTGATATATCTAGGGAGGAGAGATACAAGTGTAACAAAATGTGTGGGGCGACTGATGATTGTGTGGAACTCATGAGCAAGACCCCCAACAGTGTAGCGTCCGCGATTATTTACATAGTACTAGGTTCTAGCATCACAAAGGCGCAGGTGTGTGAAAAGTGTTCGGTGTCTGTACCAACACTAAACAAAATAGAAAACATTATTAAAAAACACTTAGAGGTTAAGGGTTTATTGTAATAAATGAAGTTGTTCCTATCAACGCCATGTTATGGGGGTCTTTGCCTAGAAAGATATATGTCTAGTATTATCAAGCTTCAACTTTTGCTTATAAAAGAAGGAATTCAATTGTACCTTGATACTACTGAAAATGAATCACTTGTACACCGCGCAAGAAATGTCGCGGTTGGTCGCTTCATGCAAAAAACGGAATGCGACTATTTCATGTTTATTGATGCAGATGTGGATTTTGAGGCAGACTCCGTTGTTCGTCTCGTGCGTTCGGGGCATGATATCAGTGTTGCTTGTTACCCCAAAAAGGTTGTGATGTGGGATCAAGCAGCTGAAGCTGTTAAGAAAGGGGACGATCGTAATATGGCGATGCTTTCCTCAAGTCTTGTTGTCAATTTTGGGGCTCAGCGTATTGCTGTTGAGAATGGGTTCATTCCAATTCTTGATGGACCAACGGGGTTTATGTGTATTAAGAGAGAAGTTTTCAAAAAGATAGAGGAAAAGTTCCCTGAACTATGGTGTAAAAATGATCATCAAAATAGGGACTTTGATGACTACCACGCATGTTTTGACTGTATGATTGACCCTGGGTCAAAGCGGTATCTCTCGGAAGATTATGCATTCTGTCGCCGGTGGCAACAATGTGACGGTAAGATCTATGCAGATATCAACACAACCCTAGGACATATAGGAAATCTTCCATTTATGGGCTGTCTCAATGACAGGCTTAAGGCTTAGACCACACATACTTGTAATATGAAGATTTGTACAGTTGTAACAACTCGTTCAAAATCCTGTTCGGTAAAGACACTTCACACAATTCTCAAACTTAACATTCATTGTCTTCAAAATAATGTTCAGAATGAGATTGTCTATGTAAATGACGACCCATTTGAAAAAATTGAAATGATTCAAAAGTGTTTGTCAAAGTGTGATCGTTTATTCTTCATTGACTTTGGGATTGGTGTTGACGATGCGTCTGTCAAGCAAATTTTTGAGAGTCACGAGGGTCTCGGTGTTCTCGTTTTTCCGGGTGTTAAGGAAGGTATTGATTGGGGTCTCTTCAAACACAAAGTCCGGGAGGGTTCGTCTGAACCTGTATCACAAATGGGTCTTAACTTTGATACACAAGTAGGAAAAAAGATTTCAACTGATATTTATTCGGTCACAAGTACTGAAGCGAAATCTTGGGTCATGTTTTCTAAGAATGTCATGAAAAATGCGAAAGATAAAAAGGGTAACTTCAATCTTCACGTGAAGATGTTTGATAAATTGAAGGAGCAAGGTGTGAAGATTTATGCATTTACAGCATCTAAGTTAACCATGACTTATCCACATGAATGTATTAGCAATATATTAGGTGCCGCAGGTGTTAAAACCAATTAAAGTTTAAACCAATATTAAGTGTATGTCGTCTCCACTTCACAAACACGTTGTAGAATTCATTCATCGTGTTTGGGGAAGCAAGGATTATTTCCCTGGCCCACAACCCATATCCATTGAGTATAAACACTTTCCAATTCTCAAAGGTAGTGAATATGTTGTTTGTGAAAAGACGGATGGTGAGAGGCACATGATGGTTGCCACTACATTTGAAGGGAAGCCAAAGTGTGTGTTTGTAAATAGAGCTTTCAATATGATTGAGGTTAAGATAAATCTTAACAAGAAAGCTTACGAGGGTACAATTTTAGACGGAGAACTCTATGATAATACACTCATGGTATATGACGCCCTTCTCATTAACGGAATACCTGTGGGTCATCTCAACTTATATCAAAGACTCGCCGAAGCTGAAAAGTTATTGAAGTTTATCATTTATATGAAGTATGATAAACATCGTCTTCAAATGAAAACATTCTGGGCGATGAAAGAGTTTGATCACTTCATGTATCAGTATCTTCCCAAAGTCACACAAAAGGTGGATGGTCTCGTGTTTACACCTGTGTACGAAATGATGAAAATGGGTACACATGAGACGATGTTCAAATGGAAACCGAGAGAGAAGAATACGGTTGATTTCCAAATGAAGAGGGGAGAAAGTTTCAAAGGTGTTGGTCTAAAGGGAGAACCAGTTTGGAAACTATATGTCCAAGAAAAGGGAAAATTGTTTTACGAAAGCGAGTTTCCTCTCAGCCGTATGAACGAACCATGGTTTGAAGAGGGTGCCATAGTTGAGTGTATGTACATTACATGGGAAGATGGACCCCTTTGGTGGAAGCCTCTCAAAAGACGAAGAGATAAGACGCACCCAAACAATAGAAGAACATTCTATAGGACGATCGTCAACATTAAGGAGGACATTCAGATGAAGGAGTTCTTAGATTGTAGACCAGAACATAATGCCCCCCAGAATTAGGAAGATTGGCTTCATTTACAAAATCATCATTTATGTAATACCATTTATCGGTGTGCTTCACAAAACTCACATAGTGACCATCTTGTTGAATACCTATATGAACCGCACTCGCTATTAGATCATATTCGTATTTTTCTATTAATATTTTTTCAATAATGTTTATGTTACTTTTTCTATCAAATGAAATCATTAGAACTTGTGGAAGTTTTGAAAATACCATTCGGGTCGTCGCAACATTGTGTACTTTACCCTCTGTGTCTTCAAAATTTTCAATCACATTCCAATCAGCACTCTTTATGAGCATCTCACCCAAATCATTACCATGGGATGTTACTAAATGAATACTAAAATCCTCCGTTGAAGTGGACTTACCACCTGGCCAAATTGTTTCTTGTGTCTTTTTTCCATAAAACCATTGCTTGATTTCTGGGCACGATCTTTCCAATATATCTATGATACAAAGAATAGCTTCTTGAACATCGTGGGGATCTTTATTTTCAAATCTTGGAAAATGTTTATAAAATTGTTGTAATATTGGTCGTGGATTAACAAGACCCTTTTCTTTAGAAGTCCAATAAAATTGAACGAGTGTGAAATATAATTTTGTAAACTCGCACTCACCCTCGTACCCTTTCTGTAAAAAGTAGTTTGAGAGAACTGGTATGTGTAGGAGACATTGTATGGCTGTGTTAAAATAACATGTATTTCCGAGGTTTAAAAAACCTTTCATTACATTTTGTGTATAAAAAACACTTAAGAAAATGCCGCGTACCATTAATGTAAGCAAAAAATGCACGACATCAAAGCTATCGTTGAAAAACTTTTGCCCGTGTTTGATTCCCATAAGGATGAAGAACACATAGAGGTAGAGATGCGTCTCGGAAAGTATAATGGAAGTTTCTTTGATACGAATGTTGGCAAAGAAACCTTTGAGAAAGTTCTTGAGGGTCTTCGTAAATTCGTAGCGTGGGAAAACATCCAAACATCAACATGTGATATTTTCTATAGCGACAAGAATGGAATCCGAATTACATCTAACCACGATACCGGCGAACAAAAGATGATTCAGAAAATTAATGTCGTCAAAGAGGATTTCACAGGTACACCCACGGACTTGAGATTTAGTGTTGCTCGTGAAATTCCAACTTGGGGTGAATATGAAATGGACCGTAAGAGAACGAAAACTAGACACTCGTTCATTCGCAAAAATCTCAGTATTGACATGACCATTTCTTCCGGAGATAATGTTGATATGGATTCAGAAGAAGAATGTTCATATCAAATTGAATTTGAAATTATCAATCCTCAAGATGTCAAGTCAAGAGATGAGTTTTTCAATATAGTTCACAAGGTTAACGACTTGTCTAAATTAATTCCTATGTAATAAGTAAGATGATACTACTTGTATTGGCTCTCACACTTTTAGTCTTATACCTATTACCAACATACCAAGAGCCTCGTGTCATTCCAAACTTTCTGACAGAAGATGAAAGGAAACATATCATGGAAAAGGCTAAAACAAAGTTAGATGTCTCTACTATCGCCGAAAATCGGGTAGTTGATAAAAAGGTGCGAGACAGTGAAACTGCGTGGCTTGATTTTACGGATCCAGTGGTGATGCGTGTCGCTCGTAGATGCGCGTCCCTCACAGATAGACCCATTATGAACTGCGAACATCTCCAAGTTCTTCGTTACAAACCGGGTGGTCATTATAGACCCCACCAAGATACATTCAGTGACACCAAAGGTAATAAGAGAATGTACACAGTGATATTGGCTCTCAATGACGACTATGAAGAGGGTGAAACGGAGTTCCCCAATCTAAAGAAGAAGTACAAGCTGAAAGCGGGTGATGCTCTCCTTTTTCACACCCTTGACAATTATGAACTCATGACATCCAAGGCTTTACATGGTGGGAAACCTGTAAAGTCTGGGGAAAAGTGGGTTTGTAATTTATGGGTACATAAGTATCCTTATAATTCGTGAGCAACTCTTTCACGGTTAATCATGTGGAGAGCTTCCACATCTTTCTTATTTTGACCCACATCCACTTGTTAACATTCGTCCATTGACCATCCTCGGAGACCCACACCTCTGCGAGGATGCGCCCAAACTTACCACGAGAGTCCTTTTCGGGACATCTGAGTTCAATCTCAATATCATCCTTATCGGATGCAATCGCCTTGAGACACCATTCCTTCAACTTCTTCTTGGAAAGGAGACCATACTTCTTCTCTTCAGAATCTGATGTGCGCGACTCTGGAGTATCAATACCTAAAAGACGTACCCGTTGACGAGTGCACACATCAATGGTATCACCATCGACGACTTTTTCAAGGGAGGAAACGCGGTACACGAATTCACAGGTGGGTTGGGCCTATGTGGCCATATAACATTTACTAATATTTTATTACCTAAGTCGGTGTGTAGCACACTAATTTTCGCATGTACGAAGCTATTCATAAATTTAGTAGTCTAAAGTTCAAACATTTGTACAGGTGTATAGACGAAAATGGTGGTATCATTCAAAGTGGAGACATACGCGATGTAAATTCAATTGGTGATGTATTGGAAGAAATTTTCGGCGATTACATGTGCAGAAATGTTACAGATTTCAAACGCGGTCCCAAACAAAAAAGTCCCGACTTTTTTTACGGAGATACCGAAATAGAATTGAAAGTATTTAAAAGTTCTCCTGGATTTGATATAGGTAATTTCTATTCATATATACACAGTTTATCTGAACCCGGGGGTGTAAATAGAAAGTTATACAACACACTATATGTGATTTTTGAGTATAATATGGAAGATGAATATATCATAATAAAAAATCATTATATTAAACGGGTATGGGAAATTGTGTCATTAAATACGAAATATCCGGTATCGTGTCAGGTAAAATACGGAAAAATCCACAATTTGCGACCTACATCAAGTAGATATTTTAAAGTGGATAATACAAGTAAAAGTTTCATGGAATCTCTAATAAAACTTATACGAGCATTTCCGTTTGATAATTCTGAAAAGTACATTCAATTAATTGAACAACAGCTTGAGCAACTCTTTGATGACTGGAGGTGTTGCCATATTCCCGAATAGGTCGTACGAATTCACGTGCTCGGGTATTTTATAATGATCTGGAAACCCACAAATTCTTATTAACTCTAGTGTATTTAGTGTCCTAACTACCTGATTATCAATAATTACCGCAAGCTTATTTGAATCGGTTGCCGTTAAAGTTGGGGATATATCATTTGGGTGTAATATTTTACTGATTGGAAAGCTCAATTTACCCTTACATATATTATATCCACTTTCACTATCTTCCTTATAAACACGTTTTCCATTAATCAGATCTTTACATTTTTCAAAACGTAAATATTTTTTAGAAACCAAGTTATTTAACATTTCTCGTAATGCGTCATGTTTAAAAAATGTTTGTATATCCTCGTATGTAAGTGGCATACCGTCCATCCACGTTATATTTTTCTTTGTAGCCCAGTGCTTTTTACGACGTTCTAACATAATACTATTCATTAGATTGATTTCATCGTTTGTGATATGTCCATTATATTCAAGTTCCCATGAATGAATATTATTATCACCACCCCTTTTATCTGAAATTTTACAACCTTGTATTTCTCTGTTTTTTGCTAACTTTATTAGTTTTTGTATGAAATTTGCATCTATATTAGATGTTTTATCGTTATAATCTATTACATCACGTAACACCTTTTTTGATGAAAGTGTAAAAAGTTTATCAAAGTCCAAGCATTTGTTCAATGTACAAATGATATACACTCTTTCTCTCGATTGTGGACATCCAAAATCTTTTGAATTCAATTTTTCATAGTAAACATTATAATTCAATTCTTCAAACAGTTGAATTATAGTTTGTATACACTTACCTCCATCAATTGTTAATAAATTATAAACATTTTCTAATAAGATATATTTTGGTTTATGATATTTGCATAGTTCCATTATCTTGAAAATCATACCACCTCTGTCATCACTGAACCCCTTTCTTTGTCCAGCTGTACTAAATGGTTGACACGGAAATCCGGCACATAATAAATCAAATGGTTTCACTTTTTCAACTTCAAGTGAATATATGTCACATTTTTCATTGTGTTCGTTGAAATTCAAATTGTATGTATCGATAGCATCTTGTTTAATATCTGCAGACAAAACACAATTGAAATTAATATTTGAACTTTCATTCTGAAAGTCTTCGATGGCAACTCTAAAACCACCGATTCCCGAACATAAATCTATGTAGTTTATATTCATATATTTAGAATCTAAGCTATTCTTTAATTCATTCACCCCACAAGTAGCTCATAGATTTTGATGTAGATATTTTGATATTTTTGAATGGCCACCAGGTCCACATTTATATTCTCCGACATTATTAATGAAGTCAGTTGTATTCACCTATGGACGCTTCAATCCTCCACACAAGGGACACCGCCTTATGATTGAACAAGTCATTGAGACCGCGAGGCGTACAAACAAGACACCCGTGGTTGTTGTGTCACACTCATATGGAAACGCCAAGAACCCCCTTCCAGTGGAGAACAAAGTGCGTATTTTGCGTCGTTGGTTTCCAGGTGTCACCATATTGACTTCTGCGAAGGACAGGAGTATAGCCAAGATTGCTCAAAACTTCAATAAGAACTCAATCATGGTGGTGGGTGCCAATCGTGAAAACAGTTTCAAGTTTCTCAACTTTAAGAAGGTTGCTGTTTCGCGAACACCGGGTGCCGTGTCTGCCACAATGGCGAGGGCGGCAGCTTTGGCTGGTAATACGAGAGCCTTCAAGAATATGACTGGGTACAATTTGACACCCAATTTGAGGAATAAGGTTGTTAAAGCGAAAAGTAAAAAGTAAAATATGTTAGACGTGGAGTCACTCGCCAAACAAATATATTCTCAACTGGGTGCTGGTTACAGTGAGAGAGTATACCACAATGCTATGGAGGTACTTCTACGAAAATATGGTGTTCAATATGAGAGTGAGCGCATCGTTCCAATCCCATTTGAGGGTCATGTGATTGGGAACTTGAGAGCCGACATTATTATTAACAATGAGACAATCTTGGAGTTCAAAGCGATTAAGACTCTGAACGATGCGGCGGACTTACAGGCACAAAACTATCTTCATCTGACTGGGTTGAAGAGAGCGTATCTGATAAATTATCCCCCGTTTCCGAACCGAGAGGTTGAGGTCCGCCACATTGTTGCATTAGGATCATTAGAGGAAACATCTTAGTCAATATTCCATAAAATTCTCGAGCTTCATCGTGGTATTTTTTTGGATCTTGAAGACCATCTGTGAGAAGTTCGTTGGCTCTATTTAGATGATATTTGGCTTCCTCTATACAGAACTTTTGATGTTCATCCATTATTCACTTGTGTGTCAGCTTCTTTAAGTATGAAACATGTTGGACATTTATGGTACTTTGGGACGCATGTTAGACATGCGTAGTGAGGACATTTCCTAAACTTTACACATTTCTTGATGTTAAGACAGAGTAGACACTCTATGTCATCCTTAAAATCAAGAACTTGATTTTCAAATCTCCAAAAGCATGAATTACATACTTTCAATCCCAAGTACATGGTTTTACCACATACATCAAAGTTAGGACAATTTTCTTTCATCATTACTATATCGTGGGGATGAATTCCCATTGTAAATCGCGACAAACTTTCTGCCATATCTGATCCTGCGCGTAAAGTTTGCTCTTGGATTTGAGTAGGGGAAAGTATTGCAAGTACTCATCCTCCCCTAAAAGTTCGCAGAATTTGTAGAGAACATATGAATAACTAAGAAAGTTCTTTCTCTCTGAGGGGCAATTGTCGTCAAATGGCTTCTGGATATCTTTGAACATGATCCTCAATCTCTCTTCTAATTCTTGTGGCATATTTGGTGCTTTTATACCATTAAGAATATTCGTTATATACGGCACATGCTCATAGTACTTGTTGAGTCTCAACTTCTTGAGAAGTCCACGAATCTTGGCGTGGGTAATTTCATCAAGATTCTTAATTTTCATCTTTTTGAGTTCAGACCTCAATTGTTCCATGACCTCGTCTGGTATTGTAGTCATTTCCTGTGCTTGAAACTGACTCAACCATTCATTGAAGTGGTTCTCCCTTTTGTAACTATAATTGACAATCTTTTCTGATGTTTCCTGCTCTTCCCTATAGGTTAACTCTTCGCTGATGAGACATGCTAATACTAAACCACAGGAGTCACACACCAATTCACTCGTGTCTTGAATGTGGATTACATTACTAGATGAACAAGATTCACATTGTTCCACCTTCCGTTGCTTAGGTCTATTTATATTCTGATTTTCTACTTCCACTAAATAGTCCGTGAAGATATCTTTTCTTTGAATACCAACAGTTTCTTTGACATTAAAAACATTATCAGTATTTATTGACTCCTCCATATCATCTGCGTATTGGTTCATATAAGGCATACATCTAATCATATAGTCGGACATTTCATCCTCGTACCCCCTTTTATTGGTGGGATCGGTTTCAATGAGGTTGGTCCAATATTCAACCTTATTTTTATACCTACTTAAAAAGTTTCCCTCCATTATAATTAAGAATGTTGTTCAAACTTTTAAGTAATGTTTTATATTTTTACAAAAGGTTAACAACACCTAGGGACTATACAATAATTTCAGAAGAATTGGAGTATAGGGTTGACTACAGGATGAAGTATCACATAGAGGATCAATTCTGGGAGGAGGAAAGTAAAGACTGGGATGGCATTCTTGATGAGTTCTATGTGTCTGTGATGGGTAGACCATTCAGATACACAGTTGTTCCACAAAATGTTAAGAACCTCGTTCTTCGTGTAAAATACTGGTACGGAGGCAAGGTGTACAAGGCTATCTCTAAAGATATTAATTTCATTCCAGGGCAAGATGAGAAAGAGGGTATGAACTTTAGTATTCCTTTGAGTAGTGTATGGATTGTGGATCACGACGATAAACCACAAGTAAACATTACTGAAAAGGTGAAAAGATACGCAGGACCAAGAAATGACTTTCATGACCAAGATGTTCCACTCAAGGATTTTTTATATTACACATCTAAAACATTGAATAAAAAGCTTCCAAAGATAATACTTTTAAATACATTAGGTATGAAAAAGGTACTACTCACATTGGAAGATTCTACAACTGATCTTCGGATACCTTAGTTGCGAGGTAAAACTTTAGCTCCCCCAAGTTTGCCACGTTGTACTTGAGGATCAAGAATCTATTTCCCTCTTCCTGCATAATTTGCACAGACGCACACATACTCGTCGCCTTTGTAAATATATTCAGGTATCGCAAAGAATAGAGACCTGTGATTTCTGGACTTTCCTCGGGGGTCTCAATAGAGGTTTCCTGGTTGGCAAAGTCTCCTTCACATCGTAAACGAAGTTCGTTACCGATACGGGTAATTTCAATATCTTGACCAATGTTTGACATGTCTCTGCAGAGACGCTGAAAGTCCGCAGATGGGAGGGTGGTCACACTCGTCATCGTGACACTTGGGACTTCAATTCTACTCTCGTTGATATCAAGAAGTTTTAATTGAAACTTTGTACTTGTCTTCTTAGATTCACTTGTAATTTCAATATCCATAAATTCTTTTGAATTAATTTCAATTGTGAGAACATCATTATTTGTAATTGTCTTCAATAGTTTGAAAGTATTTGAAATGTTAATTCCAGCGATGACTTCCTCTTGTTCACAGTGATATTCTTCAAAATTGTCGGCCGATAAAAACATATCAATGAGGGATGTTCTCGCGGTATCTAGGGTAACGATATACATACCCTGTGGACGGAAGTAGATATTCACATCATTGAGGATATCCTTGAGCACCTCAAATGTTGATTTGATGGCTGAGGCTTGAATAGTAACCAGTCTCATATTACTAAAAATACTGCGTTATATCTTTAAATCTGTTCGGAATATGCGACACCCTTACTCACATCACGATTAATCTTTTCTTCAAGCTCTCGGCTCATCGCAGGTTGGAGAGATTGTCCATAGTTGTCTAATGAAAACATATCAGCCTCGTTATCGTCACCATCAAGTGTCGTCATTGAACACCCTCCACCAAATCCACAGTTCGTGACTTCTTTGTTTGGAAGAAGTGAATCCAACCAATTTTTAATTTCATTCCCAACTAAAATTTTACCATTCTTTGTTAACATAGTTGGAACGCGAGTAATCTTGTTACGGTATGCCGGTGGAATACCCTGGGTATTAATATTGTGATAATTCACAAGCTGTTTCAATTGTGGGTGTTTGTTGACATAGTCAATGACTTCCATTGAATGTTTGCATCTGGGGCTATATATCAGCAGCGACATCTAATATCTATAGGGTATTTTGTAAAAAAAAATTAACGCATAGTAGTAAAGATGAAGTTACTTTTGACAGTCATCCTTCTTGTGATTGTCCTGTTGCTCACAACCAACCGTGAACCATTCACCGAAGTTTTTGGTTTCTCAGGATACAAGAAGCCAGTGGGATCCGTCCGCTTTGATGACGCCAGTCCAGACCTCAGTGGTTACAGTCAGGCGGAGGCTGATATTGATAACAATATGATGGAAGAGTTCGTTCTTCAAGCGAATCAGGAAATTTCAAAGCGTACAGGTCTTTGTACATACATTATTGAAACAACCGCGGTTAAGAAATTTGTCGGAGATGGCAAGAGTATTTACGAATGCATGTTCATGACTGTGAAAAATAACGGTTTCGCATTTGGTTTCTCCGTTGTTGCGACATTTGAAGTTGTGAACGGCACAGTTAAATTGTTGTCCCTTCGCTCGCAACCACTTGATGTTCAGACAGTCTCCGATGTCTCACCATTTGTTGAGAGTCGGGGTGGTCAAGACTTTGTGAAGTATGAACTTGTGAAGGAAAAGGCCGTACCAACACAAGGTGAGTTAGAAATGGCTAAAAATAAATTGAAGCAATTATAATGATCAGCATCAATGATGTAACGAAAATTGATGAGAAGAGAAAACAGATCAGAAAGGAAATATACACACGAGTATATGAACAGTTTTCTCGTAAGATTAAACAGTCTGTGGAGTTGGGACATAAGCAGGTATTTCTCACAGTTCCAACATTTGTGATTGGGTATCCCACATTTGATAGGGGTGCGGCTGCGAGGTATGTCGCGCGACAATTCAAATTGGGTGGTTTTGATGTGAGGCTCGTGGGCGACTACGATATGTATGTCTCATGGGTTATACCGAAAAAGGTAAAACAGAAGGTTGAAGAACATGATGAAACGGAGTTTCCAGATTTGATGAACCTTAAGAAGATGGCGGATAGGTACAGGAGAGGTGCGTAGGAAGGTGGTTATTAAAAACACTCTCAATGATAAATGGACAATCTCAATATATTAGTCGAGGCTCGCAAGGAGTACCTTGGGCAGTTATACAATATTATGTGTCCACCTATGATTGAAGTTTTCCAGGATATGTACGACGAAGCGACTAAAATCTCAAAGGGGCGAAAGACTCTCATTATGTTCCAAAAACTTCTCAAGGAAGTTCCAAATTGGTCCAACGCCATGTCCAAGCAACACAGTGATAACATCGCGAACCGTTGTGCTTGGTTTAATGATCTTTTGGCAGCTGTGTTTGTTGCGTGTACCAAGATTCTCTCAGCGGTTCGTCTCAAGGCGGATAACAAGAAGATCAGCCTCAAGCTTCCAACCAACGAAGTTTTCATTCAAACCTGTTACAATAATGTGGCGAAGGATCTCTACAAAGATCCATATGTTTTCCACGAAGAACAAAGTGAATATGTGAGAGATGAACAATTAACCCGAAGATTCTCCCAATGTATTGAAGTCACTGTGAAGGAGCTCATCCCAGTCCAGGAGATTCTTCAAACTTACATGTCACAAGATTCTCGTGATATTGATCTTGATGGTCAAGTCCACGATAGTGAAGATCCCGATGTTTTTGATGGTCCAGAGGACTTCCCAGAACCTGAACCAGAGCCTGAACCACTTCCAGAAGATGAACCAATGATGGGCGCGGAGGAAGAACCTCTACAACCCACGGGTCTTGAAAATGAATTCAAGACAGTTCCAGGTGTTCAAGCTCCAGAACCAGAAGATGAACCTATGGAACAACATGTCATGGAAGAACCTGAAGATGAGGGTGTCTTTTTTGGAGATGCCCCAGAACAGCGTGTAAAAAAAACTGCGTATAATTAAATGGAAGATCTATCCGAATATCTCCGAGATCCCGTGAGTGCCGCTCTTATCGCAGGAGCCATAACTGCTGGTTACATTCATGTAAAGGCTCAACTCAACAACGAAGGTAAGTTGGAATTGAACAAATATACCAAGCCAGCTGTGCTCAACGCGATCCTTGTCTACTTTATTGTCGCGAATGGTCTTGGACAAAGAGAGACCATCTCTAGCGAACCTTTCTAAACTTAAAGATTTAGCCCTAAAATTAAGAAAATGGCGTCTGTCACTGCGTTTAACGACATGCTCTCCCAATTTCTTGTGGAATTGCACAAGACTTTTCCAGATGAAACCGGAATTAAGAAGATGACTACCTCTTTCGAGTTACTCAAGACAACAAACCCACGACTCATTGTTGATGGATTCATGAAGGGTGTCACGCCTTACGCCGATAAGATCTCGGCGAAGGATGAATCTTTCCTTCTCGAGGAAATTGAAAAGATTGAATTCCTTAAGGATCTCAACATCAAGAGTTATTGGTCTCGTATGAGTGCCAATACTAAGGCTGCGACATGGCAATATCTCCAAACACTCTATATGCTCGGTACTACGATTACTGCCATTCCAGCCGAAACCCTCAATCTCATTGAAGGTATCGCCAAGGATTGTGCTGACAAGATGGAGACTGAAGGTGGTGAGATTGATCAAGACGCACTGATGAAGATGATGGGCAGCATGCTTGGGGGCATGGCTAAAAAATAAACCTCAAGCTATACTAAATGAAGGCTTGGTTTGACGATCCTCAGCAACTCATTCGGGCTGATAGAATTTCCCAGTTCTGGCCAAACCGTGATCAAACTCCAGAAGACAGAATTAACGCAGCTTCCCGTTTTGTCATCTATGCATGCTGTACAATTTATCTCATTCGCCGTGACCCAAGAATTTTTGTTCTTGGTGGCACTGTTTTGGGTGTTCTTTATGTGTTGTATAAGTCAAAAATGGTTAAAGAGACATATGGCATGGCTTCAAGTGGCGACATAAATGGGTGTCAGATGCCAACATTAGATAACCCAATGGGCAATGTTCTCATTACGGATTATACAGATGCGCCTAACCGCCTTGAAGCCTGTTATTATCCAACTGTGAAGCCAATCGTGAAGAGTTTGTTGGACGACCGTATTCCATATGATGCGGGGCGTTCTCGTTCGGCGCATCCAATGTATCAGCGCAACGCCGCTGCTCGTCAGTTTGTGACTTCACCAGTTTCTAAGATTCCAGGCGACCAAACTTCATTCGCGGAATGGTGCTACGGACCAAAAAATGGGCGTGATTGTAGATCAAACCCAGAATTGTGTAATCCAAATGCCCGTGGTGTTCAGCTTGAAGCGTTTGCCGGACTTGATCCAGCGGGTGATAGCCGAGTTTCTCATAGAGGTCATGGCATTGGCCCAGCTTAGATTATAAATATTCTTATGTAATAATAAATGGCATACCAACTTCAGCCTGGTCTTGCGATCGTTCAGAATTCGGGTGCTCTCCCAGCAGTGAAAGCGACGGAAGAAGTCTTCGTGTACCCTCAGCCCAGTTCCATCAATTGTGGTGGATGTCGGCCAAATACCATGCTCTATGGCACAGCTCCATACATGGCGGGTAAGGGTTCTCCAGCGCAATACATTGATGTGAGTGATCAACTTCGTCCCCAAACAACCTCTAGATTTAACAAGGTTGTCGTTCCAACATATGAGCGTAACCTATTCCCACTCTCCAACATGGAGTGCAAGGTCCCCCTTCGCACATTGAGTTATGAGCCAGAAAGTACCCGTGCGGAACTCCAGAACGGACTCTTCCAACAAAGATACGCTAATAAAAATGTTACTAGAAAATAAGAATGGCCGATCCTATTTCACTTGCAGCCGTTGCTGGTCTAATTTATGCTGGTCGTGCTTTGAGTAACAATTCCGAACCCGCGCCTGTTGTTCAACAAGTCCCCGAGACTACACAGCCCGTTGTTTACAATGACGACATGGTCCCAGAATTTATTGAACAGGAGTTTGAACCTCGTGTAGAAATACAAAGTAAGAGAGAAATGGAGAGTTTCGCTGATATTGGTCGCCAACAAAGAAGTGGTGGACAGGAGATTCTCAACATGAGAAACCGCATGTATGACACGGGTCGTATGAATAACCTTTCACCAATTGAGAAGCAGTTGGTTGGTCCAGGTTTGGGTGTCAGTGCTAATACACCCGCGACTGGTGGTTATCAACAAATGTTCAGGGTGAACCCAATCAATGTTGGCGAATACAAGCTCACAACTCTCCCAGGGCGTTCAGGTCCAGCCGCCGACATCACTGGTGGTCGCGCAGCTGTCGTGGGTCAATTGACTCACAATAAGCCAGAAACCACCGCATTTTTGCCTTCTCGCCTTCCAACGATGTTTGGTCGTGCGCAGGGTATGTCTGGTATGATCCCACGCCAAGAACATGAAAAGACAAAGAGAATCACCAACCGTTCCGAAACTGGACATCGCGCGGATGGTTTGGGTTTCAATGGGGCGAAGCGTTTTGTTTCAGCCCAGACGATGCCACAAGATCCAACTCGTTTCAAGAGCGATCGCAATGATCAACAGTTTGCTCACTACAGCCACGCGGCTCCAGGTATTACCAACTTCAGTGGCGCTTATGCGACCAGTGCGGCTGCTCAGATCACTACAAAGAACAATGAAGAACTCATGAAGTATGGTTTCAGACCAGAAGACAGACGGGGTAAGGCGAACCGTATGGGTAATGCGGGGCGTATGAATGTCAGAGAGTCCGCACTCAAGCAAGGTGGTGCTCTCACTGCTGTGCGCGTGGATACAAGCCGAACTGACGGACGCTTCGCCGCCGCGAATGGTGGTTGGACCCAAAACTATCAACAGAAACCTTTCCACCAATTCAATGCCTACAAGGGCAACGAGAATCCCAACTCAAGATGCTTGGACATCGCGAAGAGACAACTCCAGAACAACCCATTGTCGCATCACATTTATTAGATTTATTCCAGCCCAATTTAGACAAAAACAATCATTAAAATATTGTGCCTATATTTTAATGAAGGTCCATACCCTTGACATAGATAGTAGCGAAAGAGATACTAATGTGTATCCTTATGCGAACAACTATGTTGTGACACTTAAGGAACCAATTTATGATGTCACCCAGATTAAACTAGTGTCTGCTCGCATTCCAACACCCCAATTGACGACATGCGCAACAAATAAGACTTTTAGTGTTTATGATTCAGGTGCCCCCAACGATACCATTGAAATTACCCTTGATGAAACGAACTACGCGGATGGTGACGCTTTGGCGAGTGATTTAGACCTCAAAATGCAACCCCCTCTCTCATGCATTGATCAAGTTGTGTTTGACTCGGATACAAATGCACTTACATTTTCAAATACAACAACAAGTAATATATTTTCTCTTGAATTTTTTGATGGTACAAACGGTTATCTCAGTAATGCTGTCGTTACAACACCCCATCAAGTTTTAGGGTTTTCATCTAAAAATACAACTTTGGGAAGTAGTGTTATTTCAGGTTCAATCAACTTGGATGGCCCAAACTCTCTCGTTATGAAATTGACGAGTGGTTCTGATGAGTTTACGAAAACTATTTATTCTGTGACACCGTTTTACACTGGACACATCTTATTAAATGGTACAGATTCCATAAACTATAGCCATGCGGATGATCCACTAACACACGAGTTCTACAAAGGTCCTCAAAAGTTTATTCGTGATGTCAATATTGAATTTTTCTATGTGAGTCACGGGCGTCACATTCCATACGATTTTAGGGGACAGGATCATATATTGAAGTTTGAAATTACAGGTTCTACAGACAAACTTGAAGGATTACCAAAAGTTCCCCTAGAAGATGTCAAGAAGGCTTTGCCGCCACCAATAAGTATCCCTGAACTTGTAGTGGATACTTATAGATGGAAAGAGTATCTCTCCATTGGAATAATTGTTTTCGTTGGTATTCTTTTGTTGTCCCTGATGAAGCGACGCCCAAAACTTAGCGAGTAATCGCGAAGACTGGTTGCGCTGGCTTGGAGACGCGAGTGGAGATGCCTGAAACAACCATGTAGACCGCAATGGACAACAAGGTGGTGAGGATCGCGGTGAGGGTGTATTGGGTACCACCGTTCTTTGGCACCTTAATCACTTGTTGAATGATCCAGCGGACCAAGTCCATCCAGCTCATCGCGGCCGCAAAGGAGAAGCCCGCGACGATCGCGTTGAGGGATTGTGTTTCCAATTCTTGGGTAACGAGGTTAACAGTCTTGAGAGCTTGGGCGGTCATGTCAGCCATGGTGTAGTTTTTATACTGTATATTCAGAAAATTATCTACTCTGGTAACAACTCTTCCTTCTCAACAATCTTCTTGTACTTTGGTCTCCTGACAATTTGAGATTTAGCAAATATTTGCTCCTCCTCGTCGTCGGAATCTCCATCAGTGCTACTATCCTCGTCAGCTGTAACTCTGAACGATTTATATTCAGAAATTGTCCAACCCTCCGGCTCCGATGTACTCATTACTATTAATAGCATTTTTTAACATCTCTTCCACCGGACTTTGAGGAATCCAAGTATCCCAACGATCACAGGCTTCATTCATCTGCCTGAATGTGGGATCTTCCCCCGAGTATCTCACAAATGGTGGACACTCACCCGGTTCAACCTCTTCAATGTCCTCCTCGTCTGAGGATTCTTCGTTGTAAATCTCTGGAAAGAGAGAACCGATATCCTGTCCAACCTTATACATAACACAATACTTGATTGCATATTCCATATCTTCTGAAAGCACTGTATCGCGACCACAAGCTTTGGAATATTCTGCTGCGAGTATCATACTTCTCTCAAGAACTGGGAGGAGAATACCCATGAGCGCATCTTGTTGAGATTGTTCATAGGCACCTGAAGTTTCACCAAAACCCGTTTTCATCATCTTTCTTAGTATTTCAAATCAAAAAGAGTTCGGGCAGTTCCCTCACCCACACGAAGGATGTTGTGACTTAATGCGTAGACGCGAACTTGTCTTTCATAATCGGCACAAGGTGTGAGACTTAGGTTGAGGATTTGCTCCTTTACGAGACTAAAGTTCACCTGACCCGTGGGATACCACTTTTCGGGTTCAAGGGCAAAACTATATGAGTAAAATCTTCTCAAAAGTTGTGTCTTGGAGTGATGAATCGCCGCCTGTACAGCTTTGAGAAATATAACATTGCCTGTTTCTTGAGTAATTATTGGTTGACCATCTAGGTCAAGAGTGAGATAATCCAGGTTTTCGTAGAGAATGTACTTGTTACTTGTTTGATCTAAAGTATTATCGTAGTCAAATGGTGTTATGAATTCACCCTCACCAGTTCCAATGTCACCCTGTCTTTGAATGACAAAGTAAAGTTCCTTTACGGGATTGTAAAAATCCAACTTGAAGCGTCCAGATTGTCCACCCTGTGCGATATCAAAAATGTTTTGTTGCACCTGTGTGATTGTGTAGTCTCTCTTCTCATTCTCAATCTTGAGTCTCTCACATGGATCAATAAAAATGACTTCCGAGCAGAGTGTGAATTCTACAATTTTGAGAACTTCACTAAAATCCTGTTTCGTACCATCAACCTTTACCACGAGGTCTTTATAGTTTCTAAGTTTTACTTCAACTTCAACTTCCTGTTTTTTAATGGCACAAAGGGGGATTGCGAGTTCTGGATTATTCAAAAAGTAAAATGGCAAATCAACAAAACATGTCTGAATACTGTCTGATGTTCCAAGATGACATAAAATGGCACTATCTGAAACTCGGGTTGACACCGATCTCTCTGGATACTTGCCAACCAAATATTCAAGTGCTCGTTGCTTTGTTTGAGTCACATTGTGTTCTGAGTATATCTGAAGATAATCACTCGTTAATCTTTGTATATTCTTACCCCCAATGATAAGATCAACAGATTCAATGAGACCGTGACCAACTGAATCTATGTACCCCAAAAAACCAGTCTGTATTTCTGGAAGTTTAATTTTCAAACTGAGAGTTGTGAGAAGATCACCCACATTTTGACCTATTCTAAATCTCGCCTTTCCACCAAAGTCAACCGCTGTCTCTGGATCTATGTTTACATATTCTCTTGCAAAGTTTGAATGTTTCTTAAAACTTTGCAAAAAGTATGTGTAGTCTGGGTCTACAGTGAAAAACCTGTCTTGGAGACCAGATGCTTCAAGCTGAATACGCCCAGCCATTACTATTATAAGACTCTAAAATTTTAAACCAGCTAATCCACCACTGACACGAAGTAAGTTGTAATTTACAGCATAAATCCTGGTGTTGTTATTATCAACTGAATTAATTGGATCTATCTCAATTGTAAGAAGTTTATGAGCGATGCGACTCATATTGACTTGTCCAGTTGGATAATATACTTCTGGTTGAAGAGCGAAACTATACATAGCAAAATCTGATTTCAGATAATTGTAAGATACGCTGTAGTTATATGGCGAATTTACATGATGTTTAAAAGCTTGTTCATATACAAGAAAGTCGTTATCTCTATCAAAAACAATTGTATTATTAAATTGAAGTTTTATATTTGAAATTGTATTGTAGCGGTGTGGATGATTATCACGAACCGCCTCTTCTGATTGCGAAACAAAGAAAAGTTCCCTCACTGGATGTGAAAAGTTGAGCATGACAGACTTTGTATTTTCACCCGCATTCATCACAAACTTTGACATTTGAACTTGTGTGATTACATAATCAAGTGGTCTAGACATCATAAAGTTTCTTTCATTGTCTGTGAGAAATACAAATTCATTATCAAGTGAAAACTTTTTAATGTTAGCGGTAACACCCGCAGAAGCACCACCGTTTATCAATTCAGGGAGTGATCTCAATTTTATCTTCACCTCAACCAATTGTTTCGTGAGAGCACATGTTGGTATAGCTAAACTTGGATTTCGGTAAAAGTAGAATGGTAAATCCATAAAGTAAGTATATTCGGTGCCAGCTGCGTATGTTAAAACATTACTGTGTCCATTCAAGAAGTACAGCGTTTGATTGATGTCATCGTCTGTGTTATGGAGTTGTTGATGCATGTAAATGTACTCACCTGTGATTTTCTCAACAGTTTGACCACCTATGAGAAGCTCGGCACTCTCCACCAAGTGTGAGATGATGGATGGAGACCAGTTATCACCGTTTGGGACTGGATCATCCAGGGTAACTTTAATAGTCATATTACTCACAAGATCCCCTTTATCGTTGGGTACACGCGAGATGATTGTCTTTCCAAAGTCAATGTCTCCATCAAACTGACTTTCAACATAATCTATCGCAAACTTTGTATGTCTTCTAAAATTCATCAGGAAATATGAAAATTGTGGATCTCCTGTGAGCCATTGGTCTTGGACTCCAGTGGCTGCAAGTCTTAAACGACCAGACATTCCTACTCTATGTGAGTAAAATTTTACTAAATAAAACGGGACACTACTGTAGAATGAATCTTCAATTGAGGAAATTCAAACCTGAGACGATATCGGACGACAGGGTGTGTGTTTTTATAGGTAAACGAAACACAGGTAAATCAACCCTCGTCAAGGATATTATGTACCATAAGAAACATCTTCCAGCTGGTATAGTTCTCTCAGGAACAGAGGAGGGGAATCATTTCTATTCAGAATTTATTCCAGATCTCTTTGTGTATGGCGATTACGATAGAGATGCGATAGAGAGAGTCATGGCGAGACAGAGGAAGTTGGTGGGTGACGGTAAACAAAATTGCGGAGCCTTCATGCTTCTTGACGATTGTATGTATGATAACAAGTTCCTCAAGGATACATGCATCAGGCAGTGCTTCATGAACGGAAGACACTGGAAGATCTTCTTCATGCTCACTATGCAATATTGTATGGATCTCCCACCAGCTCTCAGAGCTAATGTTGATTATGTGTTTCTTCTTAGGGAAAATATACTTCAAAATAGGGAGAAACTCTATAAATCCTTTTTTGGTATCTTTCCAAGCTTTGACATGTTTAACAAGGTCATGGACGCTTGTACAGAAAACTATGAATGTCTCGTGTTAGATAATACAGTAAAATCAAACAGGATACAAGATTGTGTGTTTTGGTACAAGGCATCTATACGCAAAAACTTCCGAGTTGGAAGTCCAGACTTGTGGAGACTTCATAATAAGATGTATAATCCCAAACATATGCAGCAGCGGGAGGATGATGCGAAGAAGGCGACTAAGAAGACTTCTCTAAAGATTACAAAGACGAAATAACAAATAGATATTCTGTAACTTTAGTAGAACGATTCTTTAGATTACGACTACCTTTGTAGCAAGTATAATCAATCTCAATTTTTTCATATTTGTAGGGCCTAAGGATTTCCTCCCATTCATCGGGTTTGATGAAACCTTCATTGTTATATGACACCAAGGTATGTTTAGCTTTCTCAGTAGCCAACTCTAAGGTACGTTCCATAGCTTCTCTAATTTTGTTTTTATAATTGTACTGACTCTTATTCCAATCCCCAGGGATACCTGATACTTTTGAAAGTGTATGAGGTCTCTCATTGGTACAAATGAGATTTAACATGAAATAGTTTGACCCATATGGGTGTTGATTATAGGGTGGATCCAGGTAGATAAGATCAACTTTTGGGAGATCCCTCAGAAAATCACACGCATCTTGGCGATAAACTTCAACATCCCTATGTGGTTCAAGCCACACAGGACAATCAACTTCAATCCTCTTTGTAATTCTATCTTGCGCGTGTCCACCTTTACCACCCCAACCACCTTTGTGGAAACCTTTAAAAACACCAGATGTATTTGTGTGAATACTCGCCCTTACTATGAGAGGTCCTAAACAGTACGGTTTAAGATTCTCGGGGACACACCTCTCAATATAGTCCAACATACCATCAATTCTTCTTCCATTTTTCGGAGTATAAAATTGTCTTTCATTTGAAGCGTAGAGTTCCGTAATAAACCCAACTTTATCTGGACACATGTTCATATTCTCAATATGTTTACAAACATCATCTTGATCGGCCCAAGAAGGTGTCTTCAAGAAACATTTTGAAAGAACTTCACAATATTGTTCAAGATCGTTTACATACATTTTTTCAGAATGACCCAGCAACATTCGTGAAACTACTCCAGAACCAGAGAACGCATCGGCGCATGTTGACGGTCGGAGTTTCTCCACGACATCTTGGATTTTATCAACAAGTTTCCTCTTGTTTCCAATATATGTTATCATTGGCTGTTGAATAAAGTCTGTCATTCTTAGAATTTAATGAAACGATTTCTCTAATACAGGCTGCGTCACTCACTACTCTCAAAAACATGTGAATATACTAAATGTCCACGGATATTAATACTCTCAATTTGTCTGATAATGGAGATGGAATGGTATCTTTGAATGATAACCCCACTACAACTTTCGTGAATCGTGAGCCCGTGTTTTCACAACCCGAAAAAAATGTGAGTCAAAGTAAACAGACGATGGACTCTACGCCAATCAATGACATTATGATGGAGCCACCAATGATGATGGAAGAGCCCAGGATGCAAGGAATGATGCCACAAATGACTGCCCCACAACCCCAGGGTAGTTATGCGATGCCACAACAAGAAGCGAAGCCAGAAAGCAAGAACCCATTCAACCTCACGGACGATCAAATGATTGCTCTCGTTGCGGGTGCTGCGGCTGCTCTCGCGGTGTCTAAGCCAGTTCAAGACAAGCTCGTGACTTCAGTCCCCAAGTTTCTTAACGAACAAGGGAGCCGAAGCATGATTGGCTTGGCTTCAACAGGTTTGGTTGCGGCGCTTGCATTCTATGTGGCGAAGGACTACATCGTGAAGCCCTGATTACTTGATTCCCAACCCATATTAGAATAGATTGAATTATCAATACCTGTATAATAGGTGATTAAAGCTCCTGCTGCAAATGCCGTCATGAGCAAGGCACTCAACTTAAGTGTCTTGCCCCTGTCACTTCCATATTTTTCAACCGCCTCTCGTGTATCTGTTGAAAATGTATTGATCGCGAATGTAATAATTAAGGCGATAATACTCGTAGATACGAAAAAGAGACGATCCACGGCAAGTCGTGGAATACTTCCAACAATGAGACGAAGCACATTTGGCACCACTACAGTCAACCACACGAGGTTAAGATTGTAGTTTTCGCTCATGTGTGGAACGAGTGTCGTACCATACACAGCGAGCCAATAGGCAATGACCATAATCAAAACAGTTAATGGTGTTTTCATTTAATATGGACGAAGAAGATTATTTATCCTGAATGTGCTGTCCACAAAACTTAGTTCTCTCTGGAATCTTGTCATATATACCTAATTCTACGCACATATCACGGAGTTCAATATAATTACTCCAAAATGCATCCGAATGTGAATATTCTTCAACGGTACAATGGGCTAACTCATGGATGAGAACATGGAAGATTTCATTGGGTGTTCCATCAAGACATATCGCAATTTCTTGACCCTTGTTTGTGTTATAACCCACAGCGCCATTCATAGAAATGTAACCTGTTATGGGTATACAGTGTGACAACATGCGAAACTTCTCATGACCATTGGAAGTTAGGTGTTCACGAAGAACGCGATATTTTTCCTTCACCTCGGTGAGTTGTTGAGGTTCCTTGGTCTGAGAAAGTATCAACAAGTTGATGAGAATTAGTATAATGAATGTGATCATCTCTTATATACAAAGATAAATTTACTATAGAGTTCTGAGATTGGGTTGCCCGTGAGACCTTCCCAAAGTTCTAGTCTAAATCCTATCGCTTCCAAGTGTGTGATGAGAAGGTCTTTGTAGGCTATAGGTTCAGACCTAGGTCCATCTGCGTAGAAGGGGGTGTCCACTAAGTTTACAAATAGTTTTTCGCCGTAGCCACCATTACCGTGGGTCTTCATGAGAAAGAAGTTTCCCATATCATCTTTGAGGGGCACTCTAAATGTCACTTTCTCTGAATCTGGTATAATACCCACAAGTCTCCCACCAGGTTTCATTCTCTTTTTGATTTCACGAATTGAACTAAAGAATTTGTCTCGTGACGCAAAAATATAATGAAGTGAAAAGTTGTAACACACAATGTCATACTTCCTATTCGGACAGTCGTGTATGTCTCCCTCATAGAAGTTTACCCGCATGTGCATATTCTTTGCACGAGACTTAGCCTCCACAAGGGCTGCTGGCTCTGGATCACACATACTCATATTTGCACCACACTTGTGCCACTTCTGAAGGTCACCACCAAAACCACAACCAACATCCAAAATCTGATTACCTTCTTGGGTCACAGACTGTATGAGTTCCCTTTTGGCATTATTATGGTTTTTGCGGATCTCTTCCATCTTATGAATATTTTGAGTCTTTTCTTTTACTTAGGAACTTTAATAATACTTTTAAAGTAATGTAATTTAAGGTAATTTGAGCTGTACATCTTCAGAACCAATTGAAGAAGATGGAAGCCAATTGAATAGGTAATAATAAACATGACCACTCCCCTTTAGGAATTTAAGTCTCTCGAGATCGGTTCGCAATTGACCAATGTCTAGAGTATTAAATACATCATATCCCAAATTCCTAGCAATCAAAAACGCGTCATTGTAAACATCACCGACCATGTAAAACGCATATGCTTGTTTCACAGAGTCCACATTATCTACTCGGTCATATGGAACATCATAGAAAGAGATAAAGTCTTCAGTCTCATCATTTACATAAGAATTAATAGGAAGTATCCATCTTTTTACCCAATCTTTATTTATGACTGGAGCAATTTTAAATTGTTCAAAATACTTTTTCAATATTATTGTAACTTTTGGAATATCTTTAGAAGTCATCTTTCTAAATTGTGAAGTTCCACGAAGTTCAAAGTATTTTTCCCTCAAACGATCTGTTTGGTAGAATCCAGTCTTGACAAGTCTCTTGATATTTAGGAATCTATGCCAATATGTACTCTTAACTATGGGTGTTGGTATTTTAGTTACCGCTGTATACACTGCTTGCCAAATATTGTTTGTGTTCGCAATTCTTTTGATTTCACTGATAAGTATTGGAGCAAATCCCTTGTCCCTATACTTGGGATGGACACAAAGGAAATTGATCTGAACCATGTCAAGAATATCGTTGCACACCCTCACTTTCATGGGTGCGCTCGAGATGTAACCAATGAGTTCTCCGCTTTCTGTGTGGCGAATACCCTTACCGGGTAATTCACTCGCCCATTTGAGAGTATTGGGGGAATAGCTCAGTTTAAATGTTTCATCACATACATAGTGTTCACTCAAAAGTTTATGTGCTTCTTGAAGAGATGGCTCTGTCCACGAAAATCCATCGGGGAGTTCAATGGGTTCATTGACCATCTTTCTCTCTTTTTCAATTTCTTTACCAGCCTCGTATGTCACACCCTCATGAGGAACAGGTTGTTTATCCCAAAATGTTCTCATTGACTTATAATCACATAATACTTTTAAGCTGGCTTAAAGTTTTAATGGTAGTATAACACATAAAATGTCTCTCGAGCAAGATTATACCACTGTTCCTGGTCAGCTATACGCATGCCTTTCTGTCGTTGGTCCAGAAGCGCCACAAAAGAACGATAAGTTCGGTATCAAGATTCGTGGTGCCTTCGCCTCTCGCGACGAAGCTGCCGCGCACGCGAAGCGTCTTCAAAAAGAAGATAACACCTTTGACATCTATGTTGTTGACATGTACAAGTGGCTTCTCATCCCCCCAGATCCTCTCAAGATTGAGGATGTTCACTACCAAAATGAGAAGTTGGAAGAAATCATGAGTGGTTACAAGGAGAACCAATCTGAAGCTGCGCGGATGTTCAACGAGCGTAAGCGTGACATGATGGAGGCGAAGTCATACGCGAAACCTGGTGACGAAAACTCACTCTTCTACACCAAGCCAGATGAACCACCCGTGAGCCACCCAGCCGAAGTTCTTGAGCGCCTCAAGAAAGAAAAGCCAGACGCCTCTATGGAAGATCTTGTTAAGGAGGCTGATGCCGTTGTCGCCGCTGAGATGGAAGAGCGACGCAAATGGCGCGAAGAGCAGGCTTCTTCTACCGAAGCTAAGATTGAAGAAGCTAAAGATGAGGGTGAACCAGAAGTTTCATCAGCCTAAATATAATATTCGTTAATTTTAAAGCAAAATGTGGAAAATTCTTATGACCATACTTTTGACAAGTGCGTTCTTTATTTTGTTTTTTGAACAGGGTATGTCTTCAAAAAACAAAAGTAGGAGAGATGAGAAGGTGAGCACAGCTCATGGATTTATTGAGGATACTCGCGATGCGTTTATTGTGCCAGTGTATCCAACACAGGTTATGAATCGTGATATTACAGGGAAGATTATCCCAATTTATGGGGACATTGGTGACTTTGTTCCATACTCAAGCGTACCTGAGGATCACTGGTTGCATGGTTTTCCCCATGAAAAAGCCTAATAAAAAGACAGCAAAAGCTATAATCCATGTGGATTTGTCTACACCCGTTAGAAAATCTACTCTTTCCGGATATGACTGAAATTGTTGTTGTGGATACATCATCTCTGAAGGTTGAAAATAGTATTGATCATTTTGTTGTAAACTTTGATCGTTTATTGGTGTACTATCTTCATCCTTTCCCTGATCTTTAAATGGATCGGTCGCTGGATTATAATCAATTGGATTTCCTATATCAGTTTCCATTTTTTAATATATCCCTTGTTTTTTTTAAGCGTCTTCTTCCTCACTCTCTTCGTCATCGTCCACTAAAAAATCCTTCAAACTACCCTCGTCGTCGTCGTCTTCGCTGTCGTCTTCAGAATAGTACTCGTCTTCTGTATCGATATCCGACCCAATGTCGGAATCGTGGTCTTCGGGGGCGTAATCGTCTTCAAGAACAGTTTCTTCTGGTTGATAGAGTTCTGGCCTCTTTATTTGTCTCCCTGAGCGTGTTCTGGTCTGAACCATTTAAATAAATAAAGACTCTTGCCTTTTAAGTATCTTTTCTTGTATTTCTTCTCTAAAGTCAAAATCCGCGTACAATGCGAGCTCTTCAAGGGCGTTTTGCGCGTCTATGTGACGCCCTTCACTTTTATACTTAAGATACTCTTTATATAGTTCTGGATGAACACCGGAATACATATGAAATTCATCTGTTTCTGGTACTATTTTGGGAATTTCAATATCGTTGATGAGTTTTACTGCGAGATACACAGTCACACCAACGAGAATGAGAGCCATTCTTCTACTGTTGCGCTTTATTTTTTTTCGGGTGGTTTGAGTGCTTGCTTCACACTACCACTAAGTTCGTGAACTCTCACACTTCCCTTTGGAGTCCTTTTACAAACTGGACATTTTTGGGATATCTTACCACTCTTGATAACATACGACATCGCAGCTCCTTCGTGATCACCTCTAATTATCTCACAATATGAAGATGTTGTTAACACTGTAAAGTCTTTTTTCAATCTGGTAATTTTCACAACACGTGTATCTTCGGGACACGCCATAAATCTTTGTATGAATGATTCCAGATGTGGCTTCACATCACTCTGTTTAATCTGAGGCTTCTCCTCAAACTTTTTGATTTCTGGACACTTCTTCAAGTCTTCCTTTTTGGGATACAACTTTTCAATAACTTTCTGTGGAAGATTGTGTTTGCGACCGTAGAAGTCTTTACAGAAACCATCACGCCGACCCCGAATTGTTTCACAACGACAGAAACACTTTTGAGCTATCACAGACCCACTAATATGAAACCAGATGTGATTAGAACTATGTGGTCTCTTGAGATTTTCACAATATTTGGAGTTTGTTGAAACGAGGTATGTCTCGTTGTGTTTGAAGAGTTTTGTAATCGTAGCACCACTCTGCCCATCCATGTGTGTTTGTACAAAGTCCTCAATGAGACCCCGAACCTCGTCATCGTGAACTTCATCCTTAGTCTGTGTGCTCGTAAATGAACCTTCCTTAATAACGGAGGATGGTGGTTCAACTGTATTGTATTCTATAGAATTAGTTCTCACAGAAGACATTTTAAGTATTTCTGGGTCTGGGTCGTGACTAATTTTTAAAAGTGTACTCAGTGGACCACATTTATATATAAATACGGGTAGGTATGCGACTTGTACGATTTTACCTTTGTCACCACACCCTTCACATCCCTGACCACCACACGGCATATGTTTTGCCATTTTGTGAGACCACGGCATACGAAGACCACTTCCCTTCGTTTTTCTCTGTATGGATCCATATACAGAAGAATCAATGATTTCATTCCAATCTATAGATCCCTTTGCTTTAGACAAAGCGACGAGAATGTGTTCCCGAAGTGCCAGTGCCGATTCTTGATTTACTGGAAATCCACACCAGTTAAGATGTATCCCAGTTTTTATATATTCACCAGCTGTTTTGGGAGGTGATACACAAATGAGACACTCCTTACCACCGTGTCGTTTGACTTTATCACAAATGATTTTACAGATATCTTGAATCTCATTCATCGTGAGCGCTTTTTCATCTTTGTAGTCAATGTCCACAAAGAAGTTGTATATGGGACTCTTTTGTTCAACGACAAAGAGCTTTTCACCAGCCTTGATAGCCTGAATATACTTTTCGTGGAACTCGTTCAATTTATCAAATGGCACGGAAAGGACTCCTCCGTCCATGAGCACATGTGATAGATTGGTTGCATTATTAAATTTTTGTTCTTTGCACCACCTTTTAAACATACCTTTGTATCGCGTCTAACCTCTAAACCACCTCATCACAGAAACATCTCTATATTCCTTACTTTCAGAAAGTTCTTTCTTGATGACGAGGAGTTCATAGACTTTCTTTTCCTCATTCTCCTTAATCCATTCCTCTATTTCTTCTTCACAGAGACCCCTGTTTGATTTGAGGAGCTCTCCAATCTGCATTAAAATGTAAGACTTTGACTTCATTCTACTTAATAGAGAATGTTTTTCTATTGAGAGAACTCACACACGAGTAAAACTCTGGATTTCTGAGGACATTGTCCACGATGAGTTTCCATCGCTTGCGGGTATTGAACTCCTCGAGGGTATCAAAACTCATGTAGTCATTTTCATCAAAAGTTTTCTTTATTGGTTGTTTATTAATCTTCTTAAGATTTGTCTTTTGTTTTTCTTCATAAAACTTCTTTACGAGTGTTTGTTGTTGTGGTTTGGTATAGTCTACAAAAAAGACGAAAACATTATATTCCAAATCCACCGTTGGACTCTCTTTGACTGTAAATTTAAACTCCGTATACTCACCGTTTTTGAGGGCAACCACACCACGGGTCTCTTCCTCGAGTTCACGAAGAGCGCAGCGAAGGGGGTTGAAAATCTCCCGCCGTCTGCACCCCCCTGTGACAAAAATCCAATCCTTAAAACGCCGATCCCTCACAGTGAGGAATTTAGGCTTTTCATCGGCAAAACTGACCGGTATCGCTATAGCTTTGTATTTTTTCATTGCGCATTCGCAAGTTATAATAACTGAATATGTTTATTCTTCCACATTTTCTTCGGCATCTTCCTTTTCAGTTTCTGGTTCAGCTTCGGGTGTAGGTTTCGCTTCGGGTGCACTGAGACGATGCACGAGGTGGGCTGAGAAATTCTTAAGATTTTCAACATCTTGTTTAGCCTTGTTCATCTCCTTAAATAGGAAGACAACACCAGCAATCGCCACAATTGTGGCGATCATCATAAGGGTTTCACGGTCCATTGGAATCATTATAGTCTATACGCGATTCTTCTTTTTAAGTAAGAGCACCCATGTGTGTCCTGCCTGAGGGAGGGCATTCATAGGGACTCTGGGCAAACTGCACGGCTTCGTAATGCGTAGGTTCACAGGACTTTTGAGTTGGTGGAGTTGGCACACCAACATACTTTTCAAGTGTCCTGGATTTGGGATCGTACGTCAATACAAAAACGATGGCGAGAAGGAAAACTAGGTTCCACATTGGTTTATTAATTAGTTAGAATATAAAAGTCCGCCCATACCGTTCTCAATGCGGAGAATGTTATAGTTGACGGCGTAGATAGCGTCATTGGAATTGTTGAGGTCATTCACAATACGAGCCGAATCAAGGCGGGAGAAGTTGAGAGTACCAGTGGGTTGTAACTTACTGGCATCCAAGCAGAGTGGGTAGAAGAACAACTTTTCAACGGTTGGAGACGCAACCGCAGAGCTCGCGTTGGTTGAGTGGTAGTAAAGTGGCACTGAGGAGAAGTTTGGATTCGCAAACTTGAAGTCCGCAACATCGGTACCGTTAATTTGGAGCTTGAGCTTGTTGTCAACACCACCAGTGGCACCGAGAACGTTCACGGCTGAGGCGTTACCCGCAGCGAGGTACTTCACTGGGTGGTTGAAGTTGAGTTCTTGAATCTTCGCCGCAGAGGCGGTGGCCTTCTGAACTTGGGTGATCAACATATTTTGTGGGTTACCCGCGAAGAATTCGCGTTCTTGGGTATCCAAGTACGCGTAGTTCGCATAGACATCCCACTTGTAACTACCAGCTGAGGCACCCCAAGTGATGCGAAGTTCCACATCGTGGTACTGGAGGGCAATGAGAGGGAGGGCGGTTTGCCAGTTTTCACAGAAGGCGAAGCGAAGAGGGTAGAAGCTCTCATTCGTAGAACCACCGTAGAGATCACCTGCGACAGACTTGGACGATGTAGTCGCCGAGAGAGTTGGGGCGATGAGTGTAGAGTACGTAGAATCTTGTTCATCAATGACTTGACCACCAACGAGAAGTTCAATCTTGGAAATCACAGTCGTCCAATCGGCAATAGCCTGAGTCGTAGATCCATCATTTGGAACGAGGTAGACGTAGTTGAGGAGATCCCCCTTACGTTCAAAGCGAATGGTGGACATACCCCCATTAGAGACATTCCCCTGGATCACTTGGCGTTCAACAGTTTGGGAAAAGTTTGTGTGTCGCTTGTAGGTAGAGCGGAAAAAGCTGATTTCGGGTTGACCGACAAGGTGCGCATCCTGAGCACCGACAGCCACGAGTTGGGCGATACCACCAGACATTTTATAGTATAGCGAGAGTTTTTTTTAAGCTTGACAAAGTCTGGATCTTATCAAATTGGTGTTTGATAAGGTCTTTTTTTATGTACGAATGACTGTGTCGCTCGGGACTTTAGACCAACTTCGCCGAGACAAGCGCCGCCTTGTAGCTGCCATGGTCCACGAGGGTGTACACGGGTTCGGTCTCACCCGTCTCTTCCCATACGATTTGTCCGTTTTCATCGAGGACATCCACGAGTTCTTCGACAACGACCTCTTCGTCGTGTTCAGGAATTGGAGATTTAGATTTACTCGTAGTCAAGACGAACCATCGTTCTCTGGTACCAAGTGTGTATTCAGCTTTTTCTTCGTCACCGAGTTTTTC
>Ga0228638_1000084_pt1 | contig 35675 bp, 29 predicted proteins | sample 48DmetaG_FD_182704 | JGI IMG/M metagenome (GOLD analysis project Ga0228638, IMG submission 182704) | Seawater microbial communities from Monterey Bay, California, United States - 48D | ecosystem: Environmental > Aquatic > Marine > Coastal | place: USA: California | collected 2016-10-31 | reverse complement strand
CGCCCGTCGCTCGCGTCCGCGCGCGCGCGCGACGCGCTCGCGGCGCCGAGCGCGCGGTCGACGCTCGCGCGCATCGCGAGCGCGCGTCGAGCGCCGATCTCGAGCGCGCGTCGCGACGCGCGGCGCATTCTGAGGCGTCGCGCGTCGTCGCGTCGTCACGTCGCGACGCGCCGATTCGTTCGGCTTCGCCATGCCGCGCGCGCCGCGACGCGACGCGCGCGGTGAGACGGCGTCCGCGCCGAGCGTCGACGACGGCGCGACGCGCGACGGCGCGCGAACGGCGTCGCGCGACGAGGCGAAGGAGGTCGAACCCGTCGCCGATCGCGCCGACGACGACGGACTGCCGGGACACGCGGTGCAGCGCGGCGCGAACGCGAAGGAGAGAGCGGATGAATATTACGGATACGCCGACGCCTTGGCGTTCGCGCAGAAGGAGCGCGAGCGAGAGAGGAGCCGACGAAGACGGGCGAATCAGTCGTCGGCGGCGCGGGAACGCGAACGCGCGCGGTCGCAGCGAAGACGAGACGCGCTGAGCGAAGAAGCGAGACGCGCGCTGGCGGAGAAAAAGGTGCGGAAACGAATGGTGGAGAGACAGGAAAGGAATCACAACACCGCGGCGGCGGTGCTGGCGTCGCGATTGGACGACGAACGCGCGGCGACGAACGCGAGAGCGGCAAACGCGGAGTGACGACGCGGCGAAGAAGCGTCGATCGGTGGTTGAATTCACCGCCGCGATCGATGTCGGACTACGTATATGAACTATTTTAAATTATGTGTAAGCGTGCAGTTTAGTTTAGTTTACGCGCGCGTCGACCCACCGCGCGAGCGACTTTGCCCGTTTACGGCGTCGTTTCGCGCGCGCGTCGCCACTCCACGGCGCGTCGACCGAGCGCCCGTCGCCGTGACGTCTCGCGCGCGCGACTACTTGTCCGTTCGTCATGCCCGGCGCCGCCGACGCGCGCGCGGCGGCGCAAAAGGGTGATAAGCAGCGCCAGAATGTTTTTGAACCGATGAGTGGGACGCGAATTTCAAATCGTCTCGTGTCCGGCGCCGTCGTGCGCGCGCGATTCGACGATCGCCGACACTGCGCGATCAAAGATTTAGAAAAGGAAATCGTCGGCAAGCACGGATTCGTGGGCGTGGTGACGGAGGCGAGGATAAAGGTGAATGGAAGAGGTTCAAAGTACGCGCTGTGGACGGTGAGCGAGCTGCGCGGCGGCGGCGCGAGCGCGACGGTGTCGGTGTTCGGAGACGCGTACGCGGCGCACGGTGAAGACGAAAAGAAGGCGATAGGATTCATATGGGGAGTGTTTGATACGAAATTCTACCAATCGCGAAGCGTGAGCGTGGAGGATGGAGGACAGTTGATGAAGATTGGCGCCGCCGCGGATTTCGGCGTGTGCAAGGCGACGAGGAAAGACGGGACGCCGTGCACGAAGGCTGTGAACGTGTCGGAGTGTAAGTTTTGTGAATTTCACGTCCCGAAAGCGATTCGTGAGGTGGCGAACGCGCAGCGACAGATGACGGGGAAGAGAAACGCGAATGGAGACTTCAAAGTCGGCTTGCAAAAGTACGGAGCGTCGATGCAACCGACGAGCGCTCGAGCGAGTCATTTACAGCGACCGGGCGAAGGCTTGATGAATGGCGGTCCCGCACCGAGCGCGAGAGCACAAGCGATCTTGAAGCAATCCAACGCACATCTCCCTCGCAACGCGTTCAAACCTAAGCGAACGGGAGAGGAATTCGCGGCGAGACTGCACGCCAAGGCGCCGACGACGATGGCGCTCGAAGAGGAAGATTTGGACTTTGAAGACGATAAAGAGGCGCTCGCGACGCTCGCGAGGCAACACGCGGCGTCTATTGCTCAGACGCGTCAGGACGCGTCGCGTGCGAAGCAACGCGAAGTGGCAGAGCGGTTGAGAGCGACTGGACTTACGCTAACAAAGCCAGACCCGAACGACACGTCGGCGAAGAAACCGACGACGACGGTGCGAGCGGAACCCAAACCGTTGCCCGAAACCCTGAAAGCGCATGGTTTACAGATGGCCACCGTGCAACAGTTAGAACGTAAGCTCAAGGCTGAGATTGCGCGTAGAGAGGCGCTGGAGAAGGAGAACGAAGAGTTGCGACGTCAACTCGCCGAAGCGCGCGGCGCGCCTGCCTCGAGTTTCGCCCCAGCGCGGCCGGCGATGCGAGACGTGTCGAACAACGGCACCAAGTCCACGAGCGCGCCGTCGACTACGGCTAGATTATTCGGTCACGTCGCCGCGCCCGCGTTGAAGTCTCGATACGCCGCCGAAGCCGAAGAAGAAGACGTGGATCAAATGATGAAGAACATGGACGCGTTGGAAGAACGCGACCAGCTCGCCGCACAACTCGCGCTGAAACGCGAGGTCAAAGTCAAGGTGTACCATTGCACGGTGTGCGAGAAAAAGACCCGATTTTTTGATGTTGCGACTTGTAGAGAGCATCGCGACAGCGTGAAGCACGTGGATTCCATCATGCGATACTTCCGCTGTAAGGGGTGCAACCGAACGAACACGTCGTTCGACTCGCTGACACCCAAGCACTGCGAGAAGAGTGGGTGTATGAGCGTGGCATTCGAGCGCGTCACCGCCGCGGACGTCACCGCCGCGGCGAAACCACGCAAAGAAGATTTGGTCGCCGTGGAGGGCAACGTGGCGAATCGAGACGCCCTCGCGCCGCGCGGCGTCGAACATGGTTTTAGGTTGGACACCATACACAATAGCGCTTAGATCTAGTCTATAGTTTTCTAATACAAATACGCTGCTGAAGTAAGTATTCTTCTAATCGTTTCACGCGCTCGTTCTGCTCGCGAGCTCGCGTTCAAGTGGCTTGACGTAGCGCTCGTCGATGTCCGGTTGCAACTCGGCCGCCTCGCGCAAAATTTCCAAAGCGCGTTCTGGATCACCATTTAGCTTCAAGGCGCTCGCCAACGCCACTTTAACGCTAGCATCGGTTGGATTCAAACGATTAGCTTCGTATAACGCCTCGCTGGCCATGCCAAGATCACCTAGACGCGCGCGCGCGACGCCGGCGCCCATAAGCGCGCGCGAACGCCGTAAAGGATCCGGTTCGGCCCGCGCCGAATATTCATACGTCAGCGCCGACTTTTTCCATTCTTTAAGCACGGCGTACGTTTGACCGAGCGCGAATAGTACCGTTGGATGTGATTTACCCAAATCTTCGCCTCGAAGCGCCGCCGCGACGTCGCCACCACCGCGAGCGGCGCGCAGCAACAAGTTCACCGCCTGCGCGTTGTTGTTCCCGGCGCGCTCCTTCGCCGCAGCCTTTACTAACTCTAAAACTTCCGGCGACATCGCCACGTCCTCGCCACCTAGACCTTGGCTCGCGGCAATTTCACGCGTCACCTTGGCGAGCGCATTTATCCCGAGCGCTTCTCGAGCGAACGTCGTGGACAGCGCTCGGTTTTGCGCCAGCGCCCACGCGCTCGACGTGAGCCAGTAACAGTGCACCGCCTGCGGTAGCTGCATCCCGATCACCAACATCGGCAGCGTCATCCACTCTAACACCAACTTGACAATCGTCATACCCCGAGATTGCGCCGCCGCGGACGCGAAATTCGCATTCACGTTCGCGAAGAGCGCCGCCGCCGTGAGCACGGGCAAAATACCTCCGTACGGCCCCATCGGCGCCGTCATCATCGCCACATCCACCGCGGGGACGGTCAAATCTTGAAACCACAGCGCGCCACCGGTGACGAGCCCATTGTTCGCCCCATCCGCCGCCAATCGACGCACAGCCATCACCGCGCACAGGAAGAATGGAATTTGCGCCAGCGGCCCCGCGACGAGCCACGCCGGGTGCGCGCCCGTCCCCGGAGCTTTCCCTCGCAACTCTCCGATCGCATCCAGAACATCTCGCACCCCCACGTGTTCGGAGTTTCCTCGTTTTCTAGATTTCGCCAGCGCGCTCGCCGCGCTCACCGTCGCGCTCGCCTTGATCGTTCGCGCGGATATAGGCGCCGTCGCCGCTCGAACCAACGCCGCGCTCGCCGCGAGCGCGACGAACCAAGGCGCGCCCGTCGCCGCGTGCAGGTGCGTCATGGAATCGCTCATGAGCGACACCGCGTCGAACGCCGCGCTCGTGGACGCGCTCGAGGCGAAGCCGCGGCGCGAGGGCGTCGCCACGACGCTCGACGGTCCGACGACGTCACGACGCGACGACGACGACGACGACGACGACGAGGCGCGCGCGCACGCGATCGCGGGGACGGCGGACGACGGGAAAGGCGAAGCGAGCGGCGCTTGGACGTCGCACAGACGACGCAAGGCGCGCATCGCGGCGCGGTTTCGATGAGCCATCGCGGGCGCGAGGTCGCGCGACGCGCCGCGAAGTGCGGCGAGGCGACGCCTTCACGCGCACGCGAAGCGACGTTTCGGGATGCATGCGGTGGTTTCTATCGTGAGAAATGAACTAAGTGTACTAAACATTTCTATCTTTCGGGGCGACGTAATCCAATTGTAATGCGTCGAAGATGTCTTTTTCGTCGCGAACGCGAACGCGCGAAGCCGCGGCTTCGGACCGGTCGCGGAACAAGCCTTTGTCTTGCAAGGCATAACCTTTGCGCTTAGCCCACAATCGCATGCTTCGATTAAACTTGTCGCTACCGGTGAAGTAGAGCAATGCCGTGGGAAATGCGTCGGTTTCGTAGACTTTGATGTCGATTCTGCGATGCACGGGCGGTGCCTGGTCATCCGCGCGTAGGGGCTGCTGAAGAGCGGCGACTCCCATGTACTGCACGTCGCCGACTTGCAAGTCATCCGTCAAGATTCCACTTCGTGGGCTTGGGCTACCCGCGCGCAAGTCGTTCAGTATGTGCATCAATAGGTCGTTGGCGAGAGAGACGTCGCGACACTCGACCAAAACGTCGACGTCGCCCGAATCTGCTTTGCCTCTGCGGAAAGAGCCAACGCAGTAGCATCGCACTTCATCCTTCATGAACGTATTCGCCGCCTCACGAACAGCGGTAGCGATGTGACTGACTTCTTCGCGTGGTATACGTTGCTTGAATTCTTCGTAATACTTCAGACCGATCCACTGCGTCGGCGTGAGAGTGTCACGCGGTACGCCCGGCGCACGCAAGTCTGCGAGGGATTTGTACCCTTTGTCGAAGAGCTTTCGAGCGGTGACAGGGCCGACGCCGTGGATCCCGGAGAGTTCTACGCACGATTTCACATCTGGCCTCTGACGTAAACTTTGCAGCGCCGTCAGCTTACCAGTGGTCAATATCTCTTGCACGTACTTGCGTATCTTGCCGTCCCGTTTTTTCAACATCGGAATCACGTCAACTTGATCGATTGATTGCACTTCGAAATTCAAAGAACGCAACGCACTCGCCGCGGCGGCGTATTGCTTTGCTTTGTACACTTCTCTCAGCGCGTCCTGGTTGATTTTCGCCATCTCAGAGAGTAAATCTGCAACCTTCGAGTTGCATTCCAAAGGCATCGCTTTCGCATTTTGCTCGCTCGGTTGACACGAAAAGAATTTCCGGCTCGCCTCAAGTTTTTCGTGGTCGACTAAATCGCTCGTCCAAACGACACCGAAGCCTTCAGAACGGCGCACCGCAACAGCACTGGCGTGCTCTTTGCGTTCACGAGCCGCGAGTGCTTTTCGCTCGGCTTCGCTCGACGTCTCCGTGTCTTGAGAATGCGGCCGATCTGGAAGCGCCCGAATGAGCACTCGCGGCGCGAATTCGGGCGCATCCACGGGAAGCGCACGATTTTGCTTGTAGCTCTCCGTGATCCATTCCGGCGTGATCGTGATCACGTCCTCTAGAGCGATCAATTCCAACGCTTTCGTCAACGGCGCGTTTCGTTCGCTCGCCACGACATGCGTGACGCCGCCGTCGGCGGCGCTCGTCGCGACGGATCCACCCATACGCTCGAGTGTTCGCCCCAGCGCATCGGCGCGTTTGCTCGGTATGTTTATGAAGCACGCGTGAACGCCCTTCATGAGCGATGATACGTCGACGACGAGAGCTTCTGAGTCGTCGGCGTCGTCCGAGCGATCGCCGCCGACGTTCGCCGCCGCCGCGCATCTCGCGAGCGCTCGATACGGGTCGTCCACGGCGACGTCGCCGCAACCGATGGCGTCGGCAAACATTGCCGCGTTTCGCGCGCAATCTGAAGTGTTCATGGAACGGCTCTCGTTCGTCGCGCCTTCCGAACTCTCCGCGCGGCGCGCCGCCCTCTCGCCTCGCGCGCTCGTCGTCGCCTCCACTCGCTCTAAATCTCTCACCCGAAGCGATTTCGGCAACTCCAACGTTTCCGTCGCCTCTGTGCCCTCGTCACCGACGCTCGCGCGACGGCGCCGTCGCCGTCCCGCCGTGGCGGCGTCCTCGCTCAACAGCGCGCGCACCAAGCGCTCGGCGTCGTCGCCCAAACCATCCTTCGCGACCGCAGAGACGCGCCGTTTACCGCCCATGATCGCCCCACTCGCTCGTTCACGGCGTTCGATACGACGCGTCGTCGTCGTCGTCGTCGTCGTCGTCTATATCTTCCAACGCCTCGTCCGCGTCCTCGTCGTACGACGACGTCGTCGCCTCCGACCGCAACTCCGCCTCCAATCGCTCCGCCCTCGCGCTCGGCGTCTCTATCGGTCCTCTCCCCGTCCCGTCCAACGACGCTCGTTCGTCGTCGTCGCCGTCGCTTCCGTTCCCTCCCCGCGTTCCGAACGTCCCTCGCGCGTCGTCCTCGTCGTCGCCGCGCTCGTCGTCCTCGTCGCCTCGCGCGTTCGTCCCTCGCCGTCGCGTCGCGCCGTGCCTGAACGACGCGCTCCGTATCGCGATTCGCGCGCCGCCGCCCTCGTCCCGCCCTCGCGCCCCTCCCACGGCGTCCAATCGCGCGCGCTCGAGCCGTTCGAACCGTTCGACGTGCGCGCGCGACGCGTCGTCGTGCGTCGCGCTCGCGCTCGCCGATCGCGCGAACGCGGTGCGCGCGCCGCACGCGTACCGTCCACCGTTCGGCGGCGCGACGCGCATCGACGCCTGCGCGAGCGACGCGCGATGCCGTCGTCGCGCGCCGAACGCGGGCGACCGCAGAGCGACGCGCGTCGACGCCGACGCGAGACGCATCGCGCGGGCGTCGACGCATCGCGCGTCCGTCGACGCATCGCGCGCGTCGCGTCGGTCGCCATCCATCGGGACATCCATCCAACCGGGACGTCCATCCAACCGGGACATCGATCCATCCATCCAACCATATCCAACCATCCGTCCGGGACATCGATCCATCCATCCATCCGACCGGGACGTCCGCGCGTCCGTGCGTCCTCCGACGAACGGGCAACATGACGACGGGCGCGAACGCGCGCGCGCGATCGGGATCGAACGCGACGACGACGGCGAGACAGACGACGACGAAACAGAGCGCGGCGCGGACGACGACGCGGGACGGCGGGACGAGCGAAGGCGCGAAGGACGACGGGGAGACGACGGCGAGACGAGTGAAAAAGAAACCGGGAGAACGACGGATGACGCACGCGCCGAGCGTGATGTGGTTCGCGACGCTGGCGTGCGGCGGCGCGCGCGTGTGGTCGAGCGGCGCGGTGGGGGAGAGGGCGCTCAAGGCGAGCGCGACGGCGCGATTCGGTTGGATGGACGACGTGTTTTCGAGCGCGATGGGACCGGCGTTACCGCTGACGTGCGCGCTCGCGAGGTGGTTCGCGGCGTCGTGCGTCACGGAATACGATCGAGGTAGAGAGGGGTTGGTGCCGCTGGGGACGTGCGCGCACATACGCGCGGACGTGGAGGCGTACCTGTACGTCGCGGCGACGCGGCTTTTGGCGTACGCGACGCTTCGGCGCGCGTGGCCGTCGGCGTTTATGAGCGATCACGTCTTCTTGGCCGCGAGCGTGTTCACCGCCGTGCACGGGGAAGTGTTGAGCTGCGCGGTGGACTTTCTCATCCTCGTCGAGCGACGGGAAAAGCCGTTAAGGCGAACCGCCATCATGTGCGTCGCCCTGTACGGCGTCGCCGTCATGGCGGCGACGTGCGTCGAAGTCTTCGTCACGGCGAGATTTTATCATCGCGGTCTCGAGACCGCGGTGGCCGCCGTCTTGGGTTGGTTCGTCTTACAGCGTCCACTCGTGCTCGCCGTCGTCAGGCCGCGCGCGAGAGAATTAGCCGCCGCGTTAGCCTTGTAAGCGTCGCGTCGTTCGTCGGCCGGCGCGTTCGAGTCAGTCAAAGCCACCGCTCGTCGCGCGCGCTGCGTCACTCAACGACGTCCGGTCCCGCGTCGCGCCGCGACGCGCGAGGCTCAAAGTCTGCGACATCGGACATGGCGTACGCGACCCAACACTACGCCCCGGGCGTCGCGCACGCGCGTCCCGGCGTCGCGCACGCGGTGCCCGGGCAGTACGGGGTGTACGCGCCCGGCGCGCAATACGCGAACGTGGGCCACGCGCAGTGCGTGGACGGGGCGTACTTGACCGAGAACTACGTCGGACCGATCACCATCGTGTTGGGGTGCTTTCTGCTCGGGCCGTTGCTCTGCCCGCTGGCGCTTCTGTGTCCGGTGCGTCTTCGCGACACCTGGCGAGACTGACGAAGGCGACGCGGAATCGCGCGCGCGCTCGGCTCGTTCGCGCGCGAGGCGCGAGCGACGAACAAACGCGCGGAGACTGACGAACAACGGCAACGCCTTACGCTTTACCGAACCGCAGTGCGATACGCGAACGAGATTCGTGCCCGCGACGCCGTACGACGTCGCGACGCAACAGCAGCCGCAGCAGTGCGGACAGGCGCAGCCGTACGGACAAGCGACGCACGTGGTCATGATGCCGCCGCAGAACGTCGTCATCGCGGAGGGTAGACCGGCGACGCCGACGAAATCGTATTATCCGAGCGTGTAGCGCGGAGGAGCCGCGAAAAGGACGTGAACGATAGCTTAGCTCGTAATGTCAGAATACTCGCGCCGAACGCGAACAAACCACGCCGACGTCACATCGTCGCGCGCGATAGCGACTCGTGCGCGGGACGAAGGGCGCGATGTCAGAACAATCATCCAACTACGTCGTCGTGCAAAACGGCATCGACGCGCCTCGCGCGGCGATGGAACCGGCGAGCGATGACTTTGGTAAGGAAGGTGTTGCCGACGAAAATGGCGCGCAAACGCTCGACGACGACGATTTTGAGGCGCGAAAGCGCGCGATGCGACGCGATCCTCGATGGGCGTCGAACGCGGCGGCGGAGTACGACGCCAACGTGGGTGCGAAAGGGCGAGAGGTGAATAAGTTGCTCGTCGAGCTAAAGGAGAGTCAAGACAAAATGGCGCAGAAGATAAGAGACGCGGAGGAGGCGACAGCGTGGGTGGACACCATCGAAGGGGCGAAGGCGACGATGGATAAATTACCAGAGTATACTTTAAAGGCGCGAGAGGCGAGTCGGAGGATGCAGGAGCTGAGACAACGATTGGAGAAGGTGGAGGCGCGCGTGAGCAAATTTTCGTAAATCCGAGGACGACGACGGCGACGTGTTTTGCCCTCGGCAGACCACGACGTCGTCGCGATGGTACGGAACGGTGTCGCGATACCATTGCGATGGGTCGTCGTCGTTGCGCTCTCGAGCGCTAGACGTGCGCGAGCGCAGGCGTCGGACACGTTCGTCGCCGAGTGCGCGGCGGAACGACTTGAGGCGCTCGTGTCCGCGTGCGACGCGAACTCTGAAGCTACGTTCGATCGAAACGAGTGCTGCGTGAGACTGCGAGAATTGGACTCGCGCGATTGTTTTTGCAACGTCAATCTCGGCGCGGTCGATTTCGAACTTCGCCGAAGGGCGCTGCCGGAGGTGCTTCGCGCGGAGCGCTTGTGCGACGCGAGACTCAAGTTTGGCAACGAGTGCGCGCCGTTGCCGCGGTTTCCACCGTTGAACGTGCAGCCACCACCACAGGCACCATCACAGGCACCACCACAACCACCACGGGCACCATCAACGCCGCCGCCACCGCCCGCGATCATCTCGCCCGCGATTATCTCTCCGATTCAAGCCACGTGCTCGGTCGACGGCTTGGTGACTTTGATTCAAGCGGGATGCGCGTCCATCGTAGATTCAACGGATTCTGTACTCAGACAACGCGTTACCTCTGAGTGTTGTAGAGCTCTCGTTAAACTCAACGACGAGCGGTGCTTTTGCTCGGAAGGAGACATGATTCAAGAACTCCTTCGAGAGTTCCCCGCAAACTTTGGCGGCATGTTCAAGGCTGCGCCGAACGTGTGCGGGTCGACGATCGTCGGTGGTTGGCAATGTCTCCCGTTCGTCGATAGGACACCACCACCGTCGCCGCCGCCACCGGCGTCACCACCACCGTCGCGAGCGATTCAACGCGCACCGTTGCCCCCGTTCATAGGTCGCACGTTTGGGTTGGAGCGAGACGTCGTGGAAACGATCACGCGAGACGTGCAAACTCGCGTGTGCGGTATTTCGGCGTATGCCAACATTCTAGACGCTGGGTGCGCTCGCTTGCCATTTCTCGATGTTTCAACCAATCGCGCGAAACGGTGTTGCGAGCTCATCGCGCTGATGAACGCGGCTCTTTGTTTCTGCGAATCGGCGCTCGCCCCGCTCATCGCGAGCACGAGCGCCGTCGTCGAGCCCATGTTCGCCGCCACGACATCGAAGTGTCGTCCTGGTTTTCAAACTTTTGCGCGTGGACTCACGGAAGATTCATGTCTCGCCGTCGACGCCCCGCTTCCGGCGTCGCCGCCGCCGCCGGCCGCGCCGCCGGCCGCGCCGCCGCGAAATCCCGACGGTTCCGTCGTCTTCGGCGTGTGGTGGCCTTTCGCTCCGCGATCGCGTCAAAGTGATTCGCCTCCATTGTGGCCCGAGCGTCCTCGCGTTCCCCCGGTGCTCATCGGTTAGCGTTCGTTCGCTCGCTTGTATTGTAACTGTCACGCAGTGTCAACGACCTTTGCGCGCCACACGCGCGCGACCGCGACCGCGAGGCGCGGCGCGCACCGGACTCGCGCGCGCGATGACGACACGCGCATCGGTGTCGACGTCGTCGTCGACGCTCCGTCGTCTCCCGCGCGCGGCGCGATGGAACGCGCGCCGGACCGCGAGGATTGGGACGCGCGCGGCGTCGACGCGAAAACCGCCCAACGCGATGACGTCCACGAAGCGCGCGGTGTCCATGCCCGAGATCCGCGAGCGACGCGCGTTGATACCGTACTTTAACGACGCGCGAGAGCGACCGGTGTACGTCGGGGACGCGGCGCGCGCGAAAATCGCTGCGAGGAAAGTGGAAGATTTTTTGGCGCTTCCGCGCGAGGAGACGAGCGACGCGCTGCGAGCGCTCCGGGCGATCGTCGAGGACGGATGGGCGACGCACGAGCGCGAGGGATGCGGACACGCGCGACAGTGGCCAGAGATTTTCGTCGCCGCGAGCGCGTTGATACGCGAACAATTTCCGCAGTTTGGCGTCGCGTCCGAAATTTTACCGGGCACGGGGTGGGGGACGGAGAGCGAGGCGATCGATTGGGTGATTCGGCGACCTGAGAAGCACATCATCGCGTCGAAGATACATTTCGCCACGCGTTTACATCGTGATCCGGATTCATGGACGAATCCAGCGACGACGCAACGGCCGCGCGACGGGTGGCCCGAGTTGTCGATGCCAGACCGCAGTCGCTACCAGTACCGCTTCATCAACGTGCACCTCACGACGAGCGCGCTCGATCCTACCGGCAACGCGTGGCAAAGCCCGTTGGTAGTAATGCTTCCACGCGATGGCGGCGCGCGAGAGTGGGCTTTCGTGAAACGAAAGCTCGAGATGACGAGCGAAGGTGCCAAAGACGAAAACAACTTTGACGACAAGCTCAACATTTTCGATCCCAAAACGTGGATCATCGGCGGCAACCGCCTGACGCGAGGCGCGTACACGAAAGAATCGAAAGTCAAAGACGACACCGATACGCGTGGTGCCGATGGAATGACGGACGCTGAACGTGACTTCGAGTTCCCCGAAGTCGTTTCGCAAGACGACCAAGAATTCGTGTCAAACGGCGCGATTATGTTTGACTCGTTTGATTGTTGGCACGGCGCGGCGAAGTGGCAAGAGGACAAAGCTTTTAAAAAGACGCTCACGGATGTCGACCCCAAGGGTCGACAGCCGTTTCATTCAGCGCGATGTTCGATCGAAATGCGATTTCGCGTGCGCATAGACATGAACGCCGCCGGCGCTGAGAAACTCCAGTGGGGTCCTTTCACTTCGGCGGTGCGAGACGGAAAATTCCTCGACGAACCGCTTCGAGATTCCGAGGCGCGATACGATCTCGCTCGAGGGCGTATCGTTCGTGCGACGCGTTAGAGATGGTGTACTTTTCGTATTAATAATAAATTACAGCTTGCGTTCGATAGAGATGGTGAACACCAACGCGTCGCCCGGTTTAATAAATCGTCCAGAGCCTCGCGCGCCGTACGCCAGCTCCGAAGGACAGAACAGCTCCCATTCGTCGCCCTCTCGCATCAATCGCATCGCCTCCGTCCACGCCTTGATGACTTGCTTCGGCGCGAACGTGATCGGTTTCCCGCGCTTGTACGACGAATCGAACTCCGTGCCGTCGATCAACGTCCCCGCGTAGTGGCACTCGCACGGCGTGTCCATCTTGATGTTCCCCGGCCCCGTTCCATTTTTTATCGCGCGATACTGCAGCCCGCTGGCCAGGGTCACCACGCCCTCCTCCCGCGAATTCGCCTCCAGCCACGCCCGATCGCGCGCGTTCGTCATCTCTCGCCCCTCCGGCCATCGCGCGAGCTTCAGCGACGCCGTCTCCGGTCCCTCCGCGAGGCGCGCGACGACTTCGTCGAGCGACATCCCTCGCGCGTCGACGCCGTTCACCTCTCGCACGACGTCACCCCGTCGCGCGTCGAGCGCTTCGACGGCGACGTTTCCATCGGCGCTGACGTCCGCGATCCACGCCCCTCGATCGCGCGCGCCCTGCTCGAGCGTCAGCCCCAGCGGTTTTCGCGCCTCGATCGCGACGACGCGCGGGACGTCGTCGGACGCGGACGACGCGGACGCGCGGGACGCGCGCGCGCGGAGACGCGCGCGCGGAGACGCGCTTTGAGACGCGCGAACGCGCGCGCCGACGCGCGTCGTCGTGCACGTCGTCGTCGCCATCGCGCGACGCGACGTGCGGGACGTTCGATCGATCGATCGTTCGCGACAGAGCGCGGCGCGACCGGCGCGACGGCCGACGGCGACGATGGCGCGCGCGGACGACGACGACGATTACGACGACGACGTCGATGACGACGATCGAGGACGCGGCGCGACGTACGCGGACGCGGGGGCGCGAGACGACGACGACGACGACGATTACGACGGCGCGTCCGAAGACGCGATGGACGCGAGCGACGACGGCGACGCGTACGAAGACGAGAGCGAGAGCGAGAGCGAGGACGATGATTACGACGAAGACGTCGGGAAGACGAAGAAGCGCGGGAAAACGGGACGGACGACGCGGGCGAGCGGGGGGGCGGTGGTGGTGGTGCCGACGACGACGGGACGCGGCGAGCGAGGCGTGAAGGTGGCGTCGGTGAACGCGGACGACGCCCTGAGGGCGCAGTTGAGTGGGAAACAGGATCCCATGGCGTTCGTCATCTCGAGCTCGGTGCCGGAAACGGGAGAGGTGTTGAAGTTTACGTCGTTGTTGCACAACGCGCGAGACGGACGAACGTACGCGGCGGCGTTCGGGGACGCCAGACGAGGCGCGGGAGAGGACGACGCGTCCAAGGCGACGAATCGAAGATTAGACATGGAACAACGAGAAGACGACGGGGGGGGGAGCGAGAACGACGAAGATTACGATGAAGACGCCGAGGACGGGGACGAAGACGACGCCGCGTGGTTCGCCAAGGTTGACGAAAATTTTCCGCTCGAGCGGTACGCGACTTTAAATCCCACGCTGAGCGACGACGAGGACGACGATGAGTACTACGCCGATAACGAGGCCGCGCGGCCGGCGTTAGACGTCGGCGAAGCCGAGGCTCGCATGAAACCGCGTAGAGGCGAGAGCGGGTTGGAAAACGAAGAGTGGGAGCGCGGAGTGGTCTGGGGCGCAGATTCCGACGAAGACGAAGAGATTCGTCTCGCCGCGGTCGGTATCGACACCGTGGGCGCGTTCAAAAAGCCGCGACGCGACGAAGAGACGGACTTGTCATCGCAAGTGACGGTTCCGTCGTTACCCCCGGCCACCGCGCTCGCGTCGGCGACGTCGAGATCTTGGGGAGAGCTCGACGGGGAGAGCCCGAGCGGCGGCGCGAGCTCGTTCGATAGCGCCGTCTCGGATTACATGCGACATCTCAGCTTGTACGGCGTCGTAGACGAGAAGCAGCAGAGCGGTGATGTGGACATGACGGACGCCAACGCCGCGCGTGGGGCGGGTGAAATGCTGCGCATGCGAAATCACGACTTCGCGAACGGGCGTTGGTTGGGCGACGTCGAGTGGGAGGGTAAACCGCGTCAAGTCATCGATCCACATCGCAAGTACATCTTGCCAAAGGTGCAAGTGAACCCGAACGATCCGAGATTGGTGTTGCAGTACAAGGGTGATTTAGAAGCGACGGTGTGGAAATGGGCCAACGCCGTCATGGCGCCGAGCTGGGATCTCGATCCCGTCAACGACATCGACGAGGCGTTGAATATCAGCATGGATGACAAGTACAAGGAGGAAAACGAGCAAACTGTAGACACTGGCGAGCGTCCCCCGAGACAAGGACGAATTGACGGCATTCAACACGCCGAATTCCTTCTCACGTCGGTGCCCCAACTCGTTCGCGATCCCCTCAACGATTATCCCGCGCCCAGGCCGATGCTGCGACCGCCGACGGTGCTCCCGAAACACGCCACGGCGTCGATGAAAATTAAAATCGCGGGGTCGGAGTTGCAAACGTTTAAGGTTTGCATCAAATCGCTCAATATTCACAGTGCGGTGATAAACTTGAAAGTTCGCGGTACCGACACCATCGGAAGCGTCATCCCTCGCATTCGCAAGCGCTGGACCGACTTAGACGGTCCTATTCACTTGTACTACCCGGGAAGTCCGAAGCCGAACGAAAAGTTGAACGAAGAAATGACGCTCGTCGATGCGGGCTTGCAAGCGCAAGTCGGCTTGCCGATCATCTATCTCGTGGCTCCGAAGGTTACGTTCATCAGCGAAGAGGCGGCGTTGGCGCCCCTCGCTTCCGACGCCGTTCTCGCGCCCCCGGGCGCGTACAAAAAACCCTCGGATTTGTCGGCGCGAAGTGGTACGCTGATGATGGTGCAGTACACAGAAGCGCGCCCGCCGCTCATCGCTAAGCCTGGTATGGGAGCAAAGAAGGTTGTGTACTATCGCAGAAAGACGCTCGGCGATCAAGGCGCGCGTCCATACGCCAACGCGACGACGACTGTCATTGATCTCAAGCCGAACGCGCCGTCACCCTTCCTCGCCGAACTTCCTCCTGGGCGAGGCATAACGGCCCTTGAAACGAGCATGTTCAGAGCACCGTTGTTTCAGCAAGCAAAGTCTGATGACTACGTTGATTTTCTTCTCATCAGAGCTCCGAACGGCAAGTTGACGCTTCGCGAAGCGCCGTCGCTTCACCTGGCTGGACAACAAGAGCCACACGTAGAGATTCCGGCGCCGGGGAGTGACATGCTCAAAGACTTTGAAGAGCGTCTCGTCAACGCCACCGTACTCCGCTACTTCTTGAACCTGCAAGCGAAAGGGCTCATCGAACCCGGCACGATGCCGACGGTGAAATCGACCGACGTCGCGGCGACGCTCTCGCACGCGCTTTCCGTTCGAGATGTTCGCAAAAATATTCGCCGAAAGATTTGCGCGGTGCGCCGCGGCGCCGAGGCAAATGAGGATGAGTATGTTCTCAATCCTTCGTACCGATTCGAGCACGAAAAAGAGGTGCAACGGATGGCGACGCCAGAAGAAGTGTGCGCGTACGAGTCGTATCGTCACGCGGTTGCTGTACTCTGCAAGGACCGCGATCGCGACGAACAGGAGCGAATTTTACGATTGTCGTCTCTTTCGCTTCAACAGTTGAAGAATGCGGTGACCATCTTGATCCGACACAGCGAGGGCAAGCGCAAGCGTCAACTGGAGAACTTGGAGTTGTGGCTGCAAATTCAGCCGTGGGCGCAAACGCACGAATTCCTTCAGGCTTCGCTGGGCACGAAGGGAATTTTACATCTCGAGACGTCGAGGAGAATCCAGCGACTCACTGGAAAGTTCTACAACTATATTCGACGTATGACTGTACCAGATCCTCCGGAAGATCGTCGACCTCGCCGCGAGCCCGGAACCGTGACGGGGACGAATGCCGATCTCCGTAAGCTTACGATGCCTCAGGCGCAACGCATCCTTGAAAACTTTGGGGTAGAGAAGGAAGTGATTCTCAGGCTTGAACGATGGAAGAGAATCGGTTTGATTCGTGAATTGTCTGGTGCTGCGACCGCGGATGGCACGAACTCTCACGCGGGCATGGCGCGTTTCGCCCGTCGCTTGCGAGTGAGCGAAGCGGACCAACTCAAAGAGATTCGCGAACATTCTGATTTGCTCTTCAAAAGACAGATGAAGCAATATTCTCAGCGACACACGCGTCACGAAGATTCTTCGAGCGGTGGCGAGACGGATGAAGACGATTCGTCGAGCGACAGTGAAAGTGAAAGCGATTCTTTGGCAGATGAGTTGGAAAAGCAACTCGAAGAAAAGGCTGCCAAGGATGCGCCGAACGAAGAAGACGAACGCGCCGAGCTCGAGGCGCTTCGTAACGCCCTTAAGGACGGTAGTTCCATCGAGCCATCCGTTGACCCGATGAAGGCTTTGGCGCAAGGCATTTTGGTGCCCGGAAAGAAGCTGAAATTGAAGCGAGTTTCGACCCACATCTTCCCAGACGGTCGATCCGCCAAGGTGGAGGACGACATCACCGAGTACGCGGGAGAGGCTTGGCTTCAAGCGCGCGCGCAAGGTGTCGAAGCCGCAGACGCTGCGACGACTGCTGCACTCATCGCATGCGGCATGGATAAGCCGCCAGAGCCGCCGAAGGAAGCCTTGGAGAGGAAGGAGCTCGACGACGAAGAAACTGGTCTTACTCCGGAAGCAAGAGCGCGTTACGAAATGCTTCGTCAGCGGAAACGTGCCAAGGAGCGCGTGCGACGAGCCGGCGAGAAGATCAAGCGTTTGCAGTCCATGGGCGTCACCGATGAAGGCGCGGACTTGGCGAACGCGCAAAAGTCGCCCGGAATCACGCCAAGCGAGAGGCCCGCACCCGTGGTTCCAGGTCCCGGTGGACTGAAAATTAAGCTTGGCGTCAGCAAGAAGACGATGGATAAAGTGTTCAGCTCTGGCGCGACGCCGCAGAAGAAATCCACGCTCGGTCGCAAGTTGCCTTGGGATAAAGTACTCATAAAAGTCACCGAAAGCGCAATGAAACATGGAACATACGGCCAAGTGTTTACGCCGGCGGTGACGTTGTCAGACTACGCAAAGTTTGTTGAGCAACCCATGGATCTGGGCGCCATCATGGCACGCCTTCGCGAGGGCTTGTACAATGATCCCAGCGACTGGGCATCGGACGTCAAGTTGATCGCAGTCAACGCGCAGGCGTACCACGGGAGCGAAGAACCGGTTGAGCTTCGTCTGGATTGGGTTCCTGGGATGGCGGCGGACATGGTCAACTACATAGCCGATCAAGCGAAACGTCACGAAGCGGACATCAAGGCTTCGTTTTCGGATTTCTCCGCCGACTCTCTGCGCGTTGCGCGTCAGGGAGCCACGGCCGGTGGTGATAGCGCTCCAGCCGAAGTCAAAACCGAAGTTCCAACAGAGCCCGCGGCGCCGCCGAAGCCGCTTCCAAAGCTCAAGTTTTCGTTTGGAAAGAAATCGTAGAAATAACTCGGTCGCACGGCACACGCATGCATAGATTACGCGTTGTGACGACGAAACACAAACGATTAGAATAGATGATTCGGCGTTTCCCCCATTATTACAAAACGTTAAAACGCACCCGAGCTCGATGCGATGGCAAGTCTACACGCCAGGAGGCCACGAAAGTTGTTGCCCTCCGATGACGTGGACGTGCAAGTGATACACGCTTTGACATCCCTCCACGCCATCGTTTATCACGCACCGGTATCCCGCATCGAGGTTTTCTTGCTTCGCCACCACGCTCGCGGTGTACATCAAGTGCCCTAAGAGCGTCTTGTGTTCCTCCGTAGCCTTGCTCAGGCGCGTCAACCCGGCGCGAATCTTCGGAATGACCAAAAAGTGCGTCTTCGCCTGCGGGTTCACGTCTCGAAACGCCATCGCCAGCGCGTCTTCGTACAATATCGTCGCCGGGATCTCTTTCGCGACAATCTTATCGAAGATCGTGCGCTCATCCGCGTCGTCCAGGCCGCGTAAATGCGCCTCTTGCGCCGCGAGCACTTCGTCGTGCGGCGTCGCCATCGTCGTCCCGAGCGTTCGTTTCCAGCGTCGTTCGCGCGCGCGTCGCGCGAGGGTGCGGCGTAAATGCGAACACGCGCGCGCGCTCGTTCGTTCCGTGCACGCACGCGCGGCGCGCACCAACATCAACCGACCACCGCGGAGTGACGGGTCGGACCGTCGCGCCGCGTCGAGTCCGCGGGTCGTTGGCGCGCGCGGCGACACTCGGACGCTCGGACACTCGGACACGCGTCGTCGGTGCGCGCGACGCGACGCGACGCGACGCGAACGACGCGACGCGCGCGCTCTCCGCTCGCGCGCGCTCTCAGCTCGGGTGTCAATAATCCTAACGACGGCGACGCCTCAAAGCCACGTCCGCCGTCGTCTTGTAGCGCACCGACATTGAATGCGAGATTAGGCCCTCGCGCCGCGTCGCGCGAAACGACGCGTCGCACGCGAACGACGATGACTCGGGCACGCCCGCGTCGTCGTCGATCATGGACGCGTCATCGCCGACGCGGGACACGCGATGTGAATGGAAAAGGACTCGCGCGGGGTTCCAGCGGCGGCGGGACGCGCGACGCGCGGGACGCGTTCGGGTCCGCGATCGCACTGACGCGATTCCGACGTCGAAACCGCGCGAACGGTGACTGACGATGCGTGCATTTTGCTTTTTGTGCGCCCTCGCAGACGGTCGGCGCGTCGTCATGGCGAGCGAGAGCAGCGAGAGCGAGGACGACGGGTTGCGACGACGGGCGCTCGCGGTGGACGGCGAACCGGACTATTCCACCGGGCCGCCCATGGATGGTTTTGAGTATCTCAGGCGGGTGGCGTTCGAGGCGAGACAAACACCGGACATCATGCGGGCGGAAAATATGGATTTGACCGCTCTGGAGGAAGAGACGGCGACGAGCGGCGGCGTAACGGCGGACGAGGAGACCGAGTTCGCGCCGCCGGCGTGGGCGAAACCCGATCGCGCGTGGGTGAGAAGGACGGTGGGTGATTTTAGTGATTTGAGGGTACGATTATCACGGATATTAGCGCGCTTTCCGACGAGCGTGAGACGCGGATCCTATCCATCGAACGCCGATAAACGCGACTGGGAAAGATTTTGCGTCGACGTTCGCGAGCCTCCACTCGGGGCCCTCGTCGCCATGGACGCCGTGACGTGTGCGTATTTACTACGACATATCTCACGCGGATTGTTCAGATACGACTACGACAGCGACGGCGTGGATGTCGACGACGTCATCAGACGTTTGCGGTGGTTTCACGCCCTCGTCGCGCGCGTCGATCTTCCGCTAGATGCCGACACCGAAGCGTCGATACGATCGGCGATGAAAGGTGTGGCTCGAGGTAGGCTGTCGACTTCATCTGAGGACGACGAGCTGCTGCCGCACTTGAATTTAGCCATCGCAATAGGAGGAGGGTATTTCAAACAGTGGCGCGGTGAGTAACGCCGTGCTTCCAAAAATAGATCACGGCGGCGGCAAATTCGTCACACACGGGCTGTCGGTGGCGATATGGAGATTTACGCTACGTCTCCTGATTTACCGTCGATTATTGACGCCGTTCAGCGTGGATCCATCGACGACGTAGACGACGCACTGCGGCGCGAGACGAGCCGAATCGACGAGACCCATGAGTCAGAAGACGCGCTCATCTTTGCCGTGCGCGGACGCAATTCAGACATGGTGAATCATCTTCTCGCACGCGGGGCCAATGTTCGTTTTGCCAACGCGCACGGTGATACGGCGCTTCACCTGGCGTGCTTATTGGGCGAGGCAGACATCGTCAAGGCTTTGCTTTCTTACGGCGCAGAGTTGGAGCGAAGAGGCGCGAGCGCAAATCGCCCGATCCATCTCGCGTGTTCCGGAGGATTTGAAGACGTCGTGACGACTTTGATACTTCGTGGGTGCTGTGTAAACGCGACAAACGCTAACGGTGCTTTACCGAGCGCGCTTTCACAGAATTTCAAGCACATCAAAGCCATCGTGCGAGGCGTCGAACAGGATGGCGAAAAGGCGAGAGAACAGCTGCGGCGTGATGTCGCCGCTAGACTCGCGAATGAAGCCATCAAGAGGCGCGAACGCGAACGTGAACGCGTCGAAGCGGAGCAACTTCGCGCGCAGGAAGATGCAGAAAAAGCCGCGGAGGCTAATCGCGAGCGCATCGCGTCGGAGCAGCGTCTTGCAGAGGAACGCGACCAGCTCGCAACAGAGTTGGTCGCGTTGCGCGAGAAGGAAGCGGAGCGATTGAAGTTGGAGGAAAAGAAGCGGGCTAAGAAAGCAAAAGCGGCGGCAAGTAAGAAGGGCGCGGTAAAAAAGTAGCGAGTGAACAAGTAGGACGTAGCGCTAGTGTCGATTTTGTTACATCGATGGTAAATTTGATAGCAGAGTGTACGCAAACTGCGCCAGTTGCCCCGCCGTTTTCGAGGCGCACACTTTCGATCTCCACAGTTGCCGACAACCGTCCCATTTCTTCGCATCGAGCAATTGCAGATTATACACCGCGACTTCGAAGTTCCACAAAACCATGCGAAGCTCCACGAAAGAAGACGTGTGGCATTGTTTCATGAGGCCAACGATGTGCGTCGCGAGCCAATCGAGTCGTCTCCATCGATGAGACGAAATCTGCAAGAAGTGCAGTATTTCGGCTCTCGTCTGCGCGATCGTCGGGTGATCTTTGACGGCTTCTTCGGTCAAGTGAGCGTAACCATCAAATAGCACGCACTTTCTCTCTAGATTGTCAATCATGGACTTCTCGTCTCGATTGTCTCTCGGAGGTTTGCCTTCTTCATCTTCGCCGCGGCGATCGGAGAGAAAGCGATGGAACTCGCGCTGTTTCAGCGTCAACGCCACGAGGGCCGACATCGTGGCTAGTCGCATTCGCGGCGTCAGTTGAAAGTAATCGGCTTTCGCTAATAATGAGCTCGCGCGCGATGCGGCGAGTTTGACGTCCATCACGTTGCCCTCGTCGTCAATCAACTCGCGAGCAATCTCCGGCCACGCGTGGACGTGAAGTTCGGTTTCGAATCTCGCCACGCGCGTGGGGGCTGCCGTGGGATCCGCTCTTCGACCCTCGACGACTATTTGCTCGATAACCGATATCGATGGAGTCACTTGTCCGATGAGTGCGCAGTGAACGTCGCGCAGGAGCGTCCAAGATGCCTTCGAAACCGGGCACATCACCGCGCGCATGAAACGATGGAACGAAAATAACGGAAGGCGCAACACGTCGGCGTGTTCGGCACAAAACTCCCAGACTTGGAGCGCTTCCTCGACGATACACGACTTCGTATTGTACTTTTCTTTCACTTCTTCGATCCACGTCGCTAAAGTGTCCTCGTCTCGCGCGTCACTCAAAATTGGACGAGCGTCAGCGCACGATTTCCACCCACCCTCGCCGAAGATGCGCTCGAGGTCTTCGTCGAGGACATCGACGACGTTGGCTTGATGAGACATCACAAACTCATCGCGCGTTTCTCGAATCATATCATACATCGTGTGTGTTTTCTTCATCAACGCGCTTATCATTTGCGCGCTTCGGCGGTTTAAATGATCCAATTCATTCATGCACAGATTGCAAAGCGTCGTCTTGCACGCCCACACGTCGGCGATTTTGTAATCGGTCCACGTCTCACCTTCGGCGTCTCTGTCATTTACCATCCGCAATGCAGCTACGTCTGCGGGCTGTCGCGTCAAAAGCTCGGGAATTATAGACTCGAGCGATGATCGCGGACTTCGCGGCAGCGCACGCGCGGTTCGGCGAGCCAAATCATATCTCATTTGAAAGCTTCGGTTGTACAGCATCGAGTACGTCGCCTTTGGTTTCAAAAGCTTGTACGTCGCCGTGGACGTTACGAGGTAGAATCCACGAATCTCCGGCACCGTCGCGACGAATGAATACTGATACGCGACGATGTTACCAACTTCAATCTGTCGACCGCCGTCTTCTTTGTCGTCGTCACCGAGCGGCGCCAACGCGTCGGATCGTACCTCTCGCAATCGACCTGAGATGCGAATCGTCGCCGCGACGTCTGGATTTTCGAACAAATCTTCGTGAAACTTTATGCAGCGCCGTCGAGCGCGAGTATCACAGCTAGCCGACGTAGTCTCGCACTGAACGAGCTCGAAATCGTCCAATAAACGTATGATGCCGCCGTGTGCGCCGTCGCCTAAACGCTCGCACGCTCGCTCGCTGGCGTTGTACTTTTCCGCAACGTCTACTTCGTCATCGTCTCCGAACCAGCCATCGCGAACGGCGAGCCTGATTCCCTCCGCGCGCTTCTTCGATCCTCTGCTTCTCGTCGCCCCGACCCTCTTCTCGATCAAACTTTCGACTATTTCCTCGATAGCTCCCCACGCTCTCAAAGTCAACGCGTCGATTTCCATCCGCGCCGTGACGTCCGCCGCGCATCGAGTCGCCCTCGCACGTTTCGCCTCGCGCACCGCCTCGCGCGCGCTCCGCACCGTATCTTTCACCCTTGTCCAAATCTTTTGATTCATCGCGTCTTCGTCGCTATCGTCTTTCTTTCCCCGTTTTGTCTTCGTCTTCGTCTTCGTCTTCGTCTTCGCCGTCTCGTCGTCCCGTCTCGTCGCCTCGCGCGCCAGTGTTATCATCCTCTTCGCGATCGTCTCCGTCATCATCGACCCCGAAGGCGTCGGCGCATCGCAACACATCGTCGTCGTCGTCGAGGGCGACCCTCTCGCCGCGCCCTCCCCCCGTCGCCCCTTCGCCGCCGTCGTCTCGTCGAAGTCAGCACGCGTCCGAGGCGTCGATTCGTCGTCCGAGTCGTCGTCGAACGCCATCGCGCGTCGTAACACCACCCATACGGCGCGTTCGACGTCCATGAGTCGGGATGAAATCGAGTCCGCGCGCCGCGCGGATCTCCCGCGCGAACGCCGCGCCCTCGCGGCGCTCGCCCGCGTCGTCGTCGGCCGTCGAGTGGCGTTTCGTCGTCCCGCGTCGGACTTTTCCCGATCTGGGTTCTTTCTAACTGATTGCCCATACGTACGGTTCACGACTCACGAAGACCCCCTCGCGCCGCGGCGGGCGATTGGCGTTGCCGGCGCGTCCGCACACACTCACGCACGTCGACATGTCTGTTTCCATGCGCATTTCCTCCACGGCCGGGTGCGTGTTCGCGCTCGTTCGTTCCGCGTCCGCGTCCGCGTCCGCGCTCGCGCGTCGCGCGTTCGCGCCCGTCGCGCGCGGTCGCGCCAGACGGATCGTATCGAGCGTATCTTCGATGCGCTCGAGCGTGCGATCGGGGGCGCGCGCGCGTTCGCCCGGCGCGCGCGCGCGTACGCGCTCGGGTCGCGCGTCGATGACGATGCGAACGAATCGAACGCGTCGCATCGCGCTCGATGCGCCGCGTCGTTCGCGGCGTGGACGCCCGATTCCGTCGACCCTTCGATCGCCGACTGACTGATATCCCTCCTCGCTCTTCGCGCTCGCCAGGCTCAAGACCCGCGTCGCGACGAAGACTCGCGCGTCCCGCGGCCCGGTGGCGGTGTCCGCGAACGCCGACCGTCCGGTGTGGTACCCGGGTAAGGCGCCGGCGGCGCACCTCGATGGGTCCTTGCCGGGCGACTACGGCTTCGACCCGCTCTCGCTCTCGGCGGATCCGGAGATGCGCCAGTGGATGGTGCAAGCCGAACTTCAACACGCGCGCTGGGCGATGTTGGGCGTCGCCGGTTGCGTTGCCCCGGAGCTTTTGACCAAGATCGGTGTCGCGGACTTGCCGAACTGGGTCGACGCCGCCACTTACCAATACTGGGCCCCGGGCGGGACGCTGTTCTTCATTCAAATGGCCATGTTCAACTGGGCCGAAATTCGCCGCTGGCAAGACATGAAGAACCCGGGCTCGGTCAACACGGATCCGTTGTTCGGCTACAACTCCAACGACACCAACACGGACGTTGGCTACCCGAAGGGCTTGTTCGACAAGTTCGGCTGGGCTAAGGATGAGAAGACCACGGCGGAGCTCAAGTTGAAGGAGATCAAGAACGGGCGCTTGGCGATGCTCGCCTTCCTCGGCATCTGCGCGCAATACGTCCAAACGGGCGTCGGTCCCGTCGAGAACTTGTTCAGCCACATGGGTAACCCGGGTCAAGTTGGTGTTTTCATGTAGATTGGACACTTTGCGCGGGTCTTTTCGGGTCTAAACTACTCTTATAATGAACGTCAGTGAGACTGTAAACGTCGCTCTTCGCTCGCCTTCGTCAAGTAAGAAACTGCTTGTTTTACATCGTGCCTACATAGAATTACTACCGTTCCCGCGCCGTGGTGCTACTCCAACATTTCGCCGTCATCGTGCAGCTGCTTCCCGATGACGGATGCCCACTCACCCTGAGAGTACGCGAGCTTCACTTCCTCTTCGCTGAGCTCGCGGATCCTCGACATCGGGCCAGCCGCGCCGCGCCCCGTGGTGGCTGATATTGTCGTCCCTGTGAGTTTTTGAACGAGCGCGCGCGTCTAAAGTCAGTCTTCGAGTGTGCACGAGTCACGGCGCGACGATGACGCGTGCGTCGACGCTTGAAACTGACGTCGCGTTCGCTTCGCTTCGCTCTGCGTCTTACCGAACACGGTGGCGTTGGGCGCCGTCTCCAACACCGGTAAAGGCGGCACACCGACCGCAATCATCCCGTGTTGCAAGAAAAACGAGTGAAACGTCATCAAACAGATTTCGTGCCCGCCGTATCCTTGTCCCGCGCCCCCTACTTCGGTGAACGAGCTCCCTATTTTCCCCTTCAACGCGCACCCGTTTGAGTGAAACGCCGCGAGGCGGTCGAAAAACGCGCTCATCTCTGGAGCCATGCGACCGTGTCTCGTCGGTGAACCGAAGATGATGCAATCGCTCTCTAGTATGTCCTCGGGCGTCGCCACGGCGCAGTCCAGAATCCCTCTGTCGTACGCCGACGCGTCGTCCTCGCCGCGGATCGTGTCTCGCACGCGCAGCACGCGCACGTCCGCCCCCTCCACCGCGCGCGCGCCCTCGGCGATGACGTTGGCGAGCGTCACGAGCCTCGCGGACTTGCTGAAGAAGACGACGGACACGCGGAACACCATGAGGCGCGAGCGCGGCGAACCGACGCGCGCGAGACGGCGCGGCGCGAGAGACGCGCCGACCGGTGGCGACAGACGCGGACCACCGGCGCGATTTCGGAGGTCGGCTGTCGCGCGGGACGGGGGGAAGCTAGGGTCTAGCGTTCATGACGATCTACCGCTTCGCGTCTCTTGAATACGACAAAAGTGCGTGGGACGATTTTTTTATGGGACGACGCGATATTCGCGATATTCGCGCGGATGGGTGGCGTCGTCGCGCCCGCGACGCGCGCGCGCCACTCGTCGGCCGAAACCGCGGTCGTTCGACGACGGGCGACATGGCGAACGCATACGCGACGCACGGCGCGTGCCTCCGCGTGTGCCCGAAGTGTCGAGGGTGCGGGACGACGACGCGACCGCCGACGATGGCGGTGACGACGACGTCCAAGATGGCGACGCGAGGCGCGACGACGACGGTGACTCGCGCGTCGTCCGTTCGCGGAGAATCGGACCACGGTGAGGACATGCGTGAAGTCGTCGCGCGCGATGCTTCCGCGCCGACGACGCGGCGACGGGCGCTCATCGCCCTCGGCGCGGCGGCGATGAGCTCGAGCGGCGTCGTCGCCGAGCCGGCGAACGCCGAGCTCGGGCCGAACGATTGCTTGGAGTGCGGTGGACGAGGCGTGGTGGCGTGTGATATGTGCGGAGGAACGGGTAAATGGAAGGCGCTGAACCGTAAGCGGTCGAAGGATACGTACGAGTTCACGGAGTGCCCGCAGTGCTTCGGGCGTGGTATTCGAGTGTGTCCGGTGTGCTTCGGCACGGGCGAACGCAACGTAAAGGGTTTATTGCGTAGAACCGAAGCGACAGAGCTCGTGAAGGCGATGCAACGCGGTGAACTCCGACCGGGTGACGTGCAAGCGCTCATCGAGGAGGGTAGGTCGATGAACACCGAACGCGGGGGCTTCGACGCCGCCCCCGCGCCCGCGAAGCCAGCGGCGCAGCGTGAATTTTTATAACGCCGCCGCCGGCACCGCACCGCGCACGGTAGAGATGTGATGGTTTACTAGAAAAGGGCGAGTCCACGCGCGCACACGGCACGACCTTTGCTTGATTTTATTGTAGTGATTTGATGAACGCATTTCTAACACAACTACTGTAAGTCCATCTCGGCTACGCAGCGAGTCCTCTCTGCAACTCGTCGATGAACAGACGCTTCACACCTTCGTGGGTCGTTGTTTTCAGTGATTTCGACGCGAGCTGCAAGAAATCTCGCTTCCTGCGTCGTAACTCCGCGAGCGTGAGCACGCGCGCGCACCGCAACGTGGGCATACCTTCGCCGAAACCGTACACCGAACAGCAAGATCCGCCGTTGCTCTGTTGAGCCGACATGATGGTTTCGACGACATCTTGCGCGGCTCTATCCATCTCATAGCGCAAATTGGTTCCGCTCAAAGGTGAATTTTGCGTCGCTTTGTTCGGGACGAGCGTTCTCGCTTGTTTTGTAGTGTTTGACGAGTCTCCTCGTACGTGAGCGCACAACGCGTCGTACAAATCGGCTTCATGTCCCGGCGCGTCCAGGCCCGGTCGAAATGTAAATAAAGGCGAATCCCAGCGATTGTTCGCGATGGGATGTTCAAACCGAAAACACAAGTCTCGTAGTATGGTCTCGTCGTACGCAGACTCTCCCGCCTCGTCATTCATTTGCGCCACGCGTTCGTCGCTCGCGTCGACGTACACGACGCAGTATCGCGCCGCCGCCGCTCGAGCCGCGCACCAGAGCTCGTATCGAAAGCCTTTGATCGCGTTCAACGAATCTAATATCACGCACGGTCCCTGAGCGTGCAGAATTCTATCGCAAGCACTCCTCAACGCGCCTCTCGTCATCTTTTCCTTCGCCGCGTTCTCATACGCCTCGTTCCTCGCGCCGGCGTTGACGCTCGCCTCGTCCACTATCGTCACCTCAGCGTTTGCTCCATCGGGCGCAGGCGCGCGCAGGCGTTCGGAAAGCTTCGAAACGACGGATGACTTTCCTGAACACGGTTTACCGCACATCACGATCAAGCACGCCGAAGGGCGCGCCGTGGAGGCCTTCGTCTGTGTCAGCTCGCGCGACACGTCCATTCGGGTGGCGGCGGTGACGCGCGGGCGCGGTTCAGACGACGATGATGCTCGAGGCTCGATGCGACGACGCCGATACTAAATGCGTCGTGCTTTGACAACGCCGCTTCGCGCGCGGCGACGTGTTACGAACACGCGTCGGTCTGAGGCGTACCCGCGGTGCGGCGACGAGTGGCGCAGCGTCGGCGCGCTCACGGATGTTTTAGAGTGTGCGACGTTTGGACGCGCACATAGCGGCACGCATCGACATTACTAGCGTGCACAGTTTTCATCACACGTTCTCTACGTCTACTCTTCAGAGCGACTGCTACGCGTACTCGCGCGAAGGATATCGCACGCGTATGGCCATCGTATCGCCGCCCGGTTCGTTGTCGCATTCTAAAACACCTCCAGCGCGCTGGATGAGACGGCGAGCGATGCGCATGCTGGGCGCGTCTGTATCCACATACACTGAACCGTTCGCGAGCGATGCGTCCACCTTAACTTCGACGCCGACGCCAGTTTGGACGTCTCGCGCGTATGGTTCTTCCACGGCGACGTCTATTACGGCGCCGCGAGGAGCAGCCATAAGCGCGAGGTCGATGATCTGCGCTAGAGCAGAGCGCACGTCTTTCGGACTCGCATAGACAACTGTTTCCGGATTCTCACTTTCGGGCAGCGTCGCTCGCATCGCCAAGCCGCTGCTTGTCGCGACGACGTCTGATGTCGCGAGAAGCGTTATGACGACCTTGGTGACGTCGCACATTTCATCGCTCGAGACGACTGTCAACGCGTCGGTCCTCATCGAATTCGACGTCACGCGCGCGCGTGTGCCGTCAGTTAGAAACTTTTCGCTGACGTCCGTGCGGCCACCGCTCGCACCGTACAACACGCCTCGTTGCTCGATGGATGAGTTTGGATACAGAGCGCTCTCCAACTTGACGCTGAGCTCGGCGAGCGCGTCTCCTTGCTGCACTAACGCCTCCGCCATATCACCCGCCGGATCGTCCGGCTTCAAGTAAGTCTTCAGCATGCCCCCGAGCGTTCTCAGCGCGGTTAGAGGTTGCCGACTCTCGTATAAATATCCACCGACGGTTTGATCGGCGCGGTACGCGGCGGCGACGGCGACGACATTGTTCCTATGAATCGCCCATGCGTCTACGAAGGCGCTCGCGGAGACTTCGAGAGACTTACGCTGTTTCTTCGTAAACGCCACCGAGGCGTCGCCCACGGCGTCTCGTCCCATGCGTTCGACGACGATGAGCCCGATGAGAGACTCCTCGTACGCCAAGCACGCCACGACGGCGTTCGCTGACGGCAAATCGAAAGTTTTCTGAGACGCCAACGTGTCTTCGGGTGCGTCCCAATCAATCGCGCTCGCGCCGTCTTCGTCGTCGTCGACGTTTTCACTAATATCCGTGTCGAATCCCCCCTCGTCCCAATCTCCCGTGAAGCTGAGAGTTGATTTTTTATTCGTCGACGCCGTTGACGCCCCTCGCCGCGGCCAGGCGGCGACGCGCGTCAACCGCATGCTCGTCGTCCCACCGGACCCACGCAAATAAATCATACATTTCGCGTCATCGCCATCGTCGTCGTTGGACATCATTCTCGCCACCAGTTCCGCGTGCGTGTGCGCGAATCGCGCGAAGAGGTCGACTTCGCTCTCGCGCGCCGCCGTCAAAGTCGTCGCCTGTGATCCCCCGTCTGATCTCGAAAGCGCCAGCGCGTTCGAAGGTGCGGTCGCGTTCGCACCCGTGGGCGTCCACTGCGCCTCCTCGTCGTCCGACGCCACGGCGTGAGGCGGGCGTCGTCCTCGTCCTCGCCCTCTCTTCGCCTGGGCACCGCCGCGCGCGCCGCGTGCGCGACGACGCGCGCCGCGCGACGGCGACGACGACGGCGGCATCGCGCGCGCCGTCGTCGATGCCGCGGACGAAGCCATCGCCATCGCCCGTCGCGCGTTCGCCGCGTCCGAGCGCGCGCGAGTGCGACGACGACGCGCGCGCGCGTCGACCCTCCACCCTCGTCGCGCCGCGGCGACGGGGATGGGTGCGCGTCGAGGCTTTCGTGTCCTCATTCGTCGTCGCGCGTGCACCGTCGACGGTGCGATACGGACCGCCGACATGCCGTCTCGAGGAATGTCCGCCGAGGTGCGACTCGCGCGGACGGGCCATCGCCGCGCGCGCGCGATCGAGCGTCGAGAACGCGACCGCGACCGCGACCGCGACGCGCGGTGCTCAGATTTGAATTGAAATCGATTGAAATCCATTCAATCCAACGCGACGGGCGAGCGAACGAGGCGACGACTGACGGATGTCGACGACGCGCGTCGATGTGGCACGCGCAGGACAAACGTATCACCGTGCTCGCGATGCTTCACGAGTCTCGCGAGCCGTGGTTGCTTAAAGACGTAGAAAAGGCGGCGTCCAAGCGCGGCGTCGTGATACAAGCGGTGAAAGACGTCGTGCAATCGCTCGTGGACGACGACTTGGTGCACGTGGATAAAATTGGGACGATGAATTGGTACTGGGCGTTTCCGGGCGAGGCGACGAACAAGGCGCGCGCTGCCCTGGAAGCAGCCGAATCGACAAAGGCGCAAATGGACGCCGAAATCGCGGCGTTGGCGAAGGAAGTGGCGGAGGAAAAGAAGAAGAATCCAGTCACTGCGGAACACGAAGAAATGAGCGCGGGCTTGAGCCAGGCGAGAGAATTGAACCAGAAGCTGCACGTCGAGCTCGAAACGTTTTCGAGCTCAAACCCAGAAACCGTCGATGCGATGCGCCAAGGCGCGAAGATTTCAAAGCAAGCGGCGAACGTGTGGACTGACAATGTCTTCATGATGAAATCGTGGGCGGAGAACAAGATGGGAGATAAGGAACAAGTGGCGCAGTTCTTTAAGACGGAGGGGATTAATTTGAATACGTTCGACTACATTGAGTGAACGCGCTGAACCCACGACGATGACGCCGACGACGAAACGACTGATTGATTTTTTGTACAACCTGTAACTTACTTCATCGAAAATCACAATATCCTTCACAACAACTATCTACGCTCTATAATTCGACACATTCCAATCACGCAGCGCCCTCGAGGACGAGAACGTCGTCTTGTTCGATCCGCGCCGGAGCCGCTGGTGGTTTTCGATTAAACACCGCCGACGCCGCGGCTTCGGCGCTTCCGCTCTTTCTGAAGACGAAAGTTGTGTACAAGTACGCCGCCTCCCACTCTTCATCCGTCATGCTCATCGAATCATCACCCATGATTTGTGACCAAAGTGCCGACGCTCGCTCGCGAGTGTCCACCCCGCTCAATTGCGAATGAACGTAATCGTGAAAATTTCGCCACTCCACTAGCTCCAGGCCGTATTCAGCCGCCAACGAAACCCACACGTCTTTCGGCACCATGCACTCGCGACACTTCGTGACGGCGTCGGCGAGTGTAAACGTGTACTCGATGCCGAATCCATCGGTCTGGTTCGTAGGAAACACTTTGCTCTTGAACGCGTCGTCGAACTCAACTTCGTACACGGGATTCCAAAAAGCCAAACCATCCGCTTCTCGAAGTTTTCTCACCAGGACGTTGGAGTCCACCGTGGTGCCTATGAAATATCCTCCCGGCCGTAACATCGTGCACACGTTTCTCAGCGCGCGACGCGCGCGCTCTTCGGTCGACAACGAGTAGTGTATGGCAAACTGGCACGAAATCACATCCAGCGTCCGCACGTACTCCGGCAACACAGACGCCAAATCGACGACAAAGGCGTCGCCGGCGACGAATTTTGCCGGGAACTCTCGCGCGTGCTCGGCGTTGTACCGCTTCACGGCGTCCCGTCGCACGCTTTCTAACGCTATATCCACCCCCAAATACGAGGCTATCTTCGCCCTGGCGTACTTTTTCAAATCGCCACCCTTCCCGCACGCCAAATCCATCACGCGGTCGTTTTCGCGAATCTTCGACTGCAACAAGTTGGACTTGACCCAGTTGTTCAAGCAACGCAAGCGATAAATCGGTGATTGCTTACGCTCTTGGTGCGTTTGATTCGCGCGTCCGCTGTAATGCTGCGCCACCAATCGCGCGGCGTCGTCCTTCGTCGCGGTCGACGACGCCACCGCGCCGGTGTCCTCGTCCGCCGCACCGCCGTCGCGCGTCGACGGCGCGTCGGCGCGTTCGACATCGCCGGCGTCGCCGGCGTCCTCACCGCTTCGTCGTCGCTTACCCGCGACGACCATGTCGCGTCGTCGGCGCGCTGGTGAGTGATGAGTGAACAACGTCGCCCCGGTGACGAGATGATGACGCGACGGACGGACGGATTGGATTGCGCGTCGATCGACACGATCGGCCAATCGTCGGCGGACGTCACTTTCGTGCACGCACGAAACGCTCGACCGAGTGAATCACGCACTCGCTCAACTCTTCGCATGTCTCGCGTCTCGACGCTCAACCTCACGTCCAAGCTCGTCAACTGCGCGGCGTTGAAACGAACTTCTCGACACGCGCCGACCGCCGCGCGATCGATCAAGACGATGGCGTCCATTGAAATCACGAAAGGCGTCACTTTCGACACCGTCGCTCGCGAATGGCGATGCAAATGGAGCGAAGATGCCGATAAGGCCTCGCTCGCGGCGGCGCAAAAGGTGCTCGACAAGCACTTGCCGGCGATGAAGGCGAAAGGCAAGGTCCAACGCACCGTGTGCGGCGGTTGCCTCGACTTCAAGGCGAACACGTCCATGAGCGCTGACGCGTTCGGCGCTTGGGAAGCCGAAGGATTCGCGCCGGAAAAGCAATTCTTGGAAGAGCTCGCGGCGATCCCTGGAATCTCGAGCATCGAAACGCAAACGTTCACTTTGATGTCCATGTAAGCGCGCGACTCGCCGACGAGACTCCTCGGCGTCGAAAAGCTCCTCGCGTCGTCGTTGTCGTCGTGTTCCACCGCGGCGACCGTCGCGCGATCGCGGCACTTTCGTAAAGCACCAATCCTACTTAAAACGACGCGCTCGTTGTAATCTTAAAGCGCAGCCGTCATCAGACCGGCGAACGCGCCACTCGACGAAAAACCACTCGACGAGACTGATAATCTGGAGTCAAGCAGAATTCTTTATTATCCCGCACTTCGCGCCGCACCTCGGACGCGCGGCGCGCGTTATGGACGAAGATGAAGCGATCGATACGCTCGCCGCCATCCTAAACCTCGAGCACGATCGCGCGCGGTGCAGGGAGTTGCTCGAACGAACTGGTTTCGATTTGCAGAGCGCCGTCGACCGAGGCTTAAGCGGCGACGACGCGGCTGCTGACGTTGGGTTACGACAGCGTCGACGACCTAATACTAGTCATGGTGGCACGAGCGCTAGACGCGATGCTCCCCGCGCGCGCCCAACGTCAGGGTCGGGGCGCGTTCGACGAAGCGGCGGGGGTTCCAATCCAGTCTCCTTCGTCGCCGCTCTCGGCTTCGGCATCGTCAAGGCTGCGGTGAAGCTTTCTGTGGGCATCGTTGACGCCGCATTGCGTGTGGTTCTTCCCTCAGGCGTGTACTCGCGATTCTCGCGACCGCTATTGCTTCTCGCAGCCAGCTTCGACTCGTCCAGCGCGCTGCCGAGAGGCGAAGGGGGCGCCGAGTCTCGCGCGCGCGAGTTTAGCGAGTGGTTCTCGGAAATGTTTCATGATGGCGATACATCGCGTGGCGTGCACTTCGTGCAGCTGTCACATCGCGAGGCTCTCGCCTTTGCGCAACGAGAGACGAAGCTCTTGTTTGTCTACCTGCACGCGCCGGCGCACCACGAATCGGAGCTTTTCTGCGCTCAGGTTCTCGCCGATCCCACAATGACGGCGTATGTGAACCAAAATTTCGTTGCATGGGGTGGAAACGTGCGTGACGGTGACGCGTTCTCCTTGTCCGCAGGGCTGAAACCGACGGGGTATCCGTGCGTGGCGATTTTAGACTCTGTGTCCGGCGGAAGCGGAAGCGCGAGTTTGGTGATGTCGTGCGAGGGGTTCATTGATGTTGATGTTTTGATTAGTGCGTGTGAAGAGGCGCTCGCTGGTCAGAACGCTAGCTTAGATGACGCGCGCGCACGACACGCCGAAGTCGACGCCAGTCGGCGATTAAGAGAGGAGCAAGACGCGGCGTTTGCCGAGTCTCTCGCTCGAGACGCGGCGCGCGCGAGAGAGTTGGACGCACAGCGTGAGGCGGAAGAGGCTGAACGTAGACGTGTGGAAGAGGAGCGGCGCGCGGTAGAAGAAGAGACAAAGAAAGCCGAAGAAGCCGAGCGTCAACGCGTCGAGGAGATTGAAGCGCGGCGAGCCTCCAAGGCATCGAAACTTCGTGATGAACCAGCCGACGGCGCCGACGGCGTGTCAAAGCTCGCCGTCCGACTCCCAGACGGTTCTCGCGCCGAGCGTCGATTTCATAGCACGGATACGATTGCCGACGTCTACGATTTTGTCGATACGTTGGAAGAGCTCGACGAGGTCTCGTATTCGTTGGTGACCAACTTTCCTCGACGAACGTTCGCGCGAAGCGAGCGCGTGTCTCTCGTCGACGCAGGAGTCCACCCGAATGGCGCGATGTTCGTACAAACTGAGTCTTCGTGACGACAATGTAAAAATGCTCCTCCCTACGCTAGCGATGTCGATGCGTGCCGCGATGTGCGTGTCCAAACGTCGCACACTCTAAAACGTCCGTGAGCGTGATGACATCGAAAGGTGCGTCGCTCGTCTTGCTCACTATGTAGACGCGTTGCTTGTTGAGTTTTGAAAACCATTCGTAGCGAAAGCACGAGTCAATCTCGACGGTAAACACGCCCGCGGGCGGGACACCGCTGAGCAAATCTGTTCGTCGAGGATCAATAGCGAGTGCTCGCTTTCGTTCGTGCTCGTATTGCTCGCGGCGAAACGCTCTCGACTTCTCAAAAAACGCGCTCTTAAAGCCGCCTTCGGCGTCATCGTCCGGTGCGCTGGCGGCATAGCCGCTGTAACTCGTGCCGTGCGTCAGCGCGATGAACTCGGCGACGGGCAAACCCAGCACGCTAAAATGTTCACGCGTCAACGTGCGCAAGTCGCCATTCGTGATGTCTGCAATGATTCGACCGTCTTTCGAGACCACGGCGGCGCCAGAGACTTGTTTTTCTCTCATTTTACGATAGCACTCGATCGTTGGAGTGCTCGCGTCGACGGTGACGAATTCGCGTTTGCGCGCGTCGCTCCCGAATCCGAGATCTCGCAATGTGTAAGTTTCCAAAGAGTGGGTTAGCTTGCGATCGTGCTCTGCCAGCCACTGCAGTACATCAGTTTGCGAAATCAGGCGGCGCAAGGCGCCATCGGCTTCGAAAAGCACGACGCGGTGCACGATCGTGCTTCTGTCCGCGTCGCCACCGAAGAATCCCTTAACGATTAAATCGTACACCGATGTTGCGGCCGCGTTAGGCGTGTACATGAGATCGGCATCGTAACCAAGAACTTTGATAAGGTGTGTGTCGGCGACAACTCTTTCAACTTTTTCGATCTCCGTCATCGCGGACAACATCGTCGTCACGGGTTTGATGATGTCAAGCAGAGCTTTGACGGCGTCACGTACGTCGAAAACTCCGATGAGCGTTTCGAGAGGCTCGTTATCTTCGGGTAAGCGCGTATCGAGAGTGTCCGCGACGATCACCACGGGCGCGCTCAGGATGTTGTGGCGCGCGAGAACTTCAAGAGCCGTGGCGACGTCGTCGTCATGCCGCAGCGTCACCACGCGCCTCGGAAGTTGTTCGCGCTCGAGCTCGGCGACTTTCGCGCTCTTCAGGAGTAAATCGCGAGCGTCGATGGTACGACTCATGGCGTCGCGCGTCGCTGTGAGGTCGCGCGTCGCTGTGACGAGGTCTCCGAGACGTTCGATATCCCATATTGGACATTCGCGGGCGAGCGCGCGTGAAGATACACGTGTGTGAACCACACGGGGATCGCAAATGAACGATCGCGCTCTAAGAATTAAACATTAAGAATGAACAGCGATTCACCCAACTTGTCGCCGTCGTCGTCCCGCGTCGTCTCCCAGCGCGCGTCGCCCGCACTCGCCTCCCTGAACTAGG
>Ga0228638_1000070_pt1 | contig 39447 bp, 29 predicted proteins | sample 48DmetaG_FD_182704 | JGI IMG/M metagenome (GOLD analysis project Ga0228638, IMG submission 182704) | Seawater microbial communities from Monterey Bay, California, United States - 48D | ecosystem: Environmental > Aquatic > Marine > Coastal | place: USA: California | collected 2016-10-31 | reverse complement strand
TAATTGGAGATCGTGTCGATTATTGGATTTCTGCCGATAATGGTACACATTGGGAATCAGTCACTTCAAATTCGACGATACATTTTGACTATCCGGGTACTGAATTGGTTTGGAAAGCCCAACTCATTGGCTCCACTGCAGTTTCTTGGTGGGTAGATGTCGAATATGCAACTGAATACACTACCGCAGGTACTTGGATATCGCCCCCATACACTACGGGTACAAAGGTTGGAAAAGTACGGCCCAGTTGGGTCGCAGATGTCCCTTCCTCAAGTTCTGTTCTCATTCAAGTTTCGAACGATAACGGTTCAAATTGGCTCCCCGCCTTAAATAATCAAGAAGTGAGTTTTCCATCAACTGAATCCGGCGACACTATTCGATATCAAGTGAACTTGGGGACTAGTGATATTTCGGAATCCCCATTGATTGATTCTATTGTTCTTGAATACGAAGAAGGATATCCAGACCGTCCAATGCTGGATATTGGTAACGATCTAACTTGGGACTGGGAGTCACTCTTATTCCTCAATGAATCTTCCGTAACTGCAAGTGATGCTTCTGTTGTCAACTCGGAGGTCAAGTTTCAGCCGACTCTTGTGCAAGCATTCAATTCTATAATTCCAGAAAACGGTGAAGGAGATGTCTTGATTCCTATCGCAGTTAAAGCAGCAAGTTCCGGTAGGGTTAAAATTTCAAACATTGATATTTCTTACAAGATGCAAACACGGGCAATCGATGCCTCTATTGAAGGCGGAATGGTTTCCCCAGATGGTGTTTTTAGGAATTTACAGATTCGAATTGCCCCAGGTGATGATGTTGATAGAGTCACTCAATCCCAGATTGCTCTCAACAATTCATACGGTGAAAACCCTGCTTTTGATTGGCAGCGCGGAGATACATGTTCCCTCATTAGCGATAGCAATGGAATCGTACAATTCGATGTAGCCAACTGTACTTCTTCGACATCTTCCAATGGAATTGTGACCATCCGCATGCCTATGCTAGTGAATTGGAGTTGGGATGATGAAAGTAACATGCAAGCTCTCATTTCTGTCCAAGATGACCTTGGCCCTGCAGTTGCTGCATGGGAAACTGAAAGTCTCGATATGGTCGTCGAAAATGACATCCAACTTGATGGATTGCAAGTCTTCGAAGAAACAGGAAGAGAATTAACGTCTTTGGATTGGGTACGGGGCGGATACAACATCTCTTTTAACGGGAGGATTCACTTCCAAAACTCACAACTAACACCTCTCGCAGGACAATTCTCATTACGTGTTTTGGGACAAAACGTTACTCAAGACGGAGACCCGATTGGAGAACCAATCGAACTTGCTAGCGAACAAAACCCAGCGTTTGGAGATTACAACATCACGTTCACCTCGCCATTGCAATCCGAACCAGGTGGAATGATCTTTTATGTGGAGGCTGTCCAACTGAAAAACGGATCGAAATTCACAAATCCTGGGTACAATACGATTCGCCTAATTCTCGATGGTAAATCCCCATTGGTACTTTCCTCGACTCCATCCGACGGAACTGAACGTCACGCAGGGCCACCCGCACCAGGTGGCCAAGCGCTTAGTTTTGTCATCCAAGATTCTGTTGACCCTCCAAGTCAAATCACCCTTAATTACTGGATTGGCTGTAAAGCAAGTACATCAATCGGTTGCAGTGATTACAACTTCGATGGATTGCCGAACGCTGATGAATACGAAATGAAGATTCTTAATTCTCCTGACACCCGTACAGGGGGAATCAACATCTTTGATGGGTTAATCGACGACTCTATGCTCAACCATGGTCAATATGTGTCGTATTTCTTGACCGGCCAAGACCCACAGAATAATGCTATTGCAATGGGCGGCGGACCGGTTTGTCCGGAGGCCAGTATTCCATGCGGTTATGTCGGTAACGAAGAACGTCCGAACTGGGATAATGATCTTGGAACATACCGTATTCGAGTCGAATTTGAACCTCAACTTGATTTGGACAATTCCACAATCTTAGGTCACGATGACGAATCACCACTCCATCCAGGTATTCCTTACACCGCCCAAGTCGTTCTTTCAGATCGAAACGGTTGGCAGGATATACAGTACATCCAATTGGCTTTAGGTGGAGATTTTGATGATGATGACACATCGTTGTTCATCTCTCTTACCATGGGCGAGGATGGTGAGCCAATCGCAGTGATGGAGTCCGGTTCTGCCAACATAGCAGTGTCTAATCTTTATTCATCTGTAAGTCTCGACGAACAGAATAACAGTATAATCAAAATTCTTGCTCGCTTCCAATTGACATGGACTTTCCCAGAATCATTTGACACTGGCAGTACCACTTTATTCATACCCAAGTTGCTGGTTACAGACCTCCCATGCAACGAAGGCGAAATAGTGCCCTGCTTTGAAGCCAAAGAAGGTTTGGCGAATGACGCTTGGAGTTTAGACAATGATTTCAGGTTTGATACCATGGACGGTCACATTCGAGCAATTGAACTCCGTAACGGCGAAAATCATTACAATCCAGAATTCGATGAAACCCTCATCGGAGCGGGTCAGGCCTTGCGAGTAAACGGCCGAGTTTTGTTCTCTGATTCCGAAACACCTGCTCCACCAGGTGCTTTTGATGTCGTATTTGGCGATTATGACAACACTTGGACTACATCCACTCGTGATGATGGGGAATTCAGTTTAGACTTACTAATTCCTTCAGTTCCTTCCGGAAAGCTCGACTTACGACTTGAACTTGGAGACCTTCCTGGACTTGCGATGGACGAAACCCAGCAAACACCACGTGTTCGCTTAACAGTGGATAAATCTCGTCCAACAATTGCTGCTATTACTTTGAATGAAGTATCCTCGAATTCTGAACTTTCCATAGGCGCATGCGGCAACCTACTTGTTATGCTGGAAACATTGGATGACCACGGATTTAATCTCGAAGACCCAACGGTTCTTCACTACCGTGTTCGAGCAGGTGAGGCTGAAATTTCGAGAGGAAGCGTTCCGCTTCCAGATACCACGCCTTTTGGTGACCAATTCTTTTGGACAGGATCTCTAGATTTGACGGATGCAGGCGCAACAACCCTTTTGCCTTCCTATACCGTTGATGTTTGGGTTTCTGGTTCTGATTCATCTGGCAATCCATTTGACACAATTGGAAACTCCCTCTTAGAACCAATCGCTTCATGGCCACTCGCTCTTTTAGGCCCAAGTATCGATCTTGATGCGGAGTCGAACAGTTTTTCCTGGGATGACCCAAGTCCTGTCGAACAGCAAGCAATCAACCTTGAATTCGAAGTAGTCAACACCGGTGGTAAAGGCGATGTCGCATTTGTTCTCCAACGCTCGGTTGAAGGTGGATTCTGGCAAAACACGGCCCGAATTGATCTTGTGGCGGGTGCAGGTGGGACACTAACCGGTTCTTTGCCAACAATTGCCAACGGACAGGTTGGAGACAGTATGGAATTCCGACTTCTCGTCTTGGTTGATGAAGTTGAAATGGACCGTAAATCGATAGATCCAGTTCTAATCAAGGAACAAACAATTCGTGATGGAGAAGCCCTTGCACAACAAGCTCAAGAGGGCACGTTTAGCATAGTGCTCTATGTGATAGCCCTGCTTTCGCTTAGCATGGCAATGTGGCTCCTGGTTGTCAATCGTAGGATTCGGCAAGCTGAATTGGATGGACCTAGTGAAGACCAGACTGAGGAAGTCCTAGAAGAGATGAGTTTGTCCAAATCATTACCTGCAATAGACTCGAATATTCCTCCTCCGATGGGACTGAACATGGGTTCACAACCTGCAATGGCTCCTACCCAGACTATTGCACCTGCTCCACAGCCGATAGCACCACAGTCAACAGGGACACGAGCACCCCCTCCACTTCCACCAACCGGATTACCTACTGGCTGGACGCAAGATCAGTGGAATCATTTTGGATGGCAATATGTTGAGGCCATGAAAAAGTGAGTTGTTTCAATGGTTGATGACAAGGATTTTGCAGTCGATGGAATGGTTACTCTCCAAGAAAGGATGGTAAATCTCATCAATCAACTGAACATGCCGCTGATTGAGGTTAGCCTCGTGCTCAGTAAGCATATAGCAGGCCTTTCACGTTCGTTGGATGAACATATTCAATCGACTCAGCAAGAATATCCTTCGACAGTCACTCATCCATGGGAAATCGATAACGCTGGAAATGAAGATTCGGAATTTCAGTTTGATTTGGAGAAAGTGTTCAAGATCATTGATGAGGACCGTATGGACATTCTTTCGACACTCGTTCGGGTGACACTTGTTGAAATTGATGCCTCAATAGCAGAGGGTCTACTCGCATTACGGCCGTGGGAAGCATTATCTCGTACCCAACTTTCCAATGCAAAAAGTCCTGGGCAATTGTTTTCTCCAATCGAGATTCCGGAAGACTGGTAGCCAATGGGTTTGAAAATACCTACCGTGAGGGTGTAACATGTCCAGTCGAACAAGTGTTTGTCTCGCCCTCATTGTTGTTTTCCTAGCACCTCTATTTTCGGGATGTATCAGCGCTGAGGATTTACCCTTTACCGAACAAAAAGGCACACCTGGTGGTTTAACATTAGCATGTCTCGACGATTCCCAATACACATCAATGATTGTTGAAATCGATTATTCGCCTGGCTACCAGCCTGAAACTTCCTCTACAGATATGCTCAAGCAACGGTTAGAATCTGTTTGTGATAAACCACTTGGAATCAAAGTGGTATTTACTGAAACAGATTTTATGAACGAGAATGTTTGGTCACCAAGCGATGTACGTAATGCAGCATGGGACACCAAATCTTCTCCCCCGATGGACAATACAATCCTTACATGGCAGTTCTTGTTCCCATCTGGAGTGTATGAGGACGAGAGTGTTTTGGGTGTTGCCGTGGATGCTTCAACTGTCGCTTTATTCAAGGATTCTATTGATGATGCAGAAAATATTTTCCGTAGACCATCTGCTGAAAAAATTGAGAACAGCGTCTTAGTTCATGAGGCAGGGCACCTGCTAGGGCTAGTTAATTTGGTCTACACCTCTCCAGCAGATCATGAAGACTCAGCTCACCCAGGTCATTCAAACAACGAAGATTCAGTCATGTATTGGGCTGTTGAATCAGCGAGCATATCCAATTTCTTTGATAACGAATTACCTACAGAGTTTGATAGCGATGACATTGCAGATTTAGTGGGACTTTCAGATGGTAGTATTTCATGTTTGAACCAACTATGGAGTCCTTAATTAGAGGCACTAAGTTGAGTTGCAGCACGCCAAGCGTCAAAGATAGAGTACAGCCATAGACCTACCCATAACACGATTGTTAGAGCAAGAGGTATTTGCAGTAACATCCAGTCGAAGCCTTTCCTGTGTTGACGATTGAAATGTTGGCCAAGAAACAAGAATGGAATTGATGCAAGAAGGGCAGTTATGAGTGGTCGAAGCGTGCCCCATGCTCCAACTCCAAAGGTGATTTCTTTCCAAATCTCCTTAAATAGCCTGACTAAGCGCCATTGAAGAAATCCAGTTTCTTCGTCCGGTGCAGAAAATGCTGAATCGACTGATTCTCCGCCCCCCATATTGACGCCTAATAGTTCAAGTTTGTCAAGATGACGCAATTTCTTAAGCCATGAATATCAATAACTACCTGCCGAATCAATGACCATGGCTCGTATACTGATTACTGGATTTGAGCCGTTTGCAGATTACCATCAAAATATTTCCCAGATTGTAGTGGAACAATTTCCAACATTATTACGACTGGATGATCCTTGGTCCGATTTACGTCAAGACCTCTTAGAATCGATCGAATTATCTGTTGAAAAGATGGTTTTGTCCGTAGATGGTGAGGGTGCTTCGAAAGTTTCGAGGCTACTTAATGATGGATGTAAATGGGATGCAATCGTTCATTTAGGACTCTGCGGTTCTTGCGAAAAAACTCGTATTGAAACTTTAGCGCAAAATAAAATTCAAATGAAAATACCCGACAATTCGGGTCGACAAATTTCTGGTTCGATATATTCAGATTTAGGGGATTTCAAATCCAATCTTCCTGTGAACTCATGGATGAACCTCTCTTGGCCGATTGATTGTGAGATTTCCAAAGATGCCGGGGCATTTGTATGCAACGAAACATTCTACCACTCACTTCATACGTTGGATAAAATCGGTGATAAACAAACACGATGCCTCTTTGTACACCTCCCGGTAGAGGAGAAATGTACAATCGAAGAAGCCTCGTCCTTTCTTAGCGAAGTAATACAACGAATGTTCTTTAGGCCTGTAGTTTCGGTAGTTGGCGGTCTTATTTGGAGAAATGGCTGTTACCTGGTAGGAAGGCGAAAGGGTGGTGAGATGCATGCTGGCAAATGGGAATTCCCAGGGGGGAAAGTAGAGCCAAACGAGAGTAAAATTCAGGCCATTGAGAGAGAAATGATGGAGGAATTTAGCTGGCAGGTTTCCGCCTCACCATCCATAGGTACCTGGCATCACTCTCTTCCAGATGTTGATATTGCCCTACACATCATGCCCCTTGAATTGAAATCTAAAAATTTAGATAATCAAATTGCATGGACATCACATGATTCTGTTTCATGGAGGACATTAAGTGATGACACATTCCTTGACTGGCTAGGAAACGATGGTATGGTTGTGGAATGGATGAGGAAAAATCAGTATCGTGGTTAAATCCAAGTTACTGCATCGCCATCACTGCCCATTGCATTCTCATCTGCGATACCTCTTGGAATTGCATCTCTACCCTTATGCCATGTTGCAGCAACCAACCAATCACTGATGTGCACACCTTGGAGAGTGACAGTGATAACTCCTCCAAGTGGTTGCTCATTTGGAAGAGGAAAAGCCACTTTTCCGACAATGGCTGCTTGCCTTGAAAGTCGGAACTCGGTTTGATTCTCAACTAGATTAGCAGACATCGAGTCCAAAGCAGTATCAAGAATTCTCTGCTCATGTAACTGTTTCAGAAATGTTTCCAAAGAAATTGACTCAGCAACCCAGTTAATGTTGCTTGCAGAGCCTAATTGAGGTATTTCAAATTCGCGGGGTATTGGGAAATCCGGAAACAATGCGAGTAAAGCTTGACTTACTTTTTCAGGTGAATCAGCCCCTCTTAAACAGGTTTCAATACGAATCTGCAAGTTTTCATTCACTCCGTTAAGACGGAGCATAGGTTCTTGCATGTACGGGCCAATAGATACTCTTTCATGAATATGCCTTTTGATGAGGAAAATTCCGAAGAGGTGAAAACAGTGTACACTTACGACTAATCATGAGTGATGTAACTCCATTGATTGCATCTGTAATTCCTGTTCTCAACGAGGAGAATTTCATTGGTGCTTGCATTGATTCGTTGATGAACCAAAGTTTACCGTCGAATCAACACATCATTATGGTACTTGACGGTGGCTCCACAGATTCAACCCAGTCAATCGTTCAACAGGCAATTCTCACGAGTAAAGAATTGAATGGTCCAGAGATTCAACTGCACGAAAATCCAGGTAAATATGTGGCTGAGGCTCGAAATTTGGCAATGACATTACTACCTCAATCTGTACAATTCGTCGTTGAATTAATCGGTCACTGTACCGTTGATTCTAATCATCTTCAGGTTCGACTCAACGAGTGGAATCGTTTATCAGAGCATTATGATAATCCTCTTGCAGCACTTGGGGTTCGAGTTCTTTCCCGAGAAGGCATTCACGGCACCGCCGAGTCATGGATAGAAGGGGCGCTTTCCTCGGCGTTCGGGAGTGGGAATGGACAATTTGATTCGTTCACTGTACATGGGGAAACTAAAGTCCCCGCATTTGCAATGCATTCTCGTGAGGCGATTTTACGAGTGAATGGATGGGATACTAACTTTATCACCAGCCAAGATAGCGATTTATCGATGCGTCTATTAGAACATAATTACGCAGTTGCTCGAACACCTGAAACATTTGTACGGATGTCCAAGCGCTCAGGACTTAAAAAATGGTGGAGGATGGGGCACAGATATGGTTTTTGGAGGATGAAAATACTTCAAAAATATCCAACCAGGGCAAGTGCGAGAGAGTTTTTGCCGTGGATTGGTTTAGTTTCAACATTGAGTTTATTGTTTTTCAGTCAAACGCTTGGCTTTCTACTTCCGTTGATGTATCTTCTTGTTCTTCTCATTGAAGGGATACGATATTCAATTAAATCCGGTCGTGCTTCAACACTTCTAGGTGTTCCTTTGTGCCTTGCAATATTGCATACCAGTTTTTCAATAGGTTTGCTCGACGGTTTGTTTCGTAAAGGTAGAGCTCCACGTGACCGATGATTTGTATGGTCAAAACAACCCAACTTACTTGAGTAGAGAACACGAGGGAAGTTTGAGTACCATGGTGAAAGAGCGTTCAGCAATCTCTCGTGGTCTGGCTGTTCTACCATTGCTTTTGATGAGTGTAACTCATTTTACAATAACACCTCTAAAAGATATATTTGAGGTTGAACCGATTTTTATGTATGTATGGTACGGGATCTCACTTCTTCTGGGCTTCGTTTTGTTCCGTAAAACTCGAACGGTGCGTGACTACGAATTCCATCGTGCAAAAGCCATGAAGTCGATGAAAAAAGTGTATGAGGCAGAGGAAGCAGGTGTCTGGCAAACGAATGTCGCCTTGGATAGTGACATAGGTCCTGAGGGGCAAATGCTTCTGCAACAAAGCGTATCAAGTATCGACAATGAATTACCTGAATTGGAGTTAAGTGAAGATGAGAAGGTAGAAGTTGACCTTTTACTCGAATCTGAAAGTATCCGAAAAGCAAACAGACGGGTCACTGGGGCCGAGGTAATGGATGATGAACTTGTTACATCGACAATAGGCGCTAAACGTAAGTCGTCACCAATGGATTCTTTTCTTGACTTCTTGAATGGTATCTTCGGAAAAGGTGATTCAAATCAGCGTCGTGAAGTGAGACGGCAAGCCGCCTTACGTGCTGCTGCGTCAGCCTCACCGGTGACTGCCCAACGGCCTGTAGCACCCATTCGAAGCGGTGGTACAGAGAGTGATGTTGAACTGCGCGTCACATCAGTAAGCGATGGTGGTGGAATTGATTCGTATGTTTCTGAATCTGGAAAACTGGTCTCAGAACAACAGTTTGGACAATCAGAACGGAATTCGGTTTATGCATGGGATCAAGAGGACAAAGCGCAGAATTCTGAAAGTTTAGAGTCGATGGCCATGTTGGGTTCATCACAAGTATCCAACCCTCAACAATCGACACAAGTTCTTCCCGTTTCACAGCGATTATGCAAAGGTTGTGGTGCTACAGTTCCACTGGGAGAGCCGTTTTGTTTAAACTGCGGTCTTGATGTCTAACGAGAGTTGATTAAGCGTGATGTTGAAAGAGGTGCTTGTAGCCCGTAGGCTTGTTCGGTGACCAGTATGTCGGAAAAGCGTGACTATTACGAGGTTCTTGGTGTTGCTAAATCCGCCTCCGCATCGGAATTGAAGAACGCTTTCCGGAGTTTGGCTCGCAAATATCATCCTGACCGGAGCCAAGAGGACAACGCCGAAGAAATGTTTAAGGAAATTCAGGAGGCTTACGCCGTTCTTTCTGATGATGAAAAGCGCGCACAATATGATCGCTTTGGACACAATTCACCGGGAGGTTCCCCTTTCAGTGGATTTGGCGGAGGCGGTTTTAATATCAATCTAGAGGATATACTAGGTGGTGACTTTTTCTCGAACATTTTTGGTGGAGGTGGGGGAAGCAGACGTTCTCGTCGTAGAGGTTCTGACATTCGGATGTACCACAGTGTCGATTTGAAGCAAATCTATGAGGGCAGTACAGAAGAAGTGGAAGTAGAACTTCCGGTCCCTTGTTCACAATGCGATGGGACGGGGGCAAAGGATGGAAAAATCACCCAATGCGGAGATTGCAGCGGTCAAGGGCGTGTCAGAATGCGACAGCAAGTTGGGCCCTTCGTTCAAGATGTTGTTCGTGAATGCCCAACATGCAATGGTACTGGAAGTACCGTTTCGGAAAAATGCTCTTCGTGTAAAGGAAAGGGCAAAGACATTCAGTCCTCGAAATTGAGATTTAATGTTCCGGCTGGAGCAGAATCAGGCACACGCTTGCGAATGCGTGGCCGTGGAGAGCCTGCACCTCAAGGCAAAGGTGAAGACGGGGACTTGTTTATTGAAATTGAAGTCGAACAACATTCTTGGTTTGAGCGTTCCAATGCCGACCTCATCATGTCCCTCCCTCTAGGATATTCTGATTTGTTACTTGGGACAACAGTGACGCTCCAACACATTGACGGAAAGGATTTGAACATCAAGGTGCCTGCCTATTCGAATTCTGGCGATACTATTGAAATCAAGAAACGAGGCCTACCGAGAACTCGAGGCAGCGGACGAGGAGATGTGGTCATACTTCTCAAACTTCATATGCCAAAGAAAATCGACAAGAAATCAAAAAAGGTTTTGCAATCCCTTCAGAGTGTACTCGCCCCGAGTGACGTTCTTCAGCGAATCAAAGATGATGCGCAAGAAAGAAGAAACTGATTTTTGTATCATGAAACCTCCTCATCAGGAAAACACATAACCCCAACGAACAGAAGAAATTGACTTCACTTAGGGATTATTTCAAAAGAAGAAGCATCATCTCAGAATCAAAAATGGGGCTGAAGTTGGTATGCTGAAATATTTCAAGCACTACATTCCTGCATTGACAGGCGTTTTATTCATCATTTTCGTATTGTCTGGGCAAAATTATCCAACATACTTTGCCATTGCTTGGTCGCTATTTTTGATTATAGGAGACTACATTTTACCTCGTGACAAGGAAATTCAACACTTCTCATACCCCTCAATCTTGAACTTTTCAATTTACATCAATTTACCCATTTTATTTTGTTTGATTTTTTTGGTAGTATCGGTTTTTGCCAGTAGCTCTCCACATTGGTATGTTGAGGGATTGAATTCATTGTTTAACATTGATTTTATCCAAATAACAGATTCGTTTACACTGCTGGATTATTTTTCAATTATCTTCCAAACCACCTTACTGATTGGGATACTTGGTACGGTTCCTGGTCATGAGTTGACTCACCGGAAAAAAAATAAATTCGATATGTTTGTTGGAAATTGGATGCTTGCTTTTTCTTGGGACTGTACGTTTGCCATCGAGCACGTATATGGGCATCACAAAGAGGTGTGTTTAGATGAAGACCCAGCCTCTGCAAAGAGAGGTCAAAATATCTATTCATTCCTCATCAAAGCTAGTTTTGAAGAACAAATTAGTGGCTGGAACCTCGAAGCAGGACGCTTAAAAAGAAGGAACCAGAAAGTTTTCAGTATCCACAATCGAATGTTAATTGGATATGCAAGATGCTTGTCAGTGACCGTTCTAGCATTCATTTTTGGTGGCTTACTTGGAATGTCTGCTTTCCTTTTGTGTGCATTTGTTGCTAAATTACTGTTAGAAGCGATAAATTATGTTGAGCACTATGGACTTGTTAGGGAAAAAGGTAAACCGGTAGGCATGAGGCATTCATGGAATTCGAATCATTTGCTTAGTAGCGTGTATTTGTGCAATGTAACACGTCATTCTGATCATCACCGTTCAACATCATTGAACTTTTGGGAATTAAACCCAAACCACGAAGATGCTCCGCTCCTACCTTATGGATATTTATCCATGCTTTATCTGGTTTTACTCACTCCTTTTGTTTACAAGAGAATAATGGCAAAAGAACTAGAATTTTGGGACCAAAACCGAGCTACTGAATACGAGCGTAATTATTCATTATAATGGACAACTACCTTTTTTGAAGAGGTAATTCTCAAATTTTAATCCCATCATAGGCATCATAATTGATAACCATTGAGCTAGTGGGACAATTATGTCTGAGAAGCGCATCTTACGTAAGATGAAGAAACTCGCTTCCCGTATTAGCGACAAAATGGAATCAGTACGAGACGAGATTGAGGACCTTGAGATCGAGTTCGAAATCCTTCAAAAGCAGATTAAGAAGTTAGAGTCAAAGAAGTTCTATGATGATGATGTCGAATCAGACACCGTCAAGTCGGAATCCAATGCAGATGAACATGAAGATGGCGAAGATGGCGAAGAAGATTTAGTCGACTTGGAAAACACATCGGTTGTCACAGTAAAACCAAAGTTTTGATTCAATCTCAGAATCTATGCTCCGATTAAGTAGTTCATTTACTCATTCTTCTTCATTGTGAACATTCAGGGTTGTCGGAATTCTAGCAGCACTTGCTTGACCGTTCATTCTACCGTTGAGTTCAATATCAACGGTAGAAGAATCTCCTTCGAGCTCCACCATTACGAATGTTCTGTTATCATGCGCCATGGTATCGAGGAAAACTTCTTCCCCACGATAGAGAAAACGTGGCTCAACATGGCTCACAGTCCAAGGTTGGCCTACAGGAGAGTCAAAACGTAGTGCAGCTAGGTCCCACATTCCTTCAACAATATGTACTCCTACCATTACTGGAATTGACCCTTCAGTTTTAGCCAACCTTTGGTCAAGCCTCCACACGGCCAAAGCGATGTTTGAAGTTCGATAATCCAAGTCAGGTTTCCCCCAAGCAATATTTGCCTCATCCCAGTTGAGGAGATTGATGGCTTGCAGGGCTTTCGACAAATCTTTACGAGATTCTTTAGGAGTCAAGTCTCCAGAGTCAAGGCGTTGCTGGAGCCAAGAGAGTTGTTCCGTTTTCATCAATAATTCTTGTGCAGTCTTTTTGTTGCGATAGTGAGATATGGTGAACAATATCACTGGGACTAGGAACAACGCACCAAGGAAGAAACGAGCACGAACTCCCCATTTTTCAGCATTCTTATCCGGAGGGAAATACGGCTCATCACCCTCGTCGATAAGAGTATATGATGATGAAATGAGATATTCAATTGCATCAACATGCTCCCCCCAGTTGTTCGATGTAAGATTTGTAGAATTGAGGACAGCCACTCGGACAAAATGTGTACCTCGTCCAATTTCAAGTGTCGATTTGAGTTCACCGTTCGATAGTGCATTGGTTCTTGTGTCGAGTACTTCCCATGTTTCTTGATCGATGTTCCAAACTTCAAGCTTTAGGTTTTCTAACTCACTCCCCTCAAGTACAAACTGGATAATGTGTTCAGATTCTTCCCAGCCCTGAATTTCAAATTTGTAAACATCGGCAGTATCGTGGATAGAAAGAGTCAATTCCCCTTCAAGTGGAGAGGTTTGCTTCGATATGAGAGGCCAAGATGAGTTGTTTGTTTGTTTTGTCGAAGGACGAACCGATGGCGCTTCTTTACCACTCTGAATATCCGAAAAATCAGATACCGTTACATCAATCCAGTGAACTTTCGAAAATACTTCTAATTGAATTGCACTAATATTTGGATACGGATAGAAGAAATGAGGTGCGCCATGACTCGTATTGAAATTTGGACCGGCAATCCAGTTTCCTGCAACAAGTTGGCGAACATGAATCTCCGCATCTTCGTGTTGTGCATGGAAGGTTAGGCTCTGAGTTTCATTCAATACGATGGTCGATATTGAACTGTAATGTCCAACTAACACTATGTTGCTATGGTTCGTGATAAAATTCATTGCACTGGGCGAGGCATGTCGAATGGATTTAATTGCCCAAGCCGTATTGAGGTCTGCGCTTTCAACTTTGATAATGGCACGGCCTGAGTTGTTGAAATGCCAAAACTCAGTTTCGCCAGATGATTCGTTAACTGTTGAATGGATGTGTTCAAGAACTTCAGTGTGTAATGTTTCAGTAGATTGGTTTTGGAAGTATACGGAGAACGAGACATCACCGCTTGCATAGCGAGTTTCCAATTCTAAAGTATCGCCAGCGGTGATGTTCATTGGAATGTACTCCGGTAACGATTGCTCGAGAATTCCAGTAAGGTAAAACGGAGAGGAATATTCCCCATCTGGCATGGAGTTTAAGTCACCACGTTTAGGGTTGATACATTCCGTCAAATTTGAACATTCTAGGCTTGAATAGAGTTTAATATTTTGATTTGGTGATGGGCGTACTGTGGAGTAATTTTCGTCGATCGCCTGTAAGAGTGAATAGTAGACATGTTCGTTTACAGTGGATGTAATTGTCATTTTGACGGTTCCATTTGTTTGAGCTTGTTCCGTCAATCCTGTTGAGGTCTCGATATTTACCCCGTCCAATTGAACTATTGCAGTACATGAATCACAGTCCAAGGACAAACTCAACCACTGTCCTGAGCGAATCTCCCACTCCCTAATGTGGCTGTTTGAATCATCTGCGAGGAACCCGGCAATTCTACCATCAAGATAGATGATGTCCTGAGAAGAATCCTCCGCAGACACCTGCCAGATTGGAGAACAGGAAACAGTACAAATCAGTAAGGACATGAAAAGGCCTAGAAGTACGAGTCTTGACCCTTCTTGTCCGTCCATACACTTGCCTGCAAAGTATTTGTTTTGAACTTAGGCCTTGCTTGAAGTCCAATGCTTGAAGAAGCGTTGGCATTTGGCTTGGCCATGGAGGAAGGTCTCGGGCGCACCGTCACAGAGCGATACCGCTTTGCAAGACAGTGGGCACTTGGAGATCGAAAACATCCAGTTTCATCGACGCCAGCCCTGGTTCTCCTTGAAGGAGATGAGGCTGTAGAGCCTCAATTGGCTCCGTTTCAATCTTCTACGGATGGCAATATTCCATCAAAGCTTCGTTTTGAGTCTCGATTGCCTCTTTCTCCACCTCTCTTCTCGAAAAATTCACCCTCTTGGAGCGTATCCATCGGAAATGTTCTGCCTCCATCGTTGGATGAAGCCGATGCTGGCGAACCCGCAGGCACTGCCCAAATCCTACCTGTGTCTTGGCAACGTTTGAATCATGATTCTAGTTTAACCGAATCATCGCTCAAACCTGATGTTGTAGTTTTGGTTGATGCAGTGCAACTTGCAGCCCAGCCCGGGAGATTAGTTGAAGCAATTCTTACCATTAAACGCTCATTCCCCGGTGCTTTACTATGGACTCCCGGACTCGGAGGGCCAGACAATCTTGCAGTTTTAACCTGGTTCGGTGTTGATTTATTCGACCTTTCACGTTCCCGTCAGGCATCTGCTGCCGGAGTTTTACTTACCGAACAGGGTCCTCGATTTCCAGTCGAATCGATGAATGAAAATTCGAGTTTTGACTCTCAAGTTTCTCATTGGAGGACTGCAATATCATCGGTACGTGCTGCAATGTCGAACGATCAGATGCGCTCACTCGTCGACCGCCAATCATTGAACAGCCCAAGACTTGTTGAACACTTACGCCGTCACGACCACCTTTGTCAAGAAGTACCAGGTCTGCTGTCTTCACATGTCGGCAGGGGTTTCAAATTCCCCTGCCACTCAGTTTCGGTACAAACAGACCCGATTATCACCGATTGGGAATCGTTCATGACCGAAAAATACACTGCTCCGGAAGGTCTTGATTCGATTCTTGTTCTGCTGCCTTGCTCCGCTCGAAAGCCATATCGTCTATCAAAATCCCACGGCCGTTTTATACGTGCAATAGGAACTTCGGCCTGTCACGAAGTGATGATTACTTCCCCACTTGGAATCGTACCTCGAGACCTTGAAGAAATTTGGCCTGCTGGACATTACGATGTTCCTGTGACCGGTGATTGGACTGGTGATGAATTATCACGCATCCAAAGAATGCTTGATTCTTTGATAAATCGACATTCATACAAGCGTGTTATCAATCATTCTGGATTCGAGTACCAGCATGATTCGGTTCATGTAGTTGATACTCGAGAAGGTGATTCGGCAGGTTCCCATGACGCTCTTGAACGTCTCTCGGCTGCTGTGAAAGATGCAGTTGACACCTTAAGTGCACGTGGGCGTCGAAATGAGAAAATTCTCCTCGATAATTTTGCAAGTATTTCTCGAAAGCATATGAACACAGATACTTGGTTAAATGGGATGAAAGTGAGAGGAAAACCTCCGCGTTACCGATTGGAACTGGACAAACAACAAATGGCTCTCTGGTCAATAGACCGAAGCGGTTTCTCCTTGCCCAAAGCGGTTATTCCATCCCTCGACAAGTTGAACGCTCTGCCTGCGGTTCATTTGCGAAGTGGAGTAAAATGGAAAGGAGATATTTTCGGGACTCTTGTCGAATCGTACGATGAGGATTTACGTGCTGGTTCTGACTTATTGATTTACCAGGATGGTGCAGTTATCGGACTTGCTCGCGCTCATGCTCCAGGATGGGAGTGGCCAAACACACCAGGACGTTTGGCAAAATCACACCAACGTCTTTGATGCTAAAACCGGTATCAGGCGTCCATAATACCGCTCGGAATGCGATTGGTTGAAGCGGAGCGATTAAGAAGGGGTGACAAGTCGGCTTTTTCCTTGGAGTTATCCTTATGGCACGTATGTACAAGTCACGAAAAGGTAAGAGTGGGTCAAGTAAGCCCTACGTTAGCGAAGCTCCAGAGTGGTCGAACACGGACACTGCGGCAGTAAAGCAACTCGTGATTGACCTTGGCAAGGAAGGTCATTCATCTGCAGTAATTGGCACAATTCTTCGAGATCAGCATGCAGTCCCTAACGCTCGGCTCGTCTTGGGCAAGCGAATTGGTGCAGTCTTGACGGAGAATAATATCGGTGGTACATATCCAGAGGATATGATGAACCTCATGCGCCAAGCAGTTGGAATCATTAACCATGTCGCGAGTGGCAACCATAAAGACCTTCACAACAAGCGAGCTCTCGAAATCACAGAGGCTAAGATTCGTCGTCTTGCAGCATATTACAAATCCGAAGGCAGACTTCCATCTGAATGGCGCTACAAGCGTGATGAACTTCGTTTGATGGTCGAGTGATTTAGCTCGACCATAGAATGGAGATTTCATCTAGGATTACCTCCTCGGTGCTACCGGTGGGACAATGAAAGACTTACTCATCTCTCCACCTTTCATTGATGTTAAAGAACATCTTATTCAACTGCTAGATACGATACGTCAGTCAGAAATGATTCATTTACATGCTCCTGCAGATATATCGGGTTTGCTAGGTTTGACAATGCTTGAGGCAGCTTTTCTCGATACTGGGGTACAATACAGGCGCCGATTTTTACCTGCGCATCAGCACATTCCAAGAGATGAAAGGACAGAACCTACGGCTCCCAAAGATGGCTTACTCGTTTTCATCGATCCTTTCGAGGAAACTTGGAAGGTGGACGAACTTCCGTCAAGAGATTATGTCCACATTACTCCACTTGCGGTAAGTGTTCGAATCGGTTCGAACCAAATTGAACGACGTGGGGCTTTGGATGTGGTGGCTCAATGTGCTGCATTGAGTGCAGCACTCTCTCCTAACGGCTCGAAAGTTCGCCTCCTGCGGCCCTTTGCATCTTCAGGACTTTGGCTTCGTGAAGCACTCGACACGACATTTGACCCAGTTCATACAACTGTACGCGATGTACTTCGGGAGGAAGGTACTTTTCGGATTGTCCCATTGCCGGAGGTCAGTTCACCTGCGCAAGGAATGATTCCCGGATTATCTGATCGCATGCTCAAACGATTGCAGAAGGGATGGAACACAATGGATGCAGACTCCCGTTCATCGGCGTTAAGTGAACTCGTCTTACCAGCACTAGAACATCCAAATCTCTCGACTCCTCGACTTGAAGAATTGGTTTGGCATAGAATGGTTATTGGTACATCCGATGTTGATGTCATGAGTCAAGTATATCTCACAGAAAAATCGTGGCCTAAAGACGAGAAGGAGGCGAAAATTCACGCATCGAATCTAGCTGATTCATTCCTCAAATCCGGAATATTCCATTGATGGTTTGTATCGACGGGTTGAAACCAAGAAACCCTGTGGGTTGTACATGGCCATTGAACGATTGCTAACTGGAAGTATTCGAGATCAAGTCCAGGAATTGATGTCGACTGAGGATTTAGTCATCGAAGCTTTTCGTGATTTGGTAAAGGATGAACTCAAGACACACATACGCAGTAAGGTTGATGAAGATCCAGAATTGAAAGCTGAAATCAAAGATGCTGTGGCCTATTACTTCCATACTAAGGCGCGAACAGTTTATGCTGAACTCAAGGCGACCAGAGCAGCAACCCGTCTCGGTCTACGGCTGCTTCCTGATGATCTCCAGGGAGAAGTTGGAGAAGCAGTGGTATCCCTCTTTGAAAAGGAGTTGGGTGCACTCCTAGAGAAGGCACTTTAGCGTTCTTTATTCACTTAAAGGCGCTTCTATTATGTGCCATGAACTCAGCGGCTAGAATAGGTGAAGCCATGTCTGCACGTCCGATTTTCATCGTGCTGGTTTTTTTAGCATCGATGGCATCACCGTTGTCAGACACGTTCTTAGCCGAAGCATCAGCAGAGGATACTCTAGTTTGTTGTGATTCAGCAAGTGTCAATTTACATTTACTCGGCTCTGCATCTGCCGGAACTTTATCGCCATTTTCTGAGGATTTGTCCGACACTGAAACAACAGCAACTATTGCCAATGCGGTTACTTCAGAAGAGACTGTTGGAAAATGGGTTTTGCCAAATGTTTGGCCTGGCACAATTCCCGCAAACACTTGGGATGTTTCGATTCAGTACGAAGTCAGTTCTGCTGCAAGCGCACAGGTAAATGCGACGGCATCGTTGAAAATTGGTAGCCAAACGTTCACTGCTTCAACCGAGCCAGGCAACTCGATTTTGCCTCAAGGCACAGGTACACTAAATTTTGAGATTGATGTTGATGCGACCTCAATATCAGACATGGGAATAATAGAACTTACCCTTTCTGCTCGATCAGTAGTCTTCACCTTACCTACCGGTGATGCGAAATTGGAATTCATTTGGGGTACGAGCGACAGCGATTCTACAATCGAAGGAGAAATACCTTTCTTTGACCTTATCTTGGCAGAACCTGAAGTTGAAGGCTCGGATGTATATTTCTCGGTACTCATCGATTCCAATTGGGGAATGGATATGCTCTCAAAGTCAAATTCACTTGAGATTTTGGTTAATGGACAATCATTATCCGGTGACCCGATAGAAACTTCGTCAGACGGTGGTGTTCGAGTCACTTGGACATGGCAAGGGGCTAAAGGTGGAGTTGAAACAGTCACTGTGGAAGCCCAGATTACAATTGAAGTAGGGGGAGAAGCACTCAAAGGTTCTGCTGAGTTTGTGATTGAAACCTTTGATTCGTCAGGTGGGACAGGAACATATTACCCTCCAGAGGAGCCTCTCAAAACCAATGGGGATGGGAGCCCAATATTCGTTAGTGGTACCTTTACTCTCGACAAAAATTCGGACGGGGATTTACAAATTGAACGTACGACACGAATAGAAGTTGGTGGAGAGATGGCGTTTTGGATGCGATGGGGCATGGACCATCTTGGTGATGAGGTGACGACATTGTCTCCGGTTTTGAAGAGCTTTGATTCTGGTGCCGTAACCGATGAGGAACGTGTTAGTCGTTCGATAGAGCCAACGGAGAAAATGGAATTTGAGCGTCAAATGGAACGGAATTCTGCTACTTTGGCAAGTTACTACTTGAGTGTTGGATTAGAAATTACCGTTGACAACTTGTTTGGCTCTTCTATTAACGATCTTGTAGTCCGTTCAATAAATGTTGATTTATATGGTGAGTCAGATGTTGTTAATCACCCGGTAGGACTGGTTTTCATCACGACAACGATACTTGGCGATGACGGTTCCAGTCCGAGTGCTCGAATCAGCTTGATCGAGGATTTCATTACCGTTCAGGCAGTACCAGTATGGAGCGATGTTAGTCTTTCCTTTGAGGGTGAAAGTAGCCAAATGACGTCGTTTGAATTCCCTAAAATTATTGGTAGCAAATCGCTGAAAACAACTCATCTTCGTTTCCCATGGGGAGAGACACTTTCTCTTGAAGGGGAGAATTTAGACCCAGAAGACACATTTCAATTCAAGATATCTCCCAGTGACTCACCACTTGCAGCACCATTGACGCTCCTCGTTTTGGTCCTCACGAGTCTTTTGTTTGGTTTCTTGTTCGCTTTACGAATGACTCGTAATCGCCGAAGGGGCGTGCTGTATCTTGAGATGATTCTTATTCCGGTTGTAGCATTGGTTCACTTACTGGCTTTTTCCTCTGTGATTGTTGGTGGTGCAACTGCTGTTGTCATCGTGATTTGGTGGGTGACCTCTGTGACAAGCCCAAGGTCGAGAAAAAATATTGTTGAGGAGGCAATAACGCTCAACACCCCTGTGATTCCTTGTCCAGCATGTTCAACTCCAAACCCAATTCCAAGCGAAGAACGACCTCTAAGGTTCGCTTGCGTTGGATGCCAAAGAGTCATCAAAATTGTGGCTTAATCACAGTTTGAGGTCTTTGAGTGAACGAACCAGTGACTCTGCTTTTTGATAATCATTCGGAGAAAAGTATCCAGCAAAATCTCCATTCGTGTCAGAGGCAACAACTGCTTGAGGTCCACGCTTTTGAATCTCAGATAGAACCGTTTTCAGTGAGTCAGAAAGTTGAACATCCAAGAAATCCATTTCCATCCATTCAGAGCATTTTGACGAAGATGCATCGACATTGGCAGCCAGTGCTTTCAGAAATTGTCGATGTCCGATAACGCCCTTGGCTTTGGAATCATCATCGAGTACGATAAGGATACCACCTGGCATTGTCAAAAGTCGACCTGCTGCTTCAGCGACACTGTCGTTAATTCCAATAGTCATATGCTCATCATCAAGGTCTAAGTCTGCTACAGTCTTCGCCATGTACGCCACTAACCTTAGGTCGTTGAGCGATATTATCATCCTTTCCTCATGAATGTGTGAACATGAGGGTTGAATTATCCACAACACGAGCGTATCCGATACGTTCAATTTGGACCATGGTTCCAACAGGATAATTATGAATCTCTATTTTTCCTTTGAGTGATTCGACTTCTTTTTCAGTTGGAACAAGAAGAACGCCATCGATGGCATTGTCATTGCTTATCCAGTGCACAATAGGCCTTCGATCCAACCGCTCTTCCGAACCAATATGCGCAGAACTCTCGACTAAATTAATGTCACAAAATCCCTTCAAACGCAGTTCAGACATTTCGGAGTCCTTGCGTTCAATCCACACTGATTTAGAGGAAATATTGAATTCACGCATTCCACGCTCGGGATGATTTGGATGAACATCAACAGTGATTGAGTCTTGATGATTCCCTAGTAACTTGAGTTCATGTGGATGCCGTACAAAAGAAATTCTCGGCGCATCATCGTCAATACTTTTCGTATTGTGAGAGTAAAGACTAGAAAGTGGTACTGAAATATCCTTTTGAGTGACTCCAAGTTCTTCCCAGAAATTTCTCAAAGCATCAGCAGTAATTCCTCTATTTTGTAATGCACATAGGGTTGGTAATCGTGGGTCCATCCAACCTGAAAATTTGCCTGATTCGATATCTTTACGCATTTGAGAAGTCGAAAAGCCACCCCATTCATGGACTTTGACTCTTCCCCAATACATTGTTTCAGGATATTTCCATCCAAAGTGCGCATACAGTAGAGTTTGTTTTCTCGTTGAATCCATCAAGTCTTTACCACGAATGATGTGGGTTACGCCTTGCAAATAATCTTCAACTGCACTTTGGAAGTCAAGCAATGGCCAAACGCGATATCGTGAGCCGATCTCTTTTCGTGGGTGAGGGTGCTCATCCGTATTCTGAATTCGGAGTGCTGGCCAATCACGCAATGCCGGGTTTTTCAAATCCATTGCCGTTTTTACACGAACAACAGCATCACCTGGGTTGAAGGTACCATCGAGCATTTTATTCCATAACTCGTCATTTAAATCCGTTTTATTGTTACGACATGGGCATTCAGATTTACTGATTCGATATTCCTTGAATTCCTCTCCACTGCATTGGCATACATAACCGAAGTTTTCTGAAAGCATCTTTTCAGCATATTCATAGTAATGCGGAATACGATCGCTTGCTATCACAATCCTATGGGGTTTGAATCCCAACAACCATTCTGCTTCTTTTGGAATTTGTTCATATGCAGATGGCAAGGGAGGCTTAACGACAGTGTCAGTATCATCAAAACGCAAAATAAGTTCGCCATCCCATTCTTTTGCATAACTTCCATTGATGACAATTCCACGGGCATGACCAAAAGACAGTGGGCCGTTCGGATTTGGTGCAAATCTAAGAACTACTTTCCCTTTAGTAGCATTCTGGAGAAGGGGAAGTCCCTCACGTCGCTCCTTCTTTTCCCTTTTTTCCAAGAGATGAGGTGCCTCCTCCTCCAACAGTTCCCGCAAGGCTCCAATACCCATTTCAACTGCCATTGCGTTGGCCTCATTCACCGCTTGCGCAATCAATGGTGAGATAATTTTTCCATGCGGCCTTAAGTCGCTTCGAGTTGCCATTAGACGTCCAATGACAGAACCTGCTGCAGCCTTTCCTTCGTACTCAATCGCATTCTGGATGGCGAGATGTCGGAATGAAGCGAGTGTCTTTTCATCTGGCTCCCATGTCATGTGATTCAGCCACCCTAGAGCGTTGTCTTCATCAATTGCTCGCTTTGTTTTACTGTTCGTCGTTAAACAGTGTTGTCTGATTTTTTTCGCGATAAATTCTTTTTGGTGGTTCTTTATTGTACAATGCATTCCATGCACGTGATACTGTTTTCCAAGACCAGCGTAGCGCAGGATGTGGTGACGATTCTTGTATTAGTTGATTAAGAACTGATTTGGTTTTGGGGTCACTTGGGTATCCTGAGCCTAGCGGTAGACCAATTTGGTTCTCGAGTGATTGTATACTTCGGTCTCGTTCAACTTTTGCAAGAATACTTGCCATCCCTACAATCGGATAATTGGTGTCTGCTTTATGCTCTGATTTGAGGGTGGAATTTTTCCAAGGCCATTCTGGTAGGCGTTCAACAATTCTGTCACTAAATCGTTGTTCGTTAACATCGCAAGCATCATTCATAATGGAGAATGGGCCTTCTGTAGAGGAATATATTCCCACGAGTGCTTCGGCGAAAAGTTCTACTTCAAGGAGATTAAGCCCAGTGGTTTGAACGCCGTTGTCTATCCGATCGGGTTGACATGAAATCATTGAGTATTGCCATCCATAAATCTTAGCCTGTGAATGGAACCATTCGACAATGCTTGTTCGTTTTTTATGGTTGAGATCTTTAGAATCTTTGACTCCACGTTCCACCAAAATCTGGATGTGTTCATCTGGAATGGCTACAGCAACTACTACCAGCGGACCTAGTACTGGTCCTCTACCTGCCTCATCAACTCCAATTCTCCACATACCCTCACCTAAATATCAAAGTCGTCATCCCTACTTGGAAGAGGTACTGTATCTTGATTTTTCTTTTGAGTATTGTCACTTTCCTCACTTCGAAGAGTTTGGTTTGCGATATGAGGTTTTGCCACTTTTCCGGTTTGTATATCAGCCAGTAAGCTATCTGCAGTGGTTCGGATTTCGTTTGATGTATGGAACTCGAGAACGGTCGTGGCTGCTTTAGTTAATTCAGGATTTACAGTTTCTGGCGCTTGTTTATACTCACCCGAACGTTTGAGAAAGGCTTGTTTGAAGGCGTTTGAGTCTATCTCAGTAGACGGTTCAGCTGTTGCTTGAGAGGTATTTGGCGCAAATTTCTCCATCCAATTCTCATCAGATTTAACTTCCAAAGGCCGAGTTTTTTCCTCAAATATTTTTTTATCCTCAATGCGCTTATTTCGAGAAAGTATTGACTTATAGATTACAATGCATGAAAAGAGTACAGCACATATCATCAAGAACCATCCCTTGAAGATTTCAACCCCAATGGTGATGAATGCTGCAAAATCGAATGTATCTTCTTCGCCAAGATCTTGCCAGGGTTCACCGATATAATCTCCAGTGCTGGTATGAGTAAATACAGTACTTGGTTCGTACTGGGAGCGCACGGTGGTATTGACCCAAACAGTTCCGTTACTCTGTTGATCTTGTGGTAAATCTATCCATGCCCGAACTGTAAAATTGTATCCAATTGGAATCTCTCTGACTTCAAATGAGCGGGGATACTCGATATTATCCTCATAAATGGCAATCGTTGGAGGTATAAAGGACATTGGGGTGGAGTGAGACGACTCCAATTGAACAATCAGACCGTCTGCTGTGTTTCCTTCATTTCGTAAAGTCATGGCAATCGAAAGTCTGCCATTGTTCGTTTCCTCGATGATGTCGGTGAAGTTCCATTGAATCACTGGAGCTACTTTTACCGGAATTCGAGAGATTCCAACCAGTGTTTCAGTGTCCAAGAGGTACGTCTCAACGACAACATCCCCTAATTGGAAGGCCAAAGCAGATGAATTAGCAGTAATTTCAATCATCACGAATTCATCTGTTTCTCCAACGCCAAGTTCTACAACTGGGTTGAGAAGACTTGCATCTACAAAGTTTGGGATTTCCGAAATCACAAAACTAAATGAGTCGACAGCATTACCAGTATTGGATATTGAAGCTGTAGTTTGGCAGGTCTCGTTTGGCAGCAATGAACGACAATTGTCTGTAATGAGCTGTACTTCGCCACTACGTTCCCAACCGATGCTTGCCCCTACATCTACTGTACGTGTGTCTTGCACTGCGCCTCCAGCAAACACTCGTAGACGGATATCCATCTCTCCGAAGTACTCAAGAGGTGCTTGAAAGGCAATCTTGACCGTTCTGGTCTCATTTGGAAGCAGAATTTGGTCTTCTAATGCATCAAATAATGCCACAGTCCAATCATTAAATGTTATTCGATCCGAATTTGCCATACCATCAATAGGAACACCATTCGAATCAATAACTTCGAGTGTCATGTTCAGGTAGTTTGGAGAATTTCCATTATTGCGAACGTCGACTGAAACCCGTTCGACGCCACCAGGATTGACCACTGCGTCATCACCTTTCATGTCGATGGATGCGTTGTAGAATACCTCCATTAAGAGATCAAAAGACCACCTTGAAACAGCTCCATCGATACTGGAGACTGCAGTGAGTTGGAATCGAGGGCCTGTGCCAAAAAGTGGCATTCCATTGGCAATAGGAGGGACATCAATCCACAGGAAAATGTAGGCAACAGAATTTGTCGGGACTGTCTTAAATGCATTAACTCCATCAGTTTCATCCATTGTCCACCCCCAATTCCATTCAGTTTGAGTGTAAAGATTGAATGTAATCTCATCTTCAAAAGATGCATTGTTGGTAATATTCATCGCCACGGAAGTTCGAGTTCCTGGAGTTACAATAAAAGACGATACATCACTCGCTCCAAAATTTAGATTGGAGTATGGTGCTATACGAACCTCAAAAGTTTTTGATAAATTCCAATTTGGTGAATTTTGAGATGAAAAATCTAGTGTAAGGTTCTGGGCGCCATATTCTGCATTTACTTCAGCACTGATGTTAAATTTGACTTGACGAAGAAAACCACTTTCGATGAATGTTGTGCATGGTAACCCAGTTGTGATTAATCCATCAACCTGTGTCATCAAATCGAAACTGTAAGTGTCATCAGCATCAGCAAGATTGTGGAGAGTAAACAATACTTCAATGAGTTCTCCACGATGGACAGTGAGTGTGTTGAGGCCGATGACATCCAATTCAGCATCCCTAGATTCGATATGTGATGTGTTCACATCTGCATGTGAAAGCGGGATGAATAGATGTGAGAGCAAGAGCGCTACAAGTAGTACTCGGCGCATAGAGCGTCCACATCATCTACCCTTTGAACTTCACCGAGCACTTGCATCAAGGACTTTAGCAGTCTTCATGAAGCAGAAGTTTATCGGAGTACTATGGCACCGATTTGGCCCTTTGGAAAGAAGAAAAAGCCTCAGCAACTTGATGAGGAGTCTGTACAAACAATTGTCTACCGTAAAGAAGCAAGCCAATCAGAGCAAACTCTTGCCGATAATTCTCACCGAGAGTCCGCAGACTATATGGCTGCAGTGTCGCTTTTCGGTAACGGTTCAACAACTGTGAAACGAGCTGAAGAACAGTCGCAGTTTTATGAGGGAATTGTTGACTCAAGCCCAAACCCATCTGAAGAAAAAAAGGAATTCACATGGTTCCATCATTCCGATGGATACCATTACAAAAAAATGCCTGATGATACTTACGATAATGTACCTCACACAAAATTGAGTGATGGTTCCTTTGTGCCCTACTCATCTTAAACTGGGTCGGGTAATACCGAGGTAAGAGCTTCAATATCAAACTCAGCTCCGTTGAGGGGTACCCGAAGTTCGTACTGAGCACTCACTGCAGGGTCCATTTCTCCAAAGCAACCGACATGGACTCCATCAATGACCACTTTTGCCCCACGTCCTGCGAGCCATGGGCCCATTTTTCCACTGAGAGGTTCGATGGAGTATTCAGTCGACCCTAGATCACGAAGTAGTGCTTGTATTCGCCCGCGGATTGCCGAAAAGCCACCATTTTGTTCAGCTATTAAAAATGCGAAACGTTCACTATTACTGTGATTGCGTACTACTGTTCCAAGTTCGTAGACTGCTTGGGGCAGCTCATGGTGCCGATTTGATGCCATTAATCGAAACAATCCGGGTAACAAATACTGTCGTAGAAGTGTGTGTTCAATCGTAATTGGATTAGTGATTCGAGTGACCTCACCCATTGGAGGCCAGCGCATTGCATCAAATTGGTCATGGTCATTTGAAAGAGTGAGTGATTGAATTTGCATGAGACCAAGCCCCTGCAAGGATTCACGGATTCTCCGTAGAATATGGGCGTCACGGCGCGGAATTGCAGTCAACGGTGCTTTCGGTACATCAGACCCTAAATCTTCGTACCCATGGCCAATTGCGACATCCTCAACCAAGTCGATGGGGTGAAGAATGTCAAATCTCCAGCGTGGCATTGCAAATGTTAGAATTGAATCCCCTTCAAGAATGTCTGACATTTTCTTAGAATTTTTAGAGGTGAAATGTTTTGCAGGCTGACGGCCACGATATTGTCCACCCATTCTGTTGATTGCAGAATCTATTTCTGAATCACTAAGAGCCCTTCCGAGAAGCCCGTCAAGAAGGCGCTGAGTGACTTGATGTTCGAGGGGTTCAGAAATGGGGTGATGTTCAGTTTTGCCGTCGTAGGTTTCTACTTCAACCGATTCAAGAATTCCACCTCTCTCGACCAGTTGCAATGCAACCAACATCAAACTTGACTCGCATGCACGGCGGTCCCATCCGGTGACATCGATAAAGAAATCAGTAGTTGAACTGCTAACAGTGGTTTGTTTACCGTTGATAATTGGCGGGAAAGAGAGCACCTCATCGTCGCTATCGACAATGATTGGATAATGTGAAAAGTCTTTCAGCAGGTGGGCATAGTCAACCCCTTTAGGGTGTTTTGTTAATATTTCACCTATTGTCAATTCCCCTTCCATTCCCAGAGGGGCAAAACTGGTGCCGCCAGTAACCGCTTTCACCCTGAAAGGTGGTTTGATTTGTGCGAGGTCATGGACTCCAATTGAAGCTCGCTTTCGACCCCTTCCAAGTGCAAAGTGGAGTTTCTCTTGATGGTCCATGAGGGCCTTGATGAATGCATCTTGTTGTTCCTCATTTTTCTGAAGAGGTACCCCTCGCACCACTGCGCCAAGAATTATTGGACGAATATGTTCTAATTCCGCATCAACGGATAGAGTAATTGAACCCTTTTTCACATCGAGTCCCGGTTCACTTTTACATCCGTGCAAGAAGTTTCTCATTGCTCTAGCAAGGGTCTCACCCGATAACAAGTCGGGACGGTCCGGGAAAATTTCTATGGTTAGATTTGAATCATCACAGACATCAATGTCGGTTCCTAGGAGGGGGAGTTGTAAATCCATTTGTCCAATATCATGGGTAAGTCCATGTTTGGCAAGTAGTGCCTTGAGTAGACTTTGTTCTACAGATATTGTTGGCATTCAATCACCTTATCTAGCAAACCAATGCGGCAGAGGTCGGTCGTAACCAGCAAGCCTTAAACCGCTTATTGCAGCAGTTTCATAGTCAAGTGCCCGTAAATGCTGGCGTTGTAGTTGTTCAATAGAATCAAGACCTAATCTGCGTAAAATACTGGATAATTCATCCGAAATTCCCTTGAGCCAATGCGCCAAGTCTTGGGCATCAACCATTGGCACTTCACAGCAAACAAGGTCGATACCTGATGCTCGTAGTACTGCTAAGTCCGAACCACTTGCTGAGAGTCCAAGCAAAATACCTGTTTGAGTGAATGAGCCGCTGAGATGACTTTTTGTCGAGCGCCCAATCATTGGTAAAGATGCCGCCTCTGCAACACCCGAACCGTCTTCAATTCGGCATATTGCAAGGTCGATGTTGTGATGTGAAGAACGAACATGTAGCGATTCAACTCGGCCAAGTACATTGATGAAGGAAACCGTCTTCTCCATACCGAGTAATGTACGAATTGCAACCAAAAACCCATCAATTTCTTCCGAATTCATCGAAGGTAGGTCGTCAAGATCGACGACTACGCCACCTGAATTCCCAAGGAGTTCAGGAGCATCGGTGAGATTTGAAGAGTTGAGAAGGGTAAAATCGATACTCCTTGGATTGTTGAGTGTCAAAAACGGTTGCTTTGACAGGATCTGAATGACTTGCGGGTCCTCGTCTTTGGATAACTGAAGTGATTGCCCATTCTCAACCATCGGCAATATTGGCAACGGTAACGCTACTGGTGAGTTTGCTCCATCACGTTCTCCGAGTAAGACCACGGTGTCGCATGTCTGGTATGGGGCTACATGATGTAAGTCACCCGCTACAAGGCCAATGCTAGATAAGTCCGAATGTGATACGGGGGCCTCTCTTTCTTCGACTTGTAAAAGCGGGGCGGGTGCAAGGCATACTGCATCCTTTGGGACTTCCATTTCAGGGTCATTCAACTCTTTATTGATTGATTTTACTTCTGCTGCAGTCAGTGGCCGCAACTCTACTCCTGGCGGGGGTGTGGGGCAACGTCCGTTAATGATGATGCGTCCACCAGTCATTCCTGCACCGGGGTCATTTCCTACATCACCATGTATGACAATTAGACCGTCGCTCATGCCGCCACCGATTCGGGAACCTGCCGATCCACGAATGAGTAGTAGCCCACCAGACATGTTCGCACCGGCATCGTCACCTAAGCCACTCATGACGCTGATTCGTCCACCACTCATGGCGTATCCAGCATAGTTGCCTGCAATTTGTTCACACACTACGGTGTTTCCTCGATTTCCAGCACCTAGAAAAGATCCGGCATCTCCTTGAATGGTGAAGTTACCTCCACTGCCAAAAGCCGCAACCCATGAACCGAGAACTCCAAGAGCTCTCATACGTGCCCCTGGTGGCAAATCAGGGCATAATCCCAATTCGCCATTTTTTGGAACAGGCTCGCCTGCATTTGTCCAACCTATGCGCAGTATGGCGTTTTGTTCTGCGGCAGTAATCAGTCGTGGTCCGAGTTTCTTGTTGATGTTGAATGAACGTTCAACAACCTCTCGTGGTTCGGCCATGGTACTTGGCTGTTGCATCATGTCCAAATAGCCTCCCGTAATACAGCCTCTATTTGCTCAGTTTTTCTGTTCGATGTGGTGGGTCAACTGACATCTAAAATCGTCGATTTGTTAATAGAGGGTCTGCGAAGGCAAGTAACTGGGAACAATGACAATCAAAGTCGCAATCAACGGATACGGAACCATCGGAAAGCGTGTTGCAGACGCAGTTGATGCACAGGACGACATGGAGATTGTTGGAGTAACGAAGACTCGACCAGCATTTGGCTGTGACTTAGCAGTTCGCAAAGGTTATCCGATATACTGTACATTTGATGACCCAGGTAGGATTCAAGCATTTGTGGATGCAGGTTATACTTGCCATGGTGGTCTTTCAGAACTCCTTAAAGTTGCTGATGTCGTCGTTGATTGCTCTCCAGGGAAAGTGGGTGCGTCCAATAAAGAAGCCTATGAAAACGCTGGAGTGAAATGGATTTTCCAAGGTGGGGAAAAGCACGAAATGACTGGTAACTCTTATACCTCCTCTGCAAATCATTTGCAGAACCTTAATGCTCAAGGCACTCGCGTCGTTTCGTGTAATACAACCGGTCTGTCGAGAACTCTTGTTCCGTTGTATGAACACTGTGGTGAATTGAGTGTTGAATGTACTATGATTCGTAGAGCGGCAGACCCTGGCGACTCTAGCAAGGGCCCAATTAACGCCATAAAACCAGTTCTCAAGGTCCCTTCACATCATGGCCCTGATGTCATGACGGTAAAACCCGAAATTAAAATTAATTCGATGGCAGTGGCAGTCCCTACAACGATAATGCATGTACATGTCATTACAGCCACATTGCCAAATGGCCATGGATTAACTACAGAATCTGTACTTGAGATGTGGGCAAAAAGTCCAAGACTTATTATTATGAACGGGGCTGAAACGGGGATAACGACAACTGCTGAGGTGATGGAATTTGCACGTGATATCGGACGTAAGTGGGGTGACTTGCATGAGATTTTTGTTTGGGAGGATGGCGTGAAACTTGAGGGGAATACATTGTATTACTTCCAAGCGATTCACCAAGAATCTGATGTTATTCCTGAGAATGTTGATGCTATCCGAGCACTCATGGGTGTTGAAACGGATTGGAGAGCCTCCGTATCGAAAACGGACTCGGCTATTTCAAAGTACAACAATCTGTGAGCGGCGAGTGCCCTAGAGGGCACATCAAAGGGGCGTGTTGAAAAGGGTAATTGATTTCGATGTGCCATGCAGGGAGTTAGACAAGCATTTGTCATGCTAATATTACTCCTTTTGACCTCAATTGGGCCTATACTTTCTGACAATTCTGAACCGTTGTTCGAAGTGGAAGGTGTAGACTTTACATCTGAATCTCTTGATTTGACCTCCATTGCTCAACATTGGAACGAATTGCAATCTGTTGGGCTAACAGAAATTGAATTTCAGGAGGCATCTGGAATCCTTCGCCTACAAGCTGGTGAGTTTGATCCCCTTCTCTCTGAAGGTCCATCGATAGATTACCCATTCCAGAATTCACAAGACCACCTTCGGACAGGTTTTGCGATTATCCAATTGCATCGCAGCGATGGTACAATCTTAGAATCTCTTGAGAAAGACTACTCAATCACTCCACTTGATTTCCTCTCTGATGAAGGGTGGCTTGTGCGACTACCTTCCCCTCCCTCATATTCTTTGGAACTACTTCAGAATGACGAGAGAGTTCGCTGGGCGGGAATCCAACATCCTGGTTGGCGAATACATTCGGATTTAGTAGTTGAAACATCAATTTCTCACCTTGCGTTGATCCCTTCCTCTGACTTGGCTTTTGGTGGACTCGGATCTCTCTCATTGGATTTGTTAAAGATGGGTGCCGAAGAAGTTTGGTGTGGTATCGGGCAATGTGAAGTCAAGCTCCATCCCTCTATGCAACAAATTTTCATTCACAACATTATGAATGATGGCCGTGTAATATGGACTGAACCAACCCACGGGCTCGTTCTTCACAATGCTGTTGCAGGTGGAATTGTCGGACTTAACGAAGTTTCCGCTAATGCACCATTCACGCTTGATGGATCTGGAGAAACAATTGCAATTACCGATACTGGAATTGACCAAGACCATCCTGATGTGCTTGGAAGAGTTGCTGGGGTATACACTAATTTTGGCCTCGACCCTTCACCCATTGACTCAAACTCTGGACATGGCACTCACATCACACTCTCGGCTCTCGGTGATGGAACTGGAGACGCTTCTACCAAGGGTATTGCGCCATCAGCTGACTTGGTAATGTATGCTTTAGAACATGACCCTACCGGCGTATTCGGACGTATTGGTTCGATTTATGATATGCTAAGTGACGCTGAGCAAAAGACCGCACGCATTGCAATAAACGCTTGGGGTTCCAATGGAAATTACGGACATTATACTGCTGATTCTCGCTCTGTAGATATGCTTGTTAATGATAAAAATACCGTGTTGCCGCTGTTTTCCGCCGGAGACAGGGGCGCTCAAGGCTCTTCGCAAGTTTCAGCACCATCTACAGCAAAGAATGTACTTTCAGTTGGCACTTCTCACACAGGCTCCATGGCTGGAAGCGTTGCTAATATTTCCAGCCAAGGTCCGAGTTTAGATGGAAGGATCAAACCCGATATAGTTGCACCGGGAATGAACATCTGTTCAGGACTTGCTGAAGAAGCCAAAGCTCCAAGTGGTAATACATGTGCATCAGGTACACATTCTGATGGATCTACAGCTCTCTACATGTCTCTATCTGGTTCATCTCATGCAACCGCTATTGCAGGTGGTACGACTGCTTTAGTTCGTGAATTTTTACGTGAACAGATTGGCATTAACTCACCCCCTGCCTCCCTCATTAAGGCAGCCGTTATCAACGGTGCTTCGGACCTAGGAACTCCAGACATTCCGAATGCGCAAGAAGGGTGGGGTCAAATTAATCTTGAACGAACCGTGATGCCCATGGATGGTAATCTTGAACTTGATACTTTTTACGACCACAGTAAATCTTTGAATCCAGGTTTTGGTCTCTTGTATCAGTTTGACATGGACCCAAGCCATGGAGTCGATATCACTCTTGCTTGGACCGATATGGAGGGTAGTGCTAACGCAGGCCAGTCAACCTCTCGTTTGGTCAACAATCTCGACTTGGTATTTGTCGACCCATCAGGCAATGAATGGCTTGGGAATGATTTCTCCTCGGGTGTATCGACAACTGGGGGGAGTGCAGACCAAACAAATAATGTTGAAAGAATCAAGGTGAACCCTGGTGTTCTATCAACGCCAGGTCAATGGCAAATTAAAGTTGCACACCGTGGAGGCACAGCTCAAATGTTTAGTCTTGTGGTTGTTGCAAATGCTACCTTGACACCCCAATCAGATTTGGCGACATTCAATGGAAGCATTGTCCCTTCATCCACTGAACCATTGAAAAATGACATTGTCTCTCTACAACTGGCTTGGATTAATCAAGGTACACAGGCTACAAGCACTTTCCATGTTACTCTCGAAGACATGACTACTGGTGAACTCCTCGTTGATGCTGACAGGCCAGCACTTGGTCCGGGCAAAATCGATTCATTTCTTCTTCAATGGCAATTTACAATTACAGGTACACATTCAATGCGACTGAGTATTGACACTCTCAATCAAGTCGTGGAAATGAACGACGGTGTCACTGGGGTCAACAACAATGTATGGGAGCAAGACATTGAAGTTACTGCACTCGGAGTACGGGTAGTTGCACTCGATTCGCTAGGTAATGCTCCAATATCCTCCGAAGACAGGGCTGCATCTGCGATACATACATTCGATGTTTGGAATCAGACCGGTCTTGATGTCCCAATATATGTACTCCACGAGGGAACTGGGCAGCAAACAGTAACCCTTTCTGTGACTAATGTACAGGTCCCACAGCCGGGCAGACCTGATTTCCTTCTTGCTCCTGAAGACTCATGGTCAAAGTCTGTTTCTGCCGAAGGTCCTTATGTCGTTGAAGGCCAAGGTGAAACGGGAGATTTCCAAATGCTAACAGTACGTATCGACAATAACGACGCTGACCTTTCTGACCCACAAGAGCCCCGGTACGCACGTGCTGGGACATTTGTCGTCGACATAACAGCTCGGTATCAATTGCAACCAACAGTCTCGCATACTCAAAGGATTACCATCATTGTTCCAGAAGTCACCGCAGTCAACATTGGCGCAGCGGGAATTACCGGTCTTTCAGCTTCGCCAGGTGATTCAACAGGGTTTTCAATCTCGGTGATGAATATTGGAAATAAGCCTGCTCAATACACAGTGACTTGTGAATCTGAAAACCGATGGCAAATCATGTTGGGCAACTCCAATTCCTCTACTCTTGAGTTCGAGCCTTTGAATATCAAAGAGTCTCTACCGATGCTTATCCAAATATGGGTTCCTCCAGTCTCGAACGGTGTCCCTGTCGCAGGTTCTTATGATACGGTTACATGTACGGTCAATTCACCTACAGATCAATCATTGAATTTTACTCAATCTGTTGAAGTATTGGTTTTAGCGCAAGAGTCCTTTGATACTGATTTGTACGATGATATCGGTCCAATTGGTCCATCTGCATCCAATCGCAACGTTTTGGTTGATACCGGACAACAAGTTCAGTTGAATCTAACTGTCGAAAATACGGGTAACATTGAGATAGATTTGGATGTGCAAATACAGCCAAGTAATCCCCAGTGGCCTATTGAGGTGAGCTACTTGACGCAAACCGATAGTCGGGTAGTTTCGCTAACTCTACAGGGTGGCGAATCTGCTACTGTTCGGTTTATACTTGGAGTCCCACAGGTTGCAGAAGAGGGTGAAGTGAACAATTTTGTGATACGAACAGAGCGAACAGCCCAAGCATTTGTATCAAACACGACAGTTTTGAAAGTCCGAGATGACCTTTCAATTGATCTCAACGGACCAGACTCCGGCGTCATCAACACCTCCATTTCGAACGAGTATTCCTTTGGTGAATTCACCGTTTTCAATACAGGTAATGCCCCATTAACACTCAATTGGAGCCATGGTCTTCCAGATGATAATTGGTTTGTTGGATTTGCAAATCCAAGCACATACATCGAACCTCGTGAAGAACGCACAGTGAGATTAGGACTTATCCCCCCAATTCGAACCAGCGCCACAGATGAAGCATTTTCGCTGGTCGTTACCGTATCTGGTTTCAACAACGGCCGGATTATCCAATCCTCAGTGACCGTAATCATTGCTGTGGTTGATTCAATGTTTGCGAACATTAGTGTAGAAGACAGTACATCAGCGCCGTTTTCTTCTATTGCTCGGGGCGATTCAGTCAGCCAAAATATTATTGTCACCAACGACGGGAACATTCCACTTAACGGAGAACTTATCACCGAAGTTTTGAACGATGCTGGCAACGTTACAGATGCTTGGGTGCTTTCAAGCAGTCCCGATTCTATTGATGAACTGGGTGTCGGAGAATCACTGGTAATCACCATTACGGCATCTCCCAAGGATAGTGCAGTGAAGGGCTTTGTCCAATCCACAGTCTCTTTGAGTTCTAATGGGAACATAATCGGGATATTGTCCATTGAAACTTCGGTCGAATCCGCTACAGGTTCAGAAGGCTTATTCAGCAGTTTACCTCTCTATATCACTTTACCTGCAATTGCTGTGATTCTCTTCTCCGCTCTTGTTTTAGCACTTCGAATGAAGAGGACTGGAGAACTAACAGATTCAGGTGAAGAATTGGTGGCACCAGATGCATTTGTAAATCCCGACCACCTTGGTACTCGACGTAATGATGCCCTGGATATTGGTCATGCTGTTGACGAAATAGCCAGTGGAGAGGTATCTGCAGACGAAATAGCAGCAGCCCTTGCCCAATCTCTCGACATGCCTTCACTTCCAGCCCAAAGTACTGTACCTTCTGGCCTTCCTCCTGCAGGATTACCTCCGCTTGGCGGTCTTACACTACCACTTGGATTACCACCAGCAGGTATGCCCCCGCAACCTTCAGCCCCGCTCCCTGCACAGCCTTTACCACTACCCGTTCCTGCACCTCAGCCAGTTCAGATGCCAGCGGTTTCTGGTCCCCCACTACCAGCAGCCGGCCTGCCGGATGGTTGGACCATGGAGCAATGGAAGCATTATGGGCAACAATGGTTGGACAGACAGTAATTTCTTCACGCTATATCTAATACGATGTGCCTGTTGGGTCGTGCTATGAGCAGTATTGTGTTGTTTGGACCTCCAGGTGCTGGTAAGGGTACGCAAGCAGAGAGAATTATGGACGCAACCGGATTGCCACAAGTTTCTACCGGGGACATGCTCCGTGCTGCAGTAAAAGCTGGAACCGAAACAGGTACAGTCGCAAAGGGGTTTATGGAGTCTGGCCTACTTGTCCCTGATTCGGTAATCATCGATCTCATCAAGGAGAGGATTCTTGAGGATGACGCTAAGAATGGTGTGATGTTCGACGGATTCCCTCGAACTATACCCCAAGCAGAGGCATTAGCACAAATAACTGCTGTTACTCACGTAATTGCTATTGAAGTTCCAGACGAACGAATTGTGGAACGAATCTGCGGACGATACTCTTGCGCTGGTTGTGGAAGCGTATATCATGATACATTTAATCCGGTACCAGTAAGCGGTTGTCCTTGTGGGAATTGGCAAGAAAAGCGCAGGTCTGATGATAATCAATCAACAGTAAACTCACGCCTCGCCACCTATCATGAGCAGACATCGCCACTTGCATATTGGTACCGTCAGAAAGGAATTTTTTATCCTGTAAACGGCGACAGAGCCATTGATGAAATAACTGTAGACATTCTTGCAGCACTTGAGCAATGAGGTGACTTTTTGAGTTCTCGGAAGAATCGCCGGCGCAGAGATAAACTCAATCGCCGAGAATTGGCAAAGGTTAGTCAACTTCGACTGATTAACATTCTGGAAAACCCCACAGTGCACCATCGTAACGTAGTTCAATCAAGTGTTCTTCACTTGGTGAAGATTTCACAACGGCACCGAATACCAGTTCCATCACGAGCAAGGCATTTGTTCTGTAGACAATGTCTTGTGCCATCTCTCTACGGCGTGAATACCCGTGTTAGAATTCGGGCGGGGCAGAGGACTGTAACGTGTATGGATTGTTCATCAGTACGCCGTTATGGTGGCGGGCCGAAATCTCACCGTAAATCCGAATCATAAGATTCCTAGGTTTTTCACGGTCAGTTACTTGAACAAGAGTGCTTTCGGATAGGTGAACCTCATGGCTAGTAACGTACCAGAATCAATTCGCAAAGAGGCCATGTCCCGTGATTTCCAAGTCACTATACGCGTGGGAAAATCTGGAATTACCGACACACTCGTCTCAGAAATTGAATCACAATTGCAAAAACGTAGTTTAGTCAAAATCAAATTGAATCGTGGATTATTTGAACGTAAAGATATTTCTGAGGTTTGGGCGCATTTGGCTCAACGAACGAATTCAATTCTTGTTCTTGCTCGAGGAAATGTCGGCGTTCTTTGGCGTTAAGCAAGTATCTTGAAGGAAATACTCAAATGATGATTTCTCTAGGCAGGCTCATGAAGGCAAGTATTACACTCGGCCGTAACCACCGCCACATTTCTCAATATATTGGTCTTGGACTCCTATCCTTCACAGGTACTATGATGTTTACAACTTCCTCTATCGCTGGAGGCGGAGGTTCGGCATCTGCCTCTTTCGAACCTATCGAAAATTCACAAGCAGTTTTGGTTGGACTAGGGATTTTACTTGGTGTGTATGCTCTCATCATAACCGAAGTCGTGCACAGAACACTTGCTGCTGCAGTTGGCGGATTGCTTGCAATTATTGCTCTTGGTTATTATTCGGAGCAAGCCTTCACTCTGGGAGAAGCCACTACACTCATCGATTGGGAAACCATCGGACTGCTTCTTGGAATGATGGTCATGGTCGGAATACTATCTCATACTGGTCTGTTTGAATGGTTTGCTGTACAAGCTTACAAACGCAGCGGTGGTTCAGTTTGGACACTCGTTGTGATTCTCTGTTCAGTTACTGCTGTACTTTCCGCATTCCTAGATAATGTTACAACGATGCTTTTGCTCACCCCAGTCACCATTCAGTTGGCTAAAGTGCTTGACCTCAAGCCGATTCCACTCCTCATTTCTGAGGTCTTGTTTTCGAATATAGGCGGCGCAGCAACTATGATAGGAGACCCGCCAAACATTATGATTGGTTCAGGTCTTTCAGCCGCAGCAATAGAGAAAGCCGGATATCCTGACTTAGCAAGTGCCGGTGTAAACTTCAATGATTTCATTATCGAAATGGCTCCAGGTATTCTCATGACCGTCGTTCCAAGTTTTATGTTCCTCAAGTGGTTTTACGCTGAAGAATTTTCTGGAAGCAGAGTTCGAGATATTGCCGAGTTAGAATCAAAGTATGGGATTAAGGATGCTGCAATGCTCAAGGTCAGTGGCACTATTTTATTCCTTGTCGTGGTGAATTTTTTCCTTCACCCAATCACCCATATTGCCGTATCATGGATTGCTTTAGTCGGTGCTGTAGTCATGCTACTGGCGACAGATCGACATGAATTGGAAGCGCCTCTTGAGCATGTAGAATGGTCGACTCTACTTTTCTTTGCAGGTTTGTTTGTTCTCATCGGCGCTCTTGGATTCTTGGGAGTAATCTCCTTTATCGGAGACAATGTAACCAAGGGCATTGCCATGTTCGGAAGCGATGCAGAAGGTGATGTCATTCGTCTTGCTGCAGCGATTTTAATCATTTTATGGGTTTCAGCAATTGCGTCAGCCTTTATCGATAATATACCATACACTGCGACCATGATTCCAGTCGTCATGCAAATTGCTTACGACCTCAATATTGACCTGGGCCCGATGATTTGGGCCCTCGCATTTGGAGCTTGTTTGGGTGGTAATGGAACACTCATCGGCGCTTCTGCAAACGTCGTAACTGCTGGAATGTCTGAAGAGGCTGGCTACCCGATTTCATTTAATGAATTTTTCAAGGCTGGATTCCCTATTATGATCCTCACAACCGCAATCGTATCTCTGTACATGGTTTTGGTCTATGTAGTGGGTGCTGATGGCGGCGCAACATCATGGAAGCTCGTATGTATAGGTGTGACGTTGTTTGGTATTATTTGGCAAGTAGCTCGAGGCCGTTCGAAAGGGAAGAATTTCGCAGAATCACTTGTCGACCACGACGCAGAACAACTTATGGAAGCAGTTGAGAACTTAGTCGAAAATGTCGCTAAGAAAGTACCTTCTTTTGGCGAAAGCGAAGAATGAACGGTCCATTTCTCCGTTGAGTTGAAGTGCCATGGGTTCATGGTTAGGATGAGGGAACTACATGTTTGAATGTAAAGTCTGTGGGTTGCTCTCGCTTGGAGGTACCGCCTGTCCTGCATGCGGCAGCCAATATCTGGTAGATTTGTCTCAACAAGATGACGATTCAAGTCCGCTGCCAAGTGAAGTTCCTGGTCTTGACGATGCAGTAGCCTCGTGGTACGAACTTGAAGGCATTGAGCCGCCTGCGGAATCTGAAGAGAATGTACAAACAGAACCGACAGGTAATCTCCCATTTGGCTTCTCGGGGGAATCGAACACGCACATCTCTCGACTTCCCTTTGGGGTTGGTAGTTATGCTGCTGGAATGCCGTTTGAGGGCTCAGATGAAGCCTTACCTCTGGTGAGTGAGAGTGCAGTAGTTAAGGAGAATTCCCCTACCATTCAAGAATCACCTCCTAAACCTGCAATCCAAACACCCCATTCACCTACACCTGCCCCTGCACCCGCACCTGCACCTGCACCCCACCCT
>Ga0228638_1000053_pt1 | contig 43249 bp, 58 predicted proteins | sample 48DmetaG_FD_182704 | JGI IMG/M metagenome (GOLD analysis project Ga0228638, IMG submission 182704) | Seawater microbial communities from Monterey Bay, California, United States - 48D | ecosystem: Environmental > Aquatic > Marine > Coastal | place: USA: California | collected 2016-10-31 | reverse complement strand
TGACTTTACAATTGAGGTTGAAAGATCTTTAAGAGTTCTTGATGGAGCAGTGGTTGTTTTTTGTGGCACATCAGGAGTAGAACCTCAATCAGAAACTGTTTGGAGACAAGCTAATAGGTATGAAGTGCCTAGAGTTGTTTTCGTAAATAAAATGGATAGAGCTGGAGCAAACTTTGAAAGAGTTATTGACCAAATTAAGACTAGACTTCAAGCTAATATTATTCCCATTCAATACAATATTGGTGCAGAAGAAGACTTTAAAGGTGTTGTTGATTTGATTAATAACAGAGCAATCTATTGGAATGAAGATGATCAAGGTCTCACTTTTGATTCTAAAGAAATACCTGATGAGCTTTCTGATAAGTGTGCACAGCTAAGAGAAGAAATGGTAGAAGCTGCTGCAGAAGCGAATGAAGAATTAATGGATACCTATCTTGAATCCGGTGAATTATCTGTTGAACAAATTAAAGAAGGCTTAAGAATTAGATCACTAGCCAATGAGCTTATTGTTGGCTTATGTGGGTCCGCTTTTAAAAATAAAGGTGTTCAAGCCATGTTAGATGCAGTTATTGAATTTTTACCTGCTCCCGATGAAGTCAAAGCAATTAAAGGTGTGATACCAAATAATAGTCAAGAAGATGAAATTGAAGATTCAAGAAAATCATCTGATGAAGAGCCTTTTTCAGCGCTAGCTTTTAAGATAGCTACTGACCCATTTGTTGGAACACTAACTTTTATAAGAGTGTATTCTGGTGTCTTATCAGTTGGAGATGCAGTTATCAACTCAACTAAATCTAAAAAAGAGAGAGTTGGAAGAATGGTGCAGATGCATTCTAATAACAGAGAAGAAATTAAAGAAGTAAGGGCTGGTGATATAGCCGCATGTATTGGCTTAAAGGATATAACAACAGGTGATACTTTATCTGATTCAAATAAACCAATTGTTTTAGAAAGAATGGACTTCCCAGAGCCAGTTATATCTGTTGCTGTTGAACCAAAATCAAAACCAGATCAAGAGAAGATGTCTTTAGCGCTAGGTAAATTAGCTCAAGAAGATCCCTCTTTTAGAGTTGCGAGTGATGAGGAATCTGGACAAACAATTATCTCAGGAATGGGTGAGCTGCATTTAGATGTTCTTGTTGATAGGATGAGAAGAGAATTTTCAGTAGAAGCAAATATTGGTAAGCCACAAGTTGCATATAGAGAGACAATTAAAGAGTCAGTAGAAGTTGAAGGTAAATTTGTAAGACAGAGTGGCGGTAAAGGTCAATACGGACATGTTTGGGTAAAACTTGAACCTCTTGGGTTAGATGATGAGTATGAGTTTGTTGATAAGATTGTTGGTGGCGTGATACCAAAAGAATATATTCCTGCTGTAAATAAAGGCATTCAAGAACAAATGCAAAATGGTGTTATCGCAGGCTACCCTCTACTTGCATTAAGAGCAACATTATATGATGGGTCATTCCATGATGTCGATTCAAATGAAATGGCATTTAAGATTGCTGGTTCCATGGCATTAAAAGAGGGCGCAAACAAAGCAAAACCTGCATTACTTGAACCTGTTATGAAAGTTGTTGTGGTAACTCCCGAAGAACATATGGGTGATGTCGTCGGAGACTTAAATAGAAGAAGAGGTATTATATTAGGGATGGATGATATTACTTCAGGTAAAGAAGTTTCTTCTGAAGTTCCTCTCGCTGAAATGTTTGGATATGCAACAGACCTTAGATCTGCAACTCAGGGAAGAGCGACATTTACTATGGAATTCACTAAGTATGGCGAAGTTCCAAATAACATTGCAGAGAGCTTAAAAAGTTCATAAACATAAGTTTGAATATTGTTGACAGTATAGCCTTTGGGGGCGTAGAATACGCCACATTTTGTATTTAACGAAATAAAAATAGAATTTAAATAATAGGATAAATAAGGAAAAATGGAGAATCAATCAATCAGAATTAGGCTTAAAGCTTTTGATTATAGACTGATAGATGCTTCAGCAAAACTTATAGTAGAAACTGTAAAAAAAACAGGGGCTATTATCAATGGACCAATACCTTTACCTGTTAAAAAAGAGCGAACAACTATACTCAAGTCTCCTCACAAAGACAAAGATGCAAGAGACCAGTATGAGATTGTTACATATAAAAGATTAATGGATATAGTCCAGCCAACTGATAAAACAGTTGATGCTTTAATGAAATTAGATTTATCCTCTGGGGTAGATGTTCAGATAAGCCTGGGTTAACAAAATTTTAACGCAATAGCGGCCATAGAGGGTTATAAGCCCCGTAAAAGGAGAATAAATTGAGCATAGGCTTAATAGGAAAAAAATCTGGAATGTCTCGTCTTTTCCTAGAAGACGGTGAGTCAGTCCCAGTTACTGCAGTTTCTGTTTGTGGTAACTTTTTAGCTGATATCAAGACGTCAAAAAAAGATGGCTATAATGCCTTTGTTGTTTCTAAAACAACAAAATCTAATAATATCAATAAATCAAAAAGTGAATTTTATAAAAAGATTAATCTTGAACCTGGAATACTAGCTGAATTTAGATCTAATTGTGAAATTTCAGAAGAATATCAAGTTGGTAATCATCTTACAGCTGACGTTTTTGAGGTAGGTCAATATGTAGACGTTACTGGAACCTCAAAAGGTAAAGGTTATGCAGGTGTTATTAAGCGTCATAATTTTGCTATGCAAGACGCAACTCATGGTAATTCATTATCACACAGGGCCCATGGATCTATTGGACAATGTCAAACACCAGGCAGGGTATGGAAAGGTAAAAAAATGTCAGGCCATATGGGAAATGTACAAAAGACAGTTCAAAGCTTAAAAATCGTTGATCTTGATCTTGAAAATAATGTTATTTATATCAAAGGCGCAGTTCCAGGATTTAATGGTTCTGATCTAAAAATTAAACCAGCTTTGAAAAAATCATGAAAATAGAATTACTATCATCAACAAAAAATCAGGATATAAATATATCTGATAATGCTTTTAGCAAAGATTTTAATGAATCCTTAGTACATCAAGCTGTTGTCAGCTTTATGGCTGGTTCAAGACAAGGAACATCAAAACAGAAAACTAGGTCTGAAGTTAGAGGCGGCGGCAAGAAACCATACAGACAAAAAGGAACTGGCAGAGCTAGAGCTGGAACTATAAGAAGTCCATTATGGAGAGGCGGCGGCGTAACCTTTGCTGCAACTCCAAGGGATTATAGTAAAAAAATTAATAAGAAGATGTATAGAGCCGCGATCCGGTCTATATTTTCTGAATTATTAAGACAGGGTAGATTGGTGGCTATTGAGCAACCAGTTCTTGAAAAACCAAAAACCAAAGAAATCGCAAACTTCCTCAAAGAATTTTCATTAAGCAAAGTTCTTATAATTACTGATGAATTAGATGTAAATTTATATCTTTCAGCAAGAAATATACCTAATGTTGACATCATTACAGTTAGAGAAATCAATCCAGTCAATTTGTTAAAGGCCCAAAAAGTTGCAGTTACTGCAGACGCTTTTAAGAAGATAGAGGAGTGGATAGATGCATAACGAAAAATTATATACATTGATTAAATCTCCATTAGTAACTGAGAAATCAGCAAGAATTGGTGAATCATTAAAACAGATAGTATTCAAAGTTGATCTTGATGCAAACAAAAGAGAAATTAAGAAAGCTGTTGAAGAGCTTTTCAAGGTCGAAGTTACTAAGGTAACAACATCAATTGTCAAAGGCAAAAGAAAGAGAAACAGATTTGGTCTGTACAAAAGATCTGATTACAAAAAAGCTTTTGTTTCATTAAGTAAAGATTCTGAAATACAGTTTGAGGGGATTAATTAATCATGGCAGTTATAAAAGCAAAACCGACTAGCCCAGGTAGAAGAGGTGTCATAGCTGTTAAGTCTGATCTATACAAAGGCAAACCTCTAAAATCGCTTATAAGAGTTAAACCTAAAAATGGTGGAAGAAACAATAACGGTAGGATTACTGTTCGACATCAGGGTGGCGGGCATAAGCAACATTACAGAGTAATTGATTTTAAGAGAAACAAGTTTGATATCCCGGCCCTTGTTGAAAGAATAGAATATGATCCTAATAGGTCTGCACACATTGCTCTAGTTTTATATAAGGATGGAGAGAGAAGATATATTATTGCTCCTTCAAAACTTAAAGTAGGCGATGAGATTATCTCATCTGAAAAGTGCGAAATTAAAGTTGGCAATTCAATGAAATTAAAAGATATCCCATTGGGTACTAATGTTCATTGTGTTGAATTAAAACCTTTAAAAGGAGCTCAGCTTGCTAGAAGTGCAGGTGCCTCGGCTAGGTTAGTAGCTAAAGAAGGTATTTATGCAACATTAAGGCTTCAGTCTGGTGAAACTAGAAAAGTTTTATGGGAATGTAGAGCTACTTTGGGAACAGTTTCAAATCAAGAAAATAATCTCAAATCATTAGGTAAAGCTGGTGCTAAAAGGTGGAGAGGCGTTCGACCAACTGTGAGAGGTGTGGCTATGAACCCTGTAGATCATCCACATGGTGGCGGTGAGGGAAGAACTTCAGGTGGAAGGCATCCTTCCACTCCATGGGGTGTTCCAACTAAAGGCTATAAGACTAGAAAAAATCAAAGAACTAACGACCTGATTATAAGAAGAAGAGGAAGTAGGAAGTAAATAATATGCCAAGATCATTAAAAAAAGGACCGTTCATAGATTTATCTCTTGAAAAAAAGGTTGAGACCGCCTTGGCTTCAAATGATAAAAGACCAATCAAGACATGGTCTAGGAGATCAATGATAAATCCATCAATGGTAGGTCTTACTATTGCAGTCCATAACGGAAGACAGCATATACCTGTTTATATTAATGAAGATATGGTTGGACATAAGTTGGGTGAGTTTGCGATAACAAGAACATTTAAGATGCACTCTGGCGACAGGAAGGCTAAATAATGGAAACAAGAGCATATTTAAAAGGAACTAGACTGTCTCCCCAAAAGGCTGGGTTAGTAGCAAACGCAATAAGAGGAAAATCTGTTCAAGATGCTATGGACTTTCTAATTTTTAACAAACAGAAAGGTTCAGCTGTTATCAAAAAACTTCTAGAATCAGCAATCGCTAATGCAGAAAATAACAATAAAGCTGACATAGATTTGCTTTCAGTGAAATCAATAATTGTGAATCAAGGAATGAGATTAAAGAGAATGAAACCAAGAGCAAGAGGAAGGGCTGACAGGATTATCAAGCCAACTTGCCATATAGAAATTATATTAGCCGAAGAGGATAAATAATGGGACAAAAAGTCAATCCAACAGGGTTTAGATTAGGTATATCAAAGAAGCAAAATGCCAATTGGTATGCTAAAGGAAAAGATTTTTCTACCAATCTTATTCAAGATTTAAAAGTTAGAGAGTATTTTAAAAATAAGTTAAAAAATGCTTCTATTAGTAAAATAGAATTAGAACGTTCTGCTGAAAATTTTGTTGTATCTATCTATACATCAAGACCTGGGATCATTATTGGTAAAAGAGGTGAGGAAATAGACAACCTTAAGAAAGCAGTTGAAAAAATTGTTAAAAAACCTTCTCAAATAAATATAAAAGAAGTCAAGAAACCAGACTTAGATGCCCAAATCCTTGCAGAGGGTGTGGCACAGCAACTTGAAAAAAGAGTTATGTTTAGAAGAGCAATGAAAAGAACAGTGCAAAGCGCTTTAAGACAAAGTGCTAAAGGAGTAAGAATAGAAGTCTCTGGTAGATTAAATGGTGCTGAAATAGCGAGAACTGAATGGTATAGAGAGGGTAGAGTACCTTTGCATACATTGAGAGCTGATATTGATTACGCAACAGCAGAAGCTTTAACTACATATGGAATTATTGGTGTAAAAGTCTGGGTATTTAAGGGTGAAATTACAGAAGACCCATATAAAGTTGATTTGGGAGTTAGTTAAAAATGTTACAGCCAAAACAAACTAAATTTAGAAAAATGCATAAAGGTCGAAATAGAGGCCTTGCACAAAATGGAAATACTGTTGCTTTTGGCAGGTTTGGTTTAGTTGCATCTGATAGAGGTCGAATTACGGCAAGACAGATAGAAGCAGCAAGACGAGCTATGACTAGGCATATAAAAAGAGGTGGAAATATTTGGATAAGAATCTTCCCTGATAAACCTATTACTAAAAAACCTTTAGAAGTTCGCATGGGTAAAGGTAAAGGTAATGTTGAGTACTGGGTTGCATTAGTTCAACCAGGAAAAGTAATGTTTGAAATGGCTGGTGTTGAAGAGGATCTTGCGAGAGAAGCATTTAAATTAGCAGCTGCCAAGCTTCCAATTAAGACGCATTTTATTAGTAAGGATGTATAAATGAATAAAGAATTGCAAGAGCTAAGAAAAAAAAATATTGACCAACTTAATGCAGAATTAGTAGCTACAAGACAAGAGCAGTTTAATCTTAGAATTAAACATAAGACTGGCCAGTTGAATGAAACTAACCAACTTACTATAGCTAGAAAAAAAATTGCAAAAATAAAAACATTAATGAACGAATTAAAATCACAGGATAGCAAATAATGAATACAACCAATCCAAGAGTTCTATCAGGAGTTGTTACAAGCGATAAAGCTGATAAAACAATTACTGTAAAGATTGAGAGAAAAGTTAAGCATCCGCTTTATGGAAAAGTCATGAAGAGGGCAACAAAAGTTCATGCTCATGATGAAAATAATTCTGCTGCAATAGGTGACTTTGTTACCGTTAAAGAATGCAGACCATTTTCAAAAAGTAAAACTTGGATTTTAGTTGAAGGTGCTGATGCAACATCTTTAAAAGAAGTAAATATTACTGAGGAAAGTGAATAATGATTCAGATGCAGTCGCTCTTAAAAATTGCTGATAATAGCGGAGCAAGAAGTGTAATGTGTATCAAGGTTCTTGGCGGATCTAAAAGAAGATATGCAAACATTGGTGATGTGATAAAAGTTGCTGTTAGAGAAGCTATTCCAACAGGAAAAGTTAAAAAAGGGCAAGTTGTTGATGCTTTAATAGTGAGAACTAAGAAAGGGGTACGAAGAAGAGATGGATCTTTAATTAAATTTGATGAAAATGCAGCTGTTTTGATTAATAATCAAAAAGCTCCTATAGGAACGCGTGTCTTTGGTCCCGTCACTAGAGAGCTTAGAGATGGAAAGCATATGAAGATACTTTCATTGGCACCGGAGGTACTTTAAAAATGACTACTCCTACTAAATTAAGAACTGGTGATGAGGTGATTGTTATAGCAGGTAAAGACCTGGGCAAAAAGGGAACCTTAAGAAAGATTATTAAAACTAAAAATAAAGCTTTTGTTACTGGGATCAATATAGTGAAAAAACATACTAAACCCAATCCAGAAATGGGAGTTACCGGTGGTGTTGTTGAGCAAGAAGCACCAGTAGCACTATCCAATTTAGCAATATGGAATCCAAGCAAAAAGTCAAAAGACAAAATTGCATATTCGACAAACAAAGATGGAAAAAAAATTAGATTATTTAAATCCGATAGTAAAGAGATAAAGTAGATGTCAAATTTAAGAGAAAAATATAATAACGAGCTCAAAGCTGTTCTTAAAGAAAAGCTTGGTATGAAAAATATTATGGCAGTTCCAAAGCTTACCAAAGTTGTTATAAATATGGGTGTCGGGGAGGCTGCAAATGATAAGAAGCATCTTGAATCAGCTGTTCAAAATATGACAGCCATAGCGGGACAAAAACCTATTATAACAAAAGCAAGAAAATCTGTTGCGAGTTTTAAAATTAGGGAAGGTTGGCCTCTTGGATGCAAGGTAACGCTGAGGGGTGAAAAAATGTATGAGTTCATGGAAAGGCTTATTGATATAGCCATTCCAAGAGAAAGAGACTTTAGAGGATTAAATCCAAAATCCTTTGATGGTCAAGGAAATTATAACTTTGGAATAAAAGAACAAATTATTTTCCCAGAAATTAAATTCGATAATGTAGACACTATCAGAGGTATGGATATTTGTATTAATACTTCTGCAACAAATAAAGAGGATGCCAAGGCTTTGCTTGAAGTTTTGGAATTCCCATTTAAAAAATAGGTATTAAATATGGCAAAAAAATCAATGATTGCTAGAGAGCATAAAAGAATCAAGATGGTTGCTAAGTATGCAGATAGAAGAGCTGCTTTAAAAGCAGTTATGAGCGATCAAAATGCTAGTAGTGAAGAGAGATATGAGGCATCAATTAAGTTTCAAAAACTCCCTAGAAATTCTAGTCCATCAAGAGTTGTAAGAAGATGTCAGGTAACTGGAAGACCTCATGCGGTATATAGAAAGTTTGGTCTTAGTAGAATCAAGCTAAGAGAAGCTGCAATGAGAGGCGATATTCCTGGCTTAGTTAAATCAAGTTGGTAATTATAATATGAGTTTTCAAGATCCTATAGCAGATTGTTTAACAAGAATACGTAATGGACTATTGCGCGGTAAGGTTGATGTGGTCGTTCCTTATTCAAAATTAAAGCATGAATTAGTAAACGTTTTAGCAGCTGAGGGCTATATTAAAAGCTGTTCAAAAAATGATGTTGATGGAAAGCCATTTATTAATGTAATACTAAAATATCACAATTCTTCACCTGTAATTAAAACAATAAAAAGAGTAAGCAAGCCCAGTCTCAGAAAGTATTCTGGCTCAAATAATCTGAAAGCTGTAAAGAATGGATTAGGTTCATATATTATTTCTACTAACCAAGGTTTGATGACGGATAAAGAAGCCAGATCAAAGAATATTGGTGGAGAAATTTTGTGCGAGGTTTTTTAATATGTCTAGAGTAGCAAAAAGCCCTATAGAAATTGTTGATGGAGTTACTGTCAACGTCTCTGAGTCATTAGTAGAAGTTAAAGGTAAGGTTGGCGAAATTAAATTTGATTTACCTGAAACTATTTCTCTTGAAATAAAAGAAAATATAATCACTGTTAAATATAATGAAGATAATCAACAATCAGTTGCTTTGGCTGGTACAACTAGAGCTATTGTTAATAATATGATTGTTGGTGTTTCTCAGGGCTTTGAAAAAAAGCTTGAACTTAAGGGCGTTGGATATAGAGCTAAGGCCTCAGGGAAACTTCTTGAATTAACACTCGGTTTTTCTCATCCTGTCAAATATCAATTGCCTGAAGAGGTTCAAGTAGAAACTCCATCTCAAACAGAGGTTGTTCTTAAAAGCCACAATAAGCAAGTATTAGGTCAAGCAGCTGCTGAGATTAGAGCATTTAGACCTCCTGAACCATATAAAGGTAAAGGCGTTAGATATTCAGATGAAACTGTCAGAAGAAAAGAAGCTAAGAAAGCTGCTGGAGCATAAAAATGAGCATTAAAAATTTATCAAGAATAAGAAGAGCAAAGAAAACAAGAATGAATATTAAGGATCAAGAAAATCCAAGGTTAACAGTTTATAGATCATCTAAACATTTTTATGCTCAAATTTTTGACAGCTTAGGAACAAAGGTTATTGCATCAGCATCCACTGTTGAAAAGGATTCAGATACAAAGTCTAATAATGTTGAGGGTGCAGAAGCTGTAGGTAAAAGAGTTGCTGAAAGAGCAATAGAAAATGGAGTCAAAAAAGTAGTTTTTGACAGATCAGGATATAAATATCATGGCCGAATAAAAGCTTTAGCTGATTCTGCTAGGAAAGCTGGATTGGAGTTTTAATTAAATTATGAAAGATAATAATGTAGCAAATAATCAACAGGTTGATGCTCTTGAAGAAAAGTTAGTTCAGGTCAATAGAGTAGCTAAAGTTGTTAAAGGCGGAAGAATATTTGGTTTCACTGCCCTTACTGTTGTCGGTGATGGCAATGGAAGAGTTGGCTTTGGAAGAGGTAAAGCAAAAGAAGTACCTATTGCTATTCAAAAGGCAATGGAAAATGCAAGAAGAAGCATGGTAGAAGTTGAATTAAACAACACCACTTTATGGTACCCAGTAAAAGCTAAACATGGATCGGCAAATGTATATATGCAGCCAGCTTCAGAAGGTACTGGTATTATTGCTGGTGGTGCTATGAGGGCGGTCCTCGAACTAGCCGGCGTTCAGAATGTCCTAGCAAAATGTTATGGATCTACAAATCCTGTTAATGTTGTTAGAGCAACTATAAATGCCTTGAGTGCAATGGAGTCTCCAGAAACAGTTGCTGCAAGAAGAGGAAAAAAGGTTGAACAAGTATCATGAGTAAAGAAAAAACAATGACTTTAAAACTAGTCAAAAGTGGAATTGGTAGGATGAAAAAACACAAACTTTGCATAAAAGGATTGGGATTTAAGAAACTTAATCAGACAGTCACCGTGCTAGATACTCCAAGTAATCGAGGATTAGTCAATAAGATATCTGACATGATAGAGATACAGGAAGGTTAAAATGAGTGAAAACGATACAAGTATAATGACACTAAACAGCCTAACTAATGAAGGAACTGCTCAAAGAAGAAAGAGAGTTGGAAGAGGAATGGGATCGGGAACTGGTAAAACAGCTGGAAGAGGCCATAAAGGACAAAAATCAAGAACAGGCGGAGGAGTAAGACCTGGGTTTGAGGGTGGCCAAATGCCACTCCAAATGAGGCTTCCAAAATTTGGTTTTTCCTCCAGAAAGAATAACTACCTCAAGGAAGTAAATGTTAAAAATATTGATGGTTTAGATTTAGTAACTATAGAAACTTTAAAAGAAAAAAAGATCATTTCCAAGTCAGTTAAAAAAGTTAAAATTTTTGGTACTTTTGATCTAACATCAAAAATAAATGTTAAAGGCATCAAGGTTACCAGCGGTGCAAAAGAGTCAATAGAAAAAGCTGGTGGTACCGTTGATGATATTGTTGTGCCAACTGCAAGACCAAAGGGCATTAAAAAAACAGAAGGGGCTTCGGAATAAGTTATGGCTGAGAAGGGACAAGGTATGAGTGATCTTTGGAAAAGGTTGCGATTTGTATTTGTTGCAATTCTTGTATACAGAATTGGTACTCATATACCTATACCTGGAATAGATCCAGATAGACTTGCATCATTGTTCGATCAAAATCAAGGTACCATTATAGAAATGTTTAATCTCTTTTCTGGTGGTGCACTAGAAAGAATGAGTATATTTGCTTTAAATGTTGTTCCTTATATCTCTGCTGCAATTATTATGCAGCTATTTTCAAACTCAATTCCATATCTTCAAGAGCTAAAAAAAGATGGGCAGGCAGGCAGAAATACTATTACTCAATACACAAGGTATGGAACAGCAATTCTAGCATTTATTCAAGCTTCAGCTCTAGCAGTTACACTTTCTGCGAGCGGTCTTGCATATACGCCAGGACCATCATTCTTTATTTCAGCAGTTTTTTCAGTTGTTGCGGGAACCATGTTTCTAATGTGGTTGGGTGAACAGGTATCTGAAAGAGGTATTGGTAACGGAATTTCAATTATTATTGCTACAAGTATATTAACAGGAATACCTGGAGCTATTGGCCAAGCTCTTGAGCAATCGAGACAAGGAGATTTAAGTGTACTCCTGTTAATTGCAATTGCTCTTTTATCTATGGCCGTAATAGCTGTTGTAGTATTTATTGAAAGAGGTCAAAGAAGAATAACTGTTAATTACGCTCAAAGACAACAAGGAAGAAAATTAATGCAAGCGCAATCAAGCCATCTTCCATTTAAAGTTAACATGGCTGGTGTTATACCTGCAATTTTTGCAAGTACCTTTTTACTATTTCCAGCTTCACTTTCTACATGGTTTGGTCAAAGTGAGTCATTTAGTTTCCTTCAGAGTTTTTCATTGGCACTTAACCCAGGACAACCTCTATACATTATAGTTTTTGCTGGATTAATAATTAGTTTTTGTTTTATTTGGCTAGCACTAACTTTCAATACAAGAGAAGTTTCAGATAACTTAAAACGTTCTGGAGCATATATTGCTGGCATAAGACCTGGTGAGCAAACTGCTAATTACATAGATTCTGTTCTTGCAAGACTGACTGTGTTTGGAGCAATATATTTAACACTTATTTGTTTGTTGCCACTAGCACTTATTAATTTTGCTGGTATATCGCCAACTATCTCTGTTGGTGGAACATCTGTATTAATTATTGTAGTTGTACTTATGGATTTTATGGCTCAGGTTCAATCTCATATGATGTCATCTCAATATGCTTCACTAATGAAGAAAGCTAATTTAAAAAATTATAAAAGGTAATATGAAAGTTAAAGCATCAGTAAAAAAAATATGCAGAAACTGCAAAATTGTAAGGCGTAATGGCGTTCTTTTTGTAATCTGTAAAACAGACCAAAAACATAAACAAAGGCAAGGTTAATATATGGCAAGGATCGCAGGTGTAAATATTCCAGAAAATAAACATGTGGAGATTTCTCTCACTCATATTTTTGGAATTGGTAGAAAAACAGCTCAAAGTATATGTGCTGAATTAAAGATTGATCACACAAGAAAAATATCTGATCTCTCTGAAGATGAAATTGAAGGCTTAAGGACTGCAATCGGTAAAATAGTTGTAGAGGGAGACTTAAGAAGAAATATTAGTACGAACATTAAAAGATTGATGGATCTTGGTAGTTATAGAGGAATTAGGCATAGAAGAAAATTACCAACCAGGGGACAGAATACAAAAAATAATGCTAGAACTAGAAAAGGCCCTAAGAAGCCTATGAGAGGATCATAAAATGGCAGTGAAAGGAAAAAAAGGAAAAAAAATTGTTACTGATGGTGTTGCTCACGTGCACTCCTCTTTTAATAACACAATTATCACTATTACTGACAAACAGGGTAATACAGTCTGTTGGGCTACATCTGGAGGTTCTGGTTTTAAAGGATCTAGAAAAAGCACACCTTTTGCTGCTCAAATAGCTGCAGATAAAGCTGGAAATGCGGCAAAGGAATTTGGAATGATTAATTTAGATGTAAAAGTTAAAGGACCAGGTGGAGGAAGAGAGTCTGCCATAAGAGCATTAAATGCATGCGGTTTAAAAATTAAAAGTATTACAGATGTGACACCACTTCCTCATAACGGATGTCGTCCATCTAAAAAAAGAAGAGTTTAACGGAGTATTAAATGGCTAGATATACAGGACCAACATTAAGACTTTCCAGAAGAGAAGGCACAGATTTATATTTAAAAAGTGGGGTAAGAGCTATTGAATCAAAGTGCAACATGGATTCACCTCCAGGAGTTGCTGCAGGAGCTAGAAGAGGTAGATTGTCAGACTATGGACTTCAGCTTAGAGAAAAACAAAAAGTTAGACGTATGTACGGAGTTTTAGAGAAGCAGTTTAGAAACTATTATAAAAAAGCTGCATCATCAAAAGGAAATACTGGAGAGAACTTATTAAGCTTATTAGAATCAAGAATGGATAATGTTGTTTACAGAATGGGTTTTGGTTCAACAAGAGCAGAATGTAGACAAATGGTTTCTCATAAAGCATTTAAGATAAATGGAAATGTCGTAAACATTCCTTCTTATCAAATGCAACCGGGTGATGAAATTCAAGTTAGAGATAAGAAAAAAGGGCATTTAAGAATAGCTTCAGCTCTAAAAATTGCTGCAACAAGGGAAGAGTGTGATTGGGTTGAAGTCGATGAAGCAAATTTAAAGGGAGTATTTAAATCAGTTCCAGATAGAACTGATCTAAGTACTGAAATTAACGAAAACCTTATTGTTGAGCTTTACTCAAAATAAAATATTAAAGACGGAGAAAATTATGCAAATATCAGTTATAGATCTTTTAGTCCCAACTGAAATACAAGTTGATGACGTAACAACTAATCTGTCAAAGATTACTTTAGAGCCACTTGAAAGAGGTTTTGGCCATACATTAGGAAATGCATTAAGAAGAATTTTGCTTTCTTCAATGCCTGGAGCTGCCGTTACAGATGTAGCTATTGATGGTATCTCTCATGAGTACAGCACCATAGAAGGCGTTAGAGAAGATGTTATAGATATTCTTTTAAACATTAAAGATATGCCCGTTAATGTCATCGAAGGCAACCATGCAGAAATTACTCTTGATGTTACAGGACCTTGTGATGTTTTAGCATCATCATTTGAAGTTCCAGGAAATGTTGAATTAACAAATCAAGATTTTCATGTAGCAACAATTGTAGATAAAGTTAATCTTAAGATGACTCTAACTGTCAGAACTGGAAGAGGTTATGAACCAGCTGATCTTAGAGATGATGAAGATAGAGTTATTGGGGCATTAAAAGTAGATGCTTCATACAGTCCAGTGAGAAGAGTTTCTTACACTGTTGATAATGCTAGATTTGAAAAAAGAACAGATCTTGATAAATTAGTTATTGAGTTAGAGACTGATGGCACATTAGATCCAAAAATGGCTATTGAACACTCTGCCACTATCCTTCAACAACAGCTTAGCTCTTTTGTTGACTTAGATGCGATTGCTGAGCAAGAAGCTAAAAAAGATCAAAATGACTTCGATCCTTTCCTATTAAGATCAATAGAAGAGTTAGAGTTAACTGTTAGATCTACGAATTGCCTTAAAGCTGAAAGTATTTTTCTTATAGGTGATTTAATACATAGGTCTGAATTCGATTTATTAAAAACTCCTAATCTTGGTAAAAAATCATTAAACGAGATCAAAGATGTTTTAGCATCTAAGGAACTTTCACTTGGAATGAATGTAGAAAACTGGCCGCCAGTAGGATAAAACATGAGACATAGAAAAGCAGGAAGAAAACTTAATAGAAATTCTTCACACAGAAAAGCATTACTTAAAAATCTTGCAATAGCATTAATAGAGCAAGATATTATTCGAACCACATTGCCAAAAGCTAAAGAGTTAAGAAAGGTAATAGAGCCTCTTATTACTCTTGCTAAAGAAGATAGCGTGGCTAACAGGAGGCTTGCTTTTAGCAGACTTAGATCTGATTCAGCAGTAGCTAAGTTATTTACTGAAGTTTCTGTGAATTCCAAGGATAGAAAAGGTGGATATACTAGGATCATTAAAGCAGGTTTTAGGCCTGGAGATAAAGCTGATATGGCTTATATTGAACTTGTAGACAGACCAACTGGAGAAACTACCGAAGCTCCTGAATTAAAAGAAGAAACTGCAGCTTAAATAAAATTCTAAAGCATTTTTTCTAGAAATTGACCTGTGAAAGAGTTCCTAACCCTAGCTACGTATTCTGGTGTGCCTGCCGCTACAATATTGCCACCGTCACTGCCGCCCTCAGGACCAAGGTCAATAATCCAATCAGCTGTCTTAATTACATCAAGATTATGCTCTATAACAACAATAGTGTTTCCTTGATTTTTTAATCTATCTAAAACTATTAATAATAATTCTATGTCAGCAAAATGAAGCCCTGTTGTAGGCTCATCTAATATAAATAAAGTTTTGCCTGTACTCCTTTTTGATAATTCCTTTGCAAGCTTTATCCTTTGAGCTTCACCGCCCGAAAGAGTTGTTGCAGATTGCCCTAAAGTTATATAACCCAAACCAACATCATCCAAGGTTACTAGCTTTTTTTTCAAAGCTGGAAGCGCATCAAAGAAAACTAGAGCTTCTTCAACAGTCATATTTAAAATATCGCTAATATTCTTATCTTTATATTTAACTTCTAATGTTTGCTCATTATATCTGTCTCCTTCACAGACATCACACTTTACATATACATCAGCTAAGAAATGCATTTCAACTTTAGTCATACCATCTCCCTGACATGCCTCACATCTCCCACCTTTTACATTAAAACTAAATCTACCTGGCTTATACCCTCTAGACTTGGCTTCTATAGTTTGAGAAAGTAAGTCTCTTATGTATGAAAATAGACCAGTATATGTAGCAGGGTTAGATCTTGGTGTTCTTCCTATTGGAGATTGATCTATACTAATGACTTTATCTAGGTGCTCAAGTCCATCAACTTTATCGCATTTAATTTCCTTATTAAGCTTTGCTTTGTTAAGCATAAACGAACTAATTGGAAGTAGAGTTTGATTGATCAAAGATGACTTTCCAGATCCTGATACTCCTGTTACGCATGTAAAAATACCAATAGGTATTTCTACTGAAATGTTTTGAAGGTTATTTTCAGAGGAATTAATAATCTTAATTAGTTTATCATTTGGCGCTACTCTCTTTGTTGGTACTTTAATTCCCTTTTCGCCTGTTAAGTATTTAGCAGTTAAAGAGTTTTTATTACTTAGTATTGCTTTAAGATTACCTTCAGCGCAGATTTCTCCACCATGCTTTCCTGCTCCAGGACCTATGTCAATAATATGATCAGCACATCTAATAGCCTCCTCGTCATGCTCAACAACAATTACAGTATTTCCAAGATTTTTAAGATTATTGAGAGTTTTTATTAACTTTTCATTGTCTCTTTGGTGAAGACCAATTGAAGGCTCGTCAAGAACATAGGTTACACCTACTAACCCTGAGCCAATTTGGCTAGCTAATCTAATTCTTTGAGCTTCACCACCAGATAATGTATCAGCACTTCTTTCAAGTGTTAGGTAGTTAAGCCCAACATCCTCAAGGAAAGTAAGCCTATCCGTAATTTCTTTAAGAATTTTTTCGGCTATCTTCTTTTTTGCTCCTTTGAGCTTCATATTTTTTACAAATATCAAAGCATCATTAATTCGCATGCCAGTAATCTCATGAATTTGTGTATTATTTATAAAAACATTTCTTGATTGTGCGTTGAGCCTTGAACCACCACACTCGTCACATGAGCTCTTAGACATCAATTTTGATAACTCATCTCTGATAAAATCTGAATCAGTCTCTTTAAATCTTCTTTCAGTGCTTGGAATAATTCCTTCAAATTTATGCTTTCTTACAATTCTACTGCCACTTCTAAATCTATGTGAGAAATCTATTTTTTCTTTTGAACCCCAAAGAATCACATCTTTGATTTCTTGCGGATAGTCTCTCCATTTTGTAGTTAAGCTAAAATCATAATGCGCACTTAAACATTTAAGCTGATAAAAATAGAAGCGATTTCTTCGAGTCCACCCTTTAATCGCACCATTTGAAATAGATACCTCATCATCTTGAATTAATCTATTTTCATTAAAGTACTGAATTACACCAAGACCATCGCACCTTGTACATGCTCCATACGGGTTATTAAAAGAAAACATTCTTGGCTCAAGCTCTGCAATTGCATAGCCACATTGAGAGCAAGAAAAATTGGATGAGTATAAATTAGATATTTTTTTATCAATATTTTCTATTTCTACAAGCCCATTTGAGAGGTTTAAAGATATTTCGACAGACTCAGCAAGCCTTGACCGGTCTTCTTCATTGTTTTTAATAACAAGCCTATCAATTACTGCTGAAATATCATGCTTTTTATTTTTTTCAAGTTCAGGAAACTCTTCAATAGGATAAACAGTTCCATTTATTTTAACTCTTACGTATCCACTCTTTCTTAAATCATCATAGATGGCCAGATGCTCTCCTTTTTTACCTCTAACTATTGGTGATAAAATCATAATTTTAGTACCTTCTTTAATTTTAAGAATCTCATCGCATATTTCAGAAACTGTTTTTGCTTTAAGTTCTTCGCCATGATCAGGACAAATTGGAGATCCAATTCTTGCATATAGCAATCTAAGATAATCATATATTTCAGTAACAGTTCCTACAGTTGATCTTGGGTTATGAGAAGTGGATTTTTGTTCAATAGATATGGCTGGAGAAAGGCCTTCTATTTGATCAACATCTGGTTTCTCCATCATAGATAAAAATTGACGAGCATATGTAGATAGTGATTCGACATATCTTCTTTGACCTTCTGCATACAAAGTATCGAAGGCTAATGATGACTTTCCTGATCCAGAAAGCCCGGTTATAACAACTATCTTATTTCTTGGTATTTCAAGACTTACATTTTTAAGATTATGTGTACGAGCGCCTTTTATAAAAATACTATCCATAAGATTCAAATTATCCGTGATGAAAAAATTAATTTAGGTTAAACTTCTAAGAATATTATAAGAGGTAAATATGAGCAGAGGTGTAAATAAAGTAATTTTAGTTGGCAACTTAGGGCAAAAACCTGAAATGAGATATACAGCAACTCAATCCGCAGTAGCCAATATATCAATAGCTACTACTGAGTCATGGAAAGATAAAGAAAGCGGTGAATTGAGAGATAAAACAGAATGGCATAGAGTTGTATATTTTGGAAAATTAGCTGAAATAGTTGAAAAATATCTAGATAAAGGCTCAAGTGTATATATTGAAGGCAAGCTTCAAACAAGAAAATGGCAAGATAAGTCAGGTGCAGATAGATGGACTACGGAAATAGTTGGTAGTGAATTAACTATGCTTGGATCAAGACAATCTAACTCTAATAATGGAATGGCAACAGATCAATCAGAGTCTCCTTTTCCTCAAGACGATGCTGGAACTGGTTTAACAGACGACGATATCCCTTTCTAAAATAAAAATTAATTTGATCCCAGATTTTAAAACAATTCTCTTTAAAGAAAATGCTGGAATTGGGGTAATAACATTAAATAGACCGCACAAGCTGAATGCTTTTAATCAGCAGATGCTTAAAGATCTTCTCAATGCCCTAGATTATATTGATAACAATGATGATATCAGAGCGGTTGTTATAACTGCTTCTGGTAAAGCTTTTTGTGCAGGAGCAGACTTATCAGCAGGCAAGGATACATTCAATTCAGAGTTTGATAATTCATCAGATTATAAACAAGATTTTAATAGAGATTCTGGAGGAATTCTTGCTTTGAGAATGTATAAATGTCTCAAGCCCATCTTAATAGCTTGTAATGGAGTTTCTGTGGGAGTCGGAGCAACCCTTCAGCTAGCTGCCGATATTAGAGTTGCCTCTTCTTTAAGCAAATTTTCATTCCCATTTACAAAAAGGGGTATAGCTCCTGACGCATGTTCAAGTTGGTTTTTGCCAAGACTTGTAGGAGTTTCAAAAAGCTTGGAGTGGTGTTTTTCTGGAGAGATGATTGATACGGATACAGCTCTTGATTGTGGTTTGATATCTTATAAGGTCGATCCTGATGATCTGATGGATAAGACCCTATCAATAGCAAGGAAAATTACTAAAGACTCATCCCCGGTGTCAGTTGCTCTAACTAGGCAAATGATTTGGGGTCTTTCTCAGAAAGAATCACCTGACTATGCCCATATAGTTGATAGTAAGGCAATTGAATCGAGAGGAAAATCTAAGGATGCTGCAGAAGGGGTTATGTCATTTTTTGAAAAAAGAAATGCAGTTTTTCAAAATAAGGTAAGTCAAGATATGCCTGAATTCTTTCCATTTGAAAAGGATAGATTTGAAGATCAATAAAGATAAAAATGTTATTTGAACCATATAAACTCAAAAATATAATTTTAAGAAATAGAGTAGCAATGGCTCCAATGACAAGGAGTCAATCTCCTGGAGGCATTCCTACAAGTGATGTTGTTGAATACTACAAAAGAAGGGCAAAAGGAGAAGTTGGGTTAATTATTACAGAAGGTATTGAAGTAAGCCATGAGGCATCTAGTGCATACCCAAATGTTCCACGACTTGATTCCAAAGAAGCAAGAGATGGTTGGAAAAAAGTTGTTAATGGTATAAAAAAAAATAATGGACATGTTGTAGCTCAGCTTTGGCATTGTGGTGGTTTTCGTAAATTAGGAATGGCTCCAAATCCTGAGGTTCCTGGTCATACTGCTTCAGGGCTAGTTAGGCCAGGAAAGAGGGTAGCCCATGCAATGACATCTTTAGAAATTGAAGAAACAATTAGCGCCTATGCTAGTGATGCAAAAATTTGTGAAGAGATTGGATTTGATGGAGTTGAGATTCATGGGGCTCATGGTTATTTGATTGATAATTTTCTATGGCAAGGAACTAATGATAGGGATGATATTTTTGGAGGCTCAATTGAAATGAGATCTAATCTAGCAACATCAATAACAAAAGCTATACGAAGCAATGTGAGTGATAAATTTATTGTCGGCCTTAGATTTTCTCAATGGAAACAACAAGACTACAACGCGCGACTTGCAACAAACCCAGATGATTTACTAAAGGTCCTTTCGGGGCCTTGTAATGCAGGTCTAGACTATCTTCATTCAAGCATGAGAAGATTTTGGGAAAGTGAGTTTCAGGGTTCTGATGGAAATCTTGCCTATTGGACAAAAAAACTTACAAATATTCCAACAATAAGTGTTGGAAGTGTTGGTTTGGATGGTGATTTTACAGACATGATGGCATCAGCCAAAACTACTACTATTGATAAAGCTATCCAAGATATTAATGAATACAAGTATGATATGGTTGCTGTTGGAAGAGCTCTATTATCGGATCATGAATGGGTTATTAAAATGAAAGAAGGCAGGCTAAAAGATATTAACCCATATACTAAAGAATCATTATTAGAGATGTACTAATATTTAGTAACAATAAGACTTGCGTTTGTTCCCCCAAAACCAAATGAGTTACTCATGGCTGATTGTATTTCAGATGAGGTTGTTTCTGTATTTAGATTTACACCTTTTATTTCATCACAAACATCCTCAACATTGATTGATGGAGCAATGAATTTATCTTTTAACATCATTATTGAATAAATAGCTTCTTGAGCACCAGTCGCTCCTAAAGAATGACCAGTCATAGACTTTGTTGAGCTTATAATTGGAGAGTTATTTCTAAAAAGCTCCTTTATAGCATTCAGTTCTGCTAAATCACCAACTGGAGTGCTTGTGCCATGAGTATTTATATAATCTACATCTGAGCCATAACTTTTAAGAGCTCCCTGCATACATCTAAGAGCTCCTTCTCCTGAAGGTGCAACCATATCATAGCCATCAGAAGTGGCAAAATACCCAGAAAGTTTAGCTAAGATATTTGCATTCCTTTTTTTAGCATGCTCCTCTTCTTCAAGAATTAAGATGCCTGAGCCGCCTGATATTACAAAACCATCTCTATTTTTATCATAAGGTCTAGATGCCTTTGTAGGATCGTCATTAAAGTTAGATGATAGTGCTCCCATAGCATCAAAAAGACTCGATGAGCTCCAGTGCTCATCCTCCCCACCACCAGCTATTACTATATCTTGTTGCCCAGATTTAATTAAATCTGCGCCATGACCAATACAATGAGCGCTTGTTGCGCAAGCAGAAGAGATTGAGTAATTAACTCCTTTAATTTTAAATGCTGTGCCTAAGATTGCTGAAATAGAGCTTCCCATTGACTTGGTAACAGCATATGGACCGATTCTTTTAGGTCCTTTTTCTCTAGTTATATCAGCAGTTGAAACCATAACCCTTGTTGATGCACCTCCAGATCCAGCTACTATTCCAACTCTTGGTGAATTAAGTTCATCTTCACTGAGACATGACATTTCAATAGCATCTTTTGCTGCAAGATATGAATATGCAGCTGACTCACCCATAAAGCGAAGTAGTTTTCTATCAATTAACTCTGAAAAATCTATATTTATAGATCCAGATATTTGGCTTCTAAACCCCATATCAGCATATGTGTTATTAGATACTATTCCTGATTTTCCATCCTTAAGACTTTCAATCACATCATCATATGAATTACCTATACATGATTTAATTCCAACACCTGTTATGACTACATTTTTCATTAGAAGCTACTCGGATCGTTAAATAAACCAACTTTTAATTTTTCTGCGCTATAAATTTCTTTATCATCAACATACATTTTACCATTAGCAACCCCAAGAACAGCACCTCTATTAATAATTCTTTTGATGTCTAACTCATATTTTACAACTTCAGCTGATGGCAAAACTTGACCAAAAAATTTTATATTCTCGGCACCTAGCGCTCTTCCAATTCCAGGCAGGCCTGACCAAAGCAAGTAGAAGCCAAGCAATTGCCACATTGCATCTAGGCCTAGGCACCCAGGCATGACCGGATCTTCTTTAAAATGACATTTAAAGAACCATAAATCAGGGCTAATTTTAAGATTAGCAACAATTTTTCCTTTACCAAACTCTCCACCAAAATTGTTAATACTTGTTATTTCGGTAAACATTAACATCTGATCTGATGGCAATCTTCCATCTCCATCTTTAGTAAAGAGGGCTCCATTTCCACACTCTACTAACTCTTTCTTTGAATATGATTCTTGTGGAATAAAAGTCATTTATTTCTATTTATTGAACTATCTAACAATTTTAACATTTCCTTTTGTATATGTTTATCTATTTTAGATGCGAATACTTTAGATTTTTCCATGAACTTAACCGCAAGATTTTCTGTTTCTGAAATTCCTCCAAGCTTATTAATTAATTTGAAAACTGTTAGGTGAGAAGCTTTTTTATTACCCAGCATAGATAGCAATATTTTTTTTTCTTCAGGACCAGCATTCTTGTAGGCAAAATAAAATGGATATGTGACTTTTCCTTCTTTGATATCTTGAAAATGCGGCTTACCTAAATTATTTTCTTGACCTAAATAATCTAACAAATCATCTTTTATTTGAAAAACTATACCAAGATTTTTTGCACATTCAGAAATATTTTTAACATAATTGCCTTTAGAATTACTTAAAAGAGCACCACATTTTGCTGATGCTTCAAAAAGTCTTCCAGTTTTAAAATAGCTAATATCTTTAAGTTTAGAAAGGGATATGTCTTTATTGCCAATTGCATCAAGTTGAATCAATTCACCCTTGGAAATATCATTTGTAGCATTAGACAACTCCCTTAATATTTTTGAATTGCCGAGCTTAACCATTAGCATAAATGCTTTTGAGTAAATATAATCTCCAATTAATACTCCATGAGCATTTGACCAAATATTATTTACTGACTTTACACCTCTTCTGGTAGGTGAATCATCTACAACATCATCGTGCACAAGTGTTGCATTATGCAATAGCTCAATTATTGCTGCTAACTCATATCTTTTTTTCCCTTGTCGCCTATCTACAGAAGATGAAATAAGGCTTAACCTAGCTCTTAATTGCTTACCATTTTTTTTAAAAATGTGGTCATAAAGGTTGGAAATAGTCTTTTCTTTGATTATATTTTTTCTTAAAAGTTTGTTTACTTCTTTGAGATCGTTATTTATAGAATTTTTCTCTGGCATAGTTAAATATTTTTTAAAGCAAAATTATACATAAGTATTGATAAATTCCTCATTAAAGCGTATATTTTGCCACCTTTAGGAATTTAAATATGTATGCAGTAATAGAATCAGGCGGAAAACAACATAAAGTAGAGAAAGGCATGACTTTGCCCGTTGATCTTCTTAAGGATGAGCCTGGCACAAAAATAACTTTTGAAAATGTTTTGTTATATGTAGATGATAAGAACGTTGAAATAGGACAGCCTTATTTGTCAAATGTAAAAGTTACTGCTGAGGTTGTTGATGTTGTGAAATCTGACAAGATTTCAATTCTTCGTTTTAGAAGAAGAAAGCACAGCATGACAAAAACTGGTCATAGAGCTAGACATTCACAAGTAGAAATAAAAGATATTAAATTAGAGAGTAAATAATGGCACATAAAAAAGCAGGTGGTTCCAGTAAGAACGGTAGAGATTCCAATGCCAAGAGACTTGGTGTAAAAAGATTTGGTGGTCAATTGGTTAAGGCTGGTGAAATTTTAATTCGTCAAAGAGGAACTAATACACATCCTGGTATCAATGTCGGTATTGGTAAAGATGATACTCTTTTTGCTAAAGCTGCTGGTGTTGTTCAATTTACATACAAAGGACCTAAAAGCAGAAAGACTGCAAACGTTATTTCACAATAACATCCTGTCCATACCATGAATTTCATTGACGAGGCCTTTCTCGAAGTTAGGGCTGGGAATGGTGGTGCTGGAGCTTCTAGTTTCCGTCGTGAAAAATATATCCCTTTTGGTGGGCCAGATGGTGGTGATGGAGGCAAAGGCGGAAACATTATTTTTAGGGTCAATCAAAACAAAAATACGCTTGTTGATTTTCAAAATAAAAGAGTCTTTATTGCTAAAAATGGTAGACCTGGATCAGGTAAGAATAAATCAGGTTCAGCTGCAGAAGACCTTGTATTAGATATACCTAAAGGCACCGTGGTTTATGATGATATTTCAAATGATGAATTACTAGATTGTTGTGATGAAAATGCTACGTATGTTATTGCAAATGGTGGGGATGGCGGTCAAGGAAATGCACGTTTTAAATCTAGTACTAATCAGGCACCAAGAAAATTTACACTTGGCTTTGAAGGAGAGACTCGTTTTATTCGACTGGAGCTGAAATCTCTCGCCGACGTTGGATTGGTTGGATTCCCGAATGCTGGTAAATCAACTTTTTTAAATAAAGTTTCATCAGCAAAACCAAAAATAGGAAGTTATCCATTTACAACCTTAAGACCTCATTTGGGAACTATCGAAGGAAATGAATCCAGCTTTGTTATAGCTGACATCCCAGGTCTAATTGAAGGTGCCTCTGAAGGAGCAGGCTTAGGTATTAAATTTCTTCAGCATATATCTAGAACAGGTCTTCTGCTTATTTTTGTAGACCTTTATTCATCAGATGAACTAGAGCCTGTAAAACAAATTCAGTTACTAAAAAATGAATTAAGTGCTTATAAAGATGATCTCACTCAAAAAGTTTCATGGGTAGTGTGTAATAAAATAGATTTAATCAATCAAGAAGAATTAGAAATACATTCTAAAAACATCCAAGACACAATGAGCATCTCTCAAAAAGATATATTTTTTATATCAGCAGCTACAGGAGAGGGAACAAAAAAACTTATTCAATCTCTTGAAGAAGTTATATCAAAGAATAAATTAGATTTAGCTTAGAGCTTTGACAGCTTTGGAAAGCCTACTTTTTGTTCTAGCGGCAGCATTTTTATGAATTACTTTTTTAGATGCTGATGAATCAAGAACTTTTTCAGCATTATTAAGCATTTCTTTAGCTTGAGCAGGATCATTAGCTGCAATGCTTGCACGAACAGCTTTTACTGCAGTTCTTACCTTAGATCTTTGAGCATGCCTTAACTTGTATGTTTCAGCATTTTGTTTTGCTCTTTTTATTGCTTGTTTTGAATTAGCCATATTGATTTATAAATTAGGTGCGTAGTTTAATGATGAATTAAGTTAATGTCTATAAATGTAGTAAATTATTTTAACAAGCCTCTTCCTCTTTTGATGCAGTCTTTTGAAGGATTCCAAAACCAACCTTTAGGATCCCATGCTCTGCCATATTCAAGAAATATACATTTCGAATAAGCATCCATAGCTACATCTTTCTTTCCTAGCTTTTCAGCTGACCTAGCTTTTGACCACAGAGCCATAGATAGATCGTTTAATGCATAATTAGCAAAAACCTGCTCCCTTTCAAAATAACCTACTATTCCCTCTGGTGGAATAGGTGCGTTTGCATTTTTAAGTTTGTTTTGTTGATAAATTGCATCCTCAGCATAGTATTCAAAACATGAATCTACAACTTCTATAACTTTTTCATAATTACCCGCAGTAAAGAAATCTATCGCAGATGAAGCCCAGTAAGTGGAGTCACCCATATCTTGGTTTGGTGAAAAACAATAATTTTTATTATCGCCGGCGTATATGTTTAAAGAGATTATTAATGATAATAAAAAGATGAACATTCTAGATTTTTTAAATACTTTCATAACACTCGTTTATATAACTCCTAAATTGGTGGAGGCGGCGGGAATTGAACCCGCGTCCATTAATCCTTCAGCCTTACTTCTACATGCATAGCTCACCCAATTGGCTTTTTAACATTTTCGACCCGAGGAGCAGGGTGAAAAAGCGAGCTTGATTGAGTTTAACCAAGCTGTGTCCAAGCAACACAGCTTGGCTAGACTATGTGATTTGCCGATGCTTCAAACCATAGTCAATTTTGGCACCGGTTAGCATTAAGCTGCTAAAGCGTAGTTGTCGTTATTTGCAACTAAATTTTTTGTAGTATGTTTTACAAGAATTACCACAATCTTGGCATGCGCTTCGGAGTCCAGTAGAAATGTCGAACCCTGTTCGCCCCCAATGGGGTACAGATTATACAGTATTACTTGAAATTTTTAGAGGGGTGGGTGCTATTTTTAGCATTCTTGAGTATTCTGCCCTGATCTCGCTCCCAGTCTCTTTTCTTAATATCTTGTCTTTGATCACGCAGTTTTTTACCTTTTCCTGTCGATATATCACATTTAATATGATTTTCTTTCCAGTACATTGAAGTCATTACTACAGTAAGTCCTTTCTCATTTTTTTGCTTTTGGAGTTCTGTGATTTCTCTTTTTTTTAATAACAACTTTCTTGTTCTTAATGGATCGACATTGAAGTCTTTTAATGATGCAGGAGGATCAATTTTAATACCAAATAACCAAGCTTCATTATTTTTAAAAGTTACATAGCTATTTTTAACATCTATTTTACCATTTCTTAGCGACTTTACCTCCCAGCCTTCTAAAACAAGTCCAGCTTGAAATGAATCACCAAGAATAAAGTTTCTTGAAGCAGTTTTATTCTTTACAATAAGATTTGGTTTATCCTTGGACATACCTTTATTATGTCTTTTGATATGACTAGTGCAAGAAAAAGTTAAACAAACATGAATATAAGCAATTTTAAATCAACTTATGGCTATATTGGATTTCTTCCATTTGCCTTTTTATCTATTGCGCCGTGGATAGTGGGTTCAGAAATTTCAAAGATTGCAATCGTTTTCCAATTAGCTTATGGATCGATAATTCTAACTTTTTTGGGTGGCATGGCATGGGGGTGGAGTGACGATCAAAAAAATCAAAAATTTAATTTATCAATAGGTATTCTATATAGTTTGATAGGCTGCTTGATCCTTTTTTTGACATACTATGACATTATCTTTATTGCACTAATAATTTCAGTATTCAGCTTTCAATCTTTTTATTATTTTGAAAAATCTACTGAATTTTTTAAATTTAGAGATGATGATTATAAAAAATTTAGAAAGATGCTATCTTTACTTGTATCAATAAGTTTTTTGATATCATCAGCATATTGGATCAACCCTTATAGTAACCCTTTAATTTAATAACAAAATATGGATATACAACGACAATTAAAATCACAAGGAGCATGGATTGGTAAATGGACCTTTATACTTGCTGCTACTGGTTCAGCAGTAGGTCTTGGAAATATATGGGGTTTTCCATATAAAGCTGGCACAAATGGAGGGGGTGCCTTTGTTCTGATCTATCTAGGATGTATTTTGGTGATTGGCATACCAATTATGATAAGTGAAATTGTTCTTGGCAGAAGAGCTGGTAACAGTCCTATAAATGCTATGAGAAGCGTTGCGCTTGAGTCTAATAGAAGCCCTGCTTGGCAAATCGTTGGTTGGAGTGGAATATTTGCTGGAGTCTTAATATTATCTTTTTATAGTGTAATTGCAGGCATTTGTTTAAATTATATTTTTATATCTGCTTCATCTTCAGGATTGATCGCCTCCCCAGAACAATTTACTGATGTCATTTCTTCGCCAATTAATTTAATTTTTTGGCATACAGTATTTATGATATTAACTGCTTTGATTGTTTCGGCAGGAATTAAGGATGGCATTGGTAGAATGGTAAAAATTTTAATGCCTCTCTTGGGTTTCTTAATGATCTTTATGGTTATTTATTCAATAATAAATGGCGATTTTAGCAGAGCAGTGTCATTTCTTTTTGCACCAGATTTTTCAAATGTAACTTCAGACACTCTGCTTCAAGCTATGGGACAAGCATTTTTTAGTCTAAGTCTAGGCATGGGGTCAATTATGGCATATGGCGCATATATGCCTAAAGATCAGAAAGTAGTAAGCACGTCTTTTACAGTAGCTTCACTTGATACTTTAATTGCAATTTTAGCTGGATTAGCAATTTTCCCTATTATATTCGCTTTCAACCTAGAACCAAATAGTGGCCCAGGTCTTGTATTTGTTTCGATGTTATCTGCGTTTAATCAAATGCAATTTGGACAATTTATCGGACCATTGTTTTTTATTTTATTATCAGTAGCAGCGTTAAGTTCTTCAATCTCTCTTTTAGAACCCGGTGTAGCATATTTATCAGAGGAAAATATTTTGTCCAGAAGAAGGTCTGCTGAAATAATATCATTTTTTGTATGGATCCTTGGAATAGGCTCGGCATTAAGTTTCAATATTTGGTCAGATCTTTCCTTAATAGGAGACAGAAACTTTCTTGATTCAATGGATTTTATTGCAAATCAAATTTTACTTCCTCTTGGAGGAATGCTTATTGCTATATTTGTAGGCTGGTTCATGAAAAAGTCTTTAATTGAAAACGAGTTAGGCTTAATAAATACATATCTCTATTTTTTATGGAGATTTTTTGTGAAATTTATTGCTCCTGTTTGTGTAGGCTATATTTTTTATAGTCAAATTTTTTGATAATTAAATGAAAAGAGATCTTCGGTTTAAGAAGGTATTAAAAATTAATTCAAGTAAAGCTCTTGAGATTGTATCCAGCTTCGATAAGTATAGAGAATTTGTTCCTGGTTGCACTGATTCATTATTAATTTCTAGAAATCCTCCAGTCGAGATTGGACGATTGGAGTTCCAAATTCTAGGAAAAAAATATTTTATTGAATCTAAAAATGAACTCTTTAAGGAATCCATTAATATCACACAACTAAAAGGACCATTTAAAAATTTCAAAGCCAAATGGTTAGTTCATGACTTAGATCATGATAGTTGTGAGATATGTTTTTTTGCAGAATTCGAACTTCCTTTTTTATTAAATACTATCACTCCTCAATCGCTAGTTGAGTCGTTTTCTGAAAATATTATTGAATCATTTATTAATAAAGTTCAATGAAAGTTTTTTTCACATACCAGGGCGTTGTTAATAAATATTTTTACGAATTTGATGTATCCTCAAGCATTACTGTAGAAGAGTTTTTACAATTTGATAAAATACAAGAAATTATTTCTAAATTAGATCATGAAATGATTTTCGCAGTTAACAGTGAGCTTTTAGATGGAAATTTTAAACCACTTCCTCATAAATATAGACTCAAAGAGGGAGAAAGAGTTGAATTGCTAAGGCCTTTAACTCAAGACCCAAAAGAAAGAAGGATTAAGAAAATTTAACTTTCTTCAGAAGGTGTCTCAATTACCCATTTCTCAACAGTGCCATCTTTATTAAAGAATATAGTTAATTTCTTTTCTGCAACAACCACATCCCCAATAGTTACTGAGTTATAGTAATCCCACCTATTGTCACGAAAGGGATTCTGAATCAACGCAGTGCCAAAAATAAACTGCACTTGATTTTTTGTTAGTCCCGTAGAAAGTTTTTCAAGATCTTCATCTGCAAAAATATTACCTTGAAGAATGGGTACCTTATAGGGACTTAATGATGAGCAAGAGTTAATAGATGTTATTAATATTAATATAAAGAATGTTGAAGCAAGTTGTTTCATAAATATTTTGGATTATACTTCGTTATACAAATAAAGTCTGTTCACTATAATAATTGAATATGACAACAAAAAATATTAAAAGTTTAAAAAATGTTAAAACAAAATGAAGAGTTAAAAAAAGCGGGTTTAAAAGCCACTTTACCAAGAATAAAAATTATGGAAGTTCTTGCATCTACAGCCATTCAAGAGGAAGCTCATTTCAGTGCAGAGGACATTTATAAAGAACTCATTTCAAACAATGAAGATATTGGTTTAGCAACAATATATAGAGTCTTGACACAATTTGAAGCAGCAGGAATGGTAACAAAGCATCACTTTGAAAATAGTAAAGCTGTGTATGAGATTAACTCAGATGAACACCATGATCACATGGTTGATGTTGATACTGGAAAAGTTATGGAATTTCATGACGAAGAATTAGAAAAGTTACAACATGAAATCGCTAATAAAAAAGGTTACGAACTTGTTGATCATAGTATGATCTTACATGTCAGAAAAATAGAATCTTAAATTAAGTTCTACTCTTGAACTGAAAATATATATCCTTATATAAGTCCATAATAGGATCTAAATATGTCAAAAAAGAAAAAAGAAAAAATTTCAGAGGCTGAATCTGATACACAACAAATGATTGATTCTCAATCAGACGGATCTGAAGACCAGGAAGATAGTATTGGTACACCGTCTTATGAAGAGTTAACTGAAATGAAAGTTGAACTTGAAAAATCATTACTCAGAGCTAATGCTGATTTAGATAATGCACTTAAAAGATCTTTAACCGAGGTGGAGAAGGCCCATAAATATGGAGTCGAGAAGTTGTTAGTTGAGCTTCTTCCTGTGATTGATAATTTAGAGCATGCTTTAAACAATTTATCTGAAAAAGCCACAAAAGAGGACAAAGAGGGTATTGAATTAACTTTGAAGTCTTTTGAATCTGCTCTTGATAAATTTGGAATGATACCCATCTATCCAGTTAATGAAGATTTTAATCCAGAGAAGCACGAAGCAGTGACTATGGAAAAAGATGATAGTAAAAAAGATGGTTCAATAGGTAACATTTTTCAGCGTGGTTGGGAGCTACACTCAAGAATTGTTAGGCCAGCAAGAGTTACAGTAATAAAAAATTAGAGGAAATAATATTATGTCAAAGATAATTGGAATTGATTTAGGAACAACTAATAGTTGTGTTGCCGTAATAGAAGGACAACAACAGAAAGTTATTGAAAATGCAGAGGGTGGTAGAACTACTCCATCAGTTATAGCATATACAGATAATGATGAGGTATTAGTAGGTTTGCCAGCAAAAAGACAGGCAGTCACTAATCCAGAAAATACCCTTTATGCAATTAAAAGATTAATAGGTAGAACCTATGATGATGAAGTTGTTAGTAAAGATGCTGATATGGTCCCGTACAATATTATAAAGGCTGATAATGGTGATGCATGGGTAGAAGCATCAAATAAAAAACTTGCACCACCTCAGGTTGCTGCAGAAGTTTTAAAAAAAATGAAAAAGACTGCAGAGGACTACCTAGGACATGAAGTTAAAGAAGCAGTTATCACAGTACCTGCCTATTTTAATGATTCACAAAGGCAAGCTACAAAAGATGCTGGTAAGATCGCAGGCTTAGATGTAAAAAGAATTATTAATGAGCCGACTGCTGCTGCCCTTGCATACGGCCTTGACAAGCACAAAGGTGATTCAACTGTAGCAGTATATGATTTAGGAGGAGGAACTTTTGATATATCTATAATTGAAATTTCTGATGTTGATGGAGAACATCAATTTGAAGTTCTATCCACTAATGGTGACACCTTTTTAGGTGGAGAGGATTTTGATTTAAGGTTGATTGATTATTTTGTTGAACAATTCAAAGAAGAATCAGGTTTTGATTTAAAGAGTGATCCTCTAGCATTACAAAGACTAAAAGAAGCTGCTGAAAAAGCTAAAATTGAATTATCTTCTTCTGAACAAACCGAAGTTAATCTCCCGTACATAACTGCAGATAGTTCTGGACCAAAGCATTTTGTTCACAAGATCACTCGAGCTAAACTTGAATCACTGGTCGAAGACTTAGTTGATAAGAGTTTAGAGCCATTAAAAATGGCATTAAAAGATGCAAAAATTGCAAAAAATGAAATTTCAGAAATATTACTTGTTGGCGGGCAGACAAGAATGCCTTTAGTTCAAAAAAAGGTTTCTGAGTTTTTTGGTAAAGATGCGCGAAAAGATCTTAACCCAGATGAAGCAGTCGCTGTTGGAGCTGCTATACAAGGATCAGTTCTTTCTGGTGATACTACCGATGTACTGCTATTAGATGTAACTCCCCTCACTTTAGGAATCGAGACATTAGGAGGAGTAGCAACTCCTCTTATTGAAAAGAATACAACTATTCCTACTCAAAAATCTCAAGTATTTTCAACAGCTGAAGACAATCAGACTGCAGTAACTGTTCATGTAATACAGGGAGAGAGAACTCAAGCTTCTCAAAATAAATCTCTTGGACAGTTTAATCTTGCTGATATTCCTCCAGCATCAAGAGGGGTCCCTCAAATTGAAGTTTCATTTGATTTAGATGCAAATGGCATATTAAATGTTTCAGCTAAGGATAAAAATACTGGTAAAGAACAGTCTATAGTTATTAAAGCCTCAAGTGGACTATCAGATGATGATATTGAGAAAATGGTAAAAGATGCTGAGGCTAATGCTGAGGATGACAAAAAATTTGAGGAGCTTGTCAAGACTAAAAACAATGCTGATATGTTAGTTCACGCTACAAGAAAGACAGTAGAAGAATCAGGTGAAAAGCTTACTCAAGAAGAAAAATCACAAATAGAGGATGCTGTAGTTGAGCTTGAAAAGGCAATAAGTTCAGAAGATACAACTTCTATAGAGGCTGCAACCAAAGGTGTCAATGATGTCTTAACTCCTTTAACTCAAAAACTTTATACACAAGAAGAAAGCGAGCATCAGGATCAGTCCACAGAAGAAGCATCTGATAATACTGTTGATGCGGAGTTTGAAGAAGTTAAAGAAGAAGACAAGTAAAACTCATGTCAAAGAGAGACTATTATGAAACACTTGATGTCTCTCGTGATGCTTCTGCATCAGAGATGAAAAAAGCTTTCAAAAAGAAAGCAATGAAATTTCATCCCGATAGAAATCCTGATAATCCTGAAGCATCTGAAAAGTTTAAAGAGGCTGCTGAGGCCTATGATGTTTTATCAGATCCGCAAAAAAAATCAGCTTATGATCAATTTGGTCATCAGGGTGTAGAGGGTATGGGTGCAGGCAGCCCAAATTTCAATGATGTAAATATAAATGATATTTTTGGTGATATTTTTGGAGATGTCTTTGGTACAAGATCATCAGGTAGAAGATCAAGACGAGGTTCTGATCTTCAATATAATTTAGATCTGTCTTTAAAAGAGGCTGTTCTTGGTACTCAAAAAAAGATTAAAATTCCTTCTCATAAGGAATGTAATAGCTGTAATGGATCTGGTGCTGCCAAGGGGTCAAGCCCTATTTCATGTCCAAACTGTAATGGTGCCGGGCAAGTAAGAATGCAGCAGGGCTTCTTTTCAGTCCAACAAACATGCTCTCAATGTTCTGGTACAGGACAAGTAATCAAAGATAAATGTAAAGCATGTAGTGGCCATGGAGCGATAAAAGAAAATAAAACTTTGTCAGTAAATATTCCTGCAGGTGTGGATAATGGAGATAAGGTTCGTCTTAGTGGCGAGGGAGAATGGGAAAAAGGCGGTCAATCAGGAGACTTATATGTTGCAATAAGAGTTTCAGAAAATCCAATTTTTGAAAGAGAAGGAAAAGACTTATATATAGAAGCTCCTATTCCATTTGAAATATCAATTCTTGGAGGCGCAATTAAAGTACCCACTCTTGAAGGATCAATTTCTTTAAAAATACCTTCTCAAACACAAACTGGAAAAATTTTTAGAATTAAGGGCAAAGGAGCATCTGTTGTCAGAGACAGCAGAAGGGGTGACATATTGTGCAGAGTTGTAGTTGAAACCCCATCTAACCTAAATTCAAAACAGTTAAAATTATTAAATGTATTTACCGAATCTTTATCAAAATCAAAAAACTTTCCAGGAACTGATGCTTTTTTAAAAGCTTCTGAAAGAATAGAAGACTAGATAAAATGTTAAAAATATATGTTAATGGTCTTTCTGGAAAGATGGGATCCTCACTATTAAATCAAGTATCCCATATGGAAAACATTTCAATAGTGGAAGCAATATCAGATTGCGAGGTTGTAATCGACTTCTCAAGACCAGAGTCCTCTTTAGAAATAGTAAAAAAATGCCTGGATAATAAAAAACCAATAGTTATTGGTACGACTGGCTTCAATAACGATCAAATTCAAATTGTTAAAGAGGCTGCTAGAGATATTCCAGTATTGCTTTCCTATAATATGAGTAGAGGTATTTACTCACTAAAAAAATCAATAAAAGACTTTTTAAGTAACAACAAAGACATGTATGAATGTATTATTTTTGAGGTTCATCATAAAGAAAAGACTGATTTGCCTTCAGGTACAGCAATAGAATTAAAAGAAACAATTGAAAACCATGACAAAGGGAATTTTGTTAGCTCCATTAAAATAGAGTCTGAGAGAATATCTAATATTAATGGAATTCATAAGATTAAATTCTATAATGCCAAAGACCTAGTTACATTTAAACATGAAGCTTTATCTAGAAATATCTTTTCAGATGGAGCTATAGCTATAGCACAATCTATTATAAATAAAGAGCCAAACTTATATTCCACGAAAGATTTTTTTAATTAAAATTACTTTAAATAAAAGTAATTTTTCTATAGAATACAACAACTTTTTAAATACGAAAATCCTAGTTTAATAAAGTTGGGGTGCTCAAAATTGAGTCAACTTTATAAGGATTGGAGAAATAACCCCAAGGAGATATAAATTGAGTATAGTTTCAGTTAAAGACCTGCTCCATGCAGGCGTTCACTTCGGTCATCAACAAAGATTTTGGAATCCTAAAATGGAGGAGTATATTTTTGATACACGAAAACAAATTAGCATAATTAATTTAGATTTAACTCAAGAACATCTGAGTGCTGCTGCTTCAAAAGTTGAAGATATTTGTTCAAAAGGTAATAAGGTTCTTTTTGTAGGGACGAAAAGATCAGCAAGTAAAACTATTAAAGAAGAAGCTTCATCAATTGGATTGCCGTATGTTAATAAAAGATGGTTAGGAGGAACCTTGACTAATTGGAAAACAATCAGAGGTTCTATTAGAAGACTTCAAGATATAGAAGAAATGATTTCCTCAGGAAGAATTGAAAAACTTATAAAAAAAGAAGCTGTTGAAATCCAAAAAGAGCATACAAAACTTGAAGCAAGTGTTGGGGGTATTAAGGATATGAAAGGTCTGCCCGATGCAATATTTGTTATCGACGTTAAGTACGAAAAAATAGCTGTGTTAGAAGCAAAAAAAATGGGTATTCCTGTAATAGCTCTTGTTGATACAAATTCTGATCCAGATGGTATTGATATGGTGATTCCTGGAAATGATGATGCAATAAGGTCTATAAGGCTAGTAACTAAAATAATAGCTGACTCATGTGCAAGAGGTTTAGAATCGTCAAAAGGGTTTTCTCCAAAGGGAGATTCAGAATCACCAGTAATACAAACAATCAAAAAAGAAGAAACAGTTGTTGAAGAGATTTCTTCAGAAGATCTAGTTAATGAAAAAGCTACTTTAGAAGAAACAGTTGTTGAAGAGGTTTCTTCAGAAGAAGTAGCAGAAGTAGAAAAGAATGATGTGGATGTAGCCTCTTCTGAAGTACCCACAGAAGAAAAAGAAACCGAAAAGGATGATAAATAGAAATGGAAATTAAAGCATCTCAGGTTAAAGAGTTAAGAGACATGACTGGTGTAGCAATGATGGAATGCAAAAAAGCACTCGTCGAATGTGATGGTGACTTAGAAAAGGCTTTAGATTTATTAAGATCTAATAGTGCACTAAAGGCTGAAAAGAAAGCTGCAAGGGTTGCTGCAGATGGTATCTTAAAGATTTTTGTTGGTAGTGAATATGCTACTTTAATTGAAATTAACTCAGAAACTGATTTTGCAGCCAAAGACGCCAACTTTATTAATTTTACGAATGATGTAAGTGATTATATAACTAAGTATAAGGTATCTAATGTTTCTGAACTTAACGAATCAGAAATCGAAGAAAAAAGAAAAGCGCTTGTTCAAACAATTGGCGAAAACATTCAATTAAGAAGATTAGTTACTCAAGAGTTCAGTTCGGAAATGAGTACTGGATCATATCTTCATTCTGATTCTAAATTAGGGGCGGTTGTAGTTATATCAGGTGGTGATAAGGCGCTTGCAAAAGATATAGCAATGCATGTTGCTGCTTTTAATCCACTATGTCTTTCAGGAGGAGATCTTGATCCTGAAATCTTAGAAAGAGAAAAAGCGATTTATATGGTTCAAGCAGAAGAATCAGGAAAACCACAAGAAATCATGGAAAAAATGATCGAAGGTAAGCTAAAAAGATTCTTATCTGAAGTATCTTTGCTCTCCCAAGATTTTGTAAAAGATTCAGAAATCACTATTCAAGAACTTCTTGATTCAAAAAATGCAAAGATTGAATCTTATTCTCGACTAAAAGTAGGAGAAGGTATCGAGGTAGCAACTAAAAGTTTTGCTGACGAGGTTGCAGAACAGTTAAAATAAGTTATGACAAATCTTCTTCATCAGCGCATTCTCGTAAAATTTAGCGGAGAATCTGTTGCTGGTGATGATGAGCATGGCATAGATCCTAAAATATTAGATCAGATGGCCTCATCTGTTGCTTCTTGTAAAGAAATGGGTGCCCAGATTGGTATTGTAATCGGAGGAGGCAATCTTTTTAGAGGAGAAAAGTTAAATAAAGCTGGTATGGATAGAGTTGCTGGCGATCATATGGGAATGTTAGCTACGGTTATGAACGGTATTGCTTTTAGAGATGCTTTAGAAAGAGCAGGAATTAAAACAAGAGTAATGTCAGCTATTTCAATGTCAGGAATTGTTGAGCATTATGATAGAAGACTGGCTATACAGCTTTTGAGCGATGGGTATGTTGTTATATTCACAGCAGGTACTGGAAATCCATTCTTTACAACTGATACAGCAGGATGTTTAAGGGCAATAGAAACTCAATCAGATTTAATGCTCAAGGCTACACGAGTTGATGGTGTTTATGACTCAGATCCAGAAGTAAACATTGATGCAAAATTTTATCCAGAACTTTCATTTGATGATGCTATATCTCAGAACTTAAAGGTTATGGATGCTACAGCATTGACATTAGCAAGAGACCATAAGCTACCAATAAAAGTTTTTAACGTCAATAAACAAAATGCTCTAAAAGATATAATTTGCGGAGAAAAAATAGGTACGTTAATATCATAATATGAATGAGACTATAGATAATGCAAGTGCAAGAATGGAAAAATCAATTTCATCTCTTGGCCAAGCTTTTAATAAAATAAGAACTGGTAGAGCAAACCCTGCAATCTTGGATGATGTTAAAATTGACTACTATGGAAATGTATCACCATTAAATCAAACGGCCAGCATCAGTGTTGAAGAAGGCCGTTCATTGGTCATATCGCCATGGGACAAAAGCTTAATTCCTGAGATTGAAAAAGCAATAATGAATGCTAATTTAGGGCTTAACCCAAGCACGTCCTCAGATCTTATCAGAATAACTATGCCCTCCCTAACAGAAGAAACAAGACAAGATTATATTAAACAAGCAAGATCAGAAGCAGAAAATTCAAGAGTTTCAATCAGAAATATTAGAAGAGATGCTAACCAAGCTTGTAAAGAAAGCCAAGCTTCTGGAGAAATTTCTGAAGATGATCTAAGAAGAATGGAAGATTTGATTCAAAAAGAAACTGATAGGTTTATAGCTCTTGTTGATTCCGAATTAAAATCTAAAGAGTCCGATCTTTTAGAAATTTAAGAGAAGCCAAATGGCTAACACTAAACAAAGAATTTCTGTAAATGCTGCTGAAAATGTTGCCATCATTATGGATGGTAATGGGCGATGGGCACTTTCAAATTCTTTAAACGTTAGCAAGGGGCATGCGAAGGGTGTAGAAATAGCTAGACAAATTGTTGAGGAGTCAGTCAAACAGAAATTATCTTCACTAACATTGTTTGCTTTTAGTACTGAAAACTGGTCAAGACCTAAAGCTGAGGTAGAGGCTATTAAAAGATTAATAATACTTGCAATAGAAGAACAAGTTCCTGATTTAATTAAACAAAAAGTAAGATTAAAATTTTTTGGAAGAATTAATGATTTTGGCTCTACAATTATTAATAAAATTAATGATGCTGAAAAAGTAACAGATTTTAATCAACCCGCGTTATCTTTAAACATTGCCCTTGGATATGGCGGAAGACAAGACATAGTGGATATTACAAAAAATATCTCACGAAGAGTTCTCTCTAAAGAATTAAATGTAGATGATATTGATGAAAATATGATTAATAAATTTTCATCAGCTCCTGTTGATCAGGTTGATCTCTTAATAAGAACCGGTGGTGACAAAAGAATAAGTAACTTTTTGCTGTATCAAATAGCTTATACTGAAATTTCTTTCTGTAACAAATTTTGGCCTGATTTTTCCAACAAGGATTTTTTAGATTGTCTTGAAAATTTTAAAAAAGTGAACAGACGTTTTGGTAGAAGGATTTAATAAAATTGCATAAAAGATTAATAACATCAGTAGCTATCATTTTTCCTTTGATCTTGGTTATAGGACTTCAAAATTTCTGGATCTTTTTTTTAATGATTTCTGTTTTGTGTTTGCAAGCATTTTTAGAATGGAAAAAAAATAAATTTAGGCATCCGATACTTTGGGGATTCTTGTTAATTTTTATATATTTTTGGGCAACAATAAATTTTATAGTTGCCTCTTATTCGATTTTAGATATTAATGCTAGTAACAATGTTTCAATTTTCTATTTAATTTTTATTTTTATTCTTAACACAGCAATTTTTGATAGTTTTGCATATTTTATTGGCTCTAATTTTGGAAAAAATTCTATAGCGCCTAAAATAAGCCCTAATAAAACAGTAGAAGGTTTAATCGGTGGCTTCATTGGTGTAAGTTTTTATAGCTTCGTAATATGTTACTTTCTTGGATTAAATTTTTGGCTTATTGCAGTATGTCTCTATGGAGGTTTATTAGCATTTTTTGGTGATCTATTAATTAGCTTCCATAAAAGAGATAAAGGTATAAAAGATACTGGCTCGTTGCTTCCAGGCCATGGCGGCATATTAGATAGAATAGATTCTCATTTACTAGCATTACCTCAAACGCTTCTTTTATCTATTTCTACGTTATAGCATGAAAAATATTATCTTACTTGGGGCAACAGGAAGTATTGGAGATAGTGTTTTAAGTGTCATCGAACAAAATAACCAAAAGCTCAAACTTTTTGGTATTGCATTGAATTCTAATATTACAAAAATCGCTTCGATTCTTGATAACCACGACCCAAGCTATATTTACATTGAATCAGAAGCATCTTGTAAAGACTTTAAAGATAGTAATATTGATAAGACATCATCTCAAATTTTACATAATAAGAATGAACTAGAGGCACTCATTAATCATGATGATGTTGATATAATAGTATCTGCAATATCTGGTTTTGCTGGACTTGAAACAACCCTAATGGCTGCAAAATCAGGCAAAGTAATTTTATTAGCAAACAAAGAGAGTGTAGTAGTTGCCGGGGATATATTGCTCCCACTTGCACAAGATCACAACACAACAATAATTCCAATTGATAGTGAGCACAATGCAATATTTCAATGCTTGGGGTCGAAAAAGAAAACTGCTGATGTTTCAAAAGTAGTCATTACAGCATCCGGTGGACCATTTTTAAATAAATCTTTAAGTGAACTCTCTTTTGTTTCTAGAGAGGAGGCATTAAATCACCCTAATTGGAGCATGGGATCAAAAATTACTATTGATTCAGCAACTTTAGTAAATAAATGCTTGGAATTAATTGAAGCAAAATATTTATTTAACTTAGATGAAAATTTTTTTAAGTTGGTAGTACATCCACAAAGCATTGTTCATTCGATTGTGACTTATGTTGATGGTTCAAGTATTTGCCAGATGAGTAATCCAGACATGAGAGTACCAATCGCGCACGCCTTATCAATAGATTCAAATAGGTTGCCAATAACATTTACTGAAATTGATTTTTCTAATTTAAATCTTACTTTTCAAAATTTTCCTCAGGATAGAATAGGTATCGAGAATATTGCTCGTGAAATATGTAATCAAGGTGGATTATTAGGAACAGTCTTTAATGCTGCGAATGAAGTTGCAGTTCAAAATTTTTTAGATAATAAAATAACTTTTAATAAAATATATGATGTAATTTATAGAACTTTTGATGCCATCAACGTGTCCAATGATTTGAGCATAGACTCAGTATATGAAATAGATAAACAAACACGCATGGAGGCAAAGAAGGTGTTAAAATTCATCACTTAAATTATGACTACAAGTATTATTTATATAGGTTCTTTTTTAGCGCTTCTTGGTGTGCTTGTAACTATTCATGAATATGGACATTTTATCTTTGCAAGGATATTCAATGTTCATGTTCAAAGATTTTCTATTGGCATGGGACCAGTAGTTTATAAACGAGTTGACAAACATGGAACAGAGTTCGCATTGTCTGCTTTGCCTCTCGGTGGATATGTCTCAATGATTACAAATAAATTAATTGAGTTAGAGCCTGATGTAAAAGAGCAATTAACATCTGAGCAAATCAAAAATACTTTTGATTCAAAGACTAAATGGCAAAGAGCATTAATAATGCTAGCAGGACCTTTTGCAAATTTTCTTTTATCAATATTTATATTTTCTTTTATTTTTTTAAATACCCCTGATCCTCAAACAATCGCTGTCATAAAAAATGTCGATTCATCAATAATCATGGGTACATCTTCTGATTTGATTATTGAAGGTGATCAAATATATTCTTTAAACTCAGTTGTCATTTCAGACCCTAAGGATATAAGTTTAGAGTTATTATCTTATGCTGGGTACTCAGGAGTCATTAATCTTGTCATTAAAAGAGAAGGCCAAGATGATCTTATTGATGTCGGTATTGTAGTAAAGAATTTTTTGCCCGATGCAGAGTCACAGTCCAACCCGTCAGTTTCGCTAGGATTAGATCTTGAGTATAAAATGAAGCCAATTGTTGGATCTTTGATTCCATCAGGGCCGGCAGAAAATTATGGTATAAAAAGTAATGACGTCATATCTAAAATAAATAATACAAATATCATTTACGCTAATGATATTAGAAATGCAATTTCAAAAATGCCTAATCAAAAGGTATTAATTGATATTATCAGAGATAAAAACCTAATCCAAATCGTATTAAATACTGGTTCATCAAAAAATGCAGATGGGGAGGAAATTGGTATTCTAGGAGTTACTTTTGGTACCAAAAGATCTCTTTTTGCGTCTTTCTCAAAAGGCGTTTATGAGACTTATAATTTAAGTTTAAAAACTCTTCAATTTATTGGAAAAATGCTAACTGGGAATATGGGTGCTGAAAATCTTAGTGGTCCAATTGGTATTGCTCAAATGGCAGGGAACACAGCTCAAGCAGGGTTTATACCTTTTATGTACTTAATGGCATTACTTAGTATAAGCTTGGGTGTTTTAAACTTGTTACCAATACCTGTTCTTGATGGCGGGCAACTAACTATGCTTGGAGTTGAGGCAGTTAGAGGGAAGCCTCTTTCAGAAAAAGCTGAAAGTATAATATATACAGCTGGAGCATTAATGGTTGGAGCTTTAATGATATTTGCTGTTTTTAATGATATTGCTCGTTTTTTTTAAGGAAGATAATTGAAAGTATTTAAATTTTATTTGTTAAGTTTATTTTTAACAATTCATCTTTCTGCTTTTGAAACCTTTCTTGTAAGTGATATAAGAATTGTTGGGCTTCAAAGAGTTTCAACAGGGAGTATTTTTAATGTTATACCCATAACTGTTGGAGATAAAATTGACATTAGAAAGTCCTCAGAAATTACAAGGTCTTTATTTAATACCGAGCAATTTGATGATATCCAAATAGCAAAAGATGGAAATACATTAATAATAAGTGTTGTTGAAAGGCCTTCAATATCTTCAATTGAGATTTCTGGTAACAAAGCATTAGAAACCGAACAGTTATTAAGTAGTCTTGATGGTGTAGGTATTAAGGAAGGTGAAGTTTACAAAAGGTCTACACTTGAGAAGGTTAAATCTGAACTGGTTCGATCTTATGCATCAAATGGAAGATATGGTGCTAATGTTGAAATAGAGGAGCTTGAACAACCCAGGAATACTTTACAAATAAACATTATTGTAGATGAGGGAAGTGGGGCTAAGATAAAAAATATAAATATTATAGGCAATGAAAAATTTTCTAATGAAGATCTCTTGGATGGATTCGAGCTTTCAGAGGGATCTTTTTTCTCATTTTTAAATAATAATAATTCTTATTCAAGAGAAAAGCTTGAGGGCGATATCGAAAACTTAGAATCTTTTTATAAAAATAGAGGTTATCTAAAATTCTCGATAGAATCCTCGCAGGTCAGTTTGTCAAAGGACTTAAAAGACATATATATTAGCTTTAGCCTTTTTGAAGGAGAAAAATATACTATTTCTGATGTAGATGTCATTGGAGATATTCCAGTTTCATTATCAGCATATACGAAAGTGGTTTCAGCATTAGAAGGAACAACATATTCACAATCTCAAATCACAGGAATTGAAGAATTTTTTATCAACCTCCTTGGAAATCAGGGTTATGCTTTTGCTGAAGTTAGCCCCAGTACAGATATTGATGAAGACTTAAATGAAGTAAAAATAACATTTAACGTGATGCCTGGAAATAGAACTTATACTAGAAAGATTTTATTTTCAGGAAATAATACAACGCAAGATTATGTATTAAGAAGGGAAATGCGACAATTTGAAGGGGCTTGGACATCAGACCAAAAAATTGAAAATAGTAAAATAAGGCTTGAAAGGCTTGGATATTTTAAACAAGTTGAAGTTGAAACTATTCCAGTTCCTTTAACAGATGACCAGATTGATATTTTATACACAGTTGAGGAAGAAAATACTGGCTCAATAGGTGGAAACATTGGTTACAGTGATTTTGGTTTAATGTTAGGTTTTAACCTTCAAGAGCAAAATTTCCTTGGAACTGGCAACACTGTTGCAATTGGTATAAGTAAGAATGTCTATTCTGAAAGCTATAACTTTTCTTTTCAAGATCCTTACGCTACAAAAGATGGAGTCAGTCGAGGGTACAACATATACTTCAGAGAAACTGATTATGGCGAGTATAATGTTGCTAATTATTTGAGTAACTCACAAGGATTTGGAACCCAATTTGGTTATCCAATATCTGATACACAAAGATTAAATTTAGGTCTTACTTATGATAAAACCGATATAGATATTGGTACTCAGCCAGCAAGAGAAATATGGGATTTTGTTGACTCAGAGGGCAGTACCTTTAAAACATTGACTGCACAACTTTCATGGCAAAGAGTTACTTTAAATAGAGGCCTCTTTCCTACTGATGGATCTTCTACCGTGTTGAGCTTATCATCAACACTTCCAGTTGGAGATATAGATTATTCAAGATTTAATTTTATTCATAAATATTACGAACCATTATCAAATAATTTTGTTTTCGGGTTTAATATTGATTTAGGTTACACAAAAGCT
>Ga0228638_1000047_pt1 | contig 44994 bp, 52 predicted proteins | sample 48DmetaG_FD_182704 | JGI IMG/M metagenome (GOLD analysis project Ga0228638, IMG submission 182704) | Seawater microbial communities from Monterey Bay, California, United States - 48D | ecosystem: Environmental > Aquatic > Marine > Coastal | place: USA: California | collected 2016-10-31 | reverse complement strand
TAATTAGAATTAGAAGTTACCACTACAGTGGGCTCAATAAAATATCCTTTAGAGTCATCGTAATTACCCCCCGCAATAATTTCTACATCCTCATCTTTTTTAATTTTTTCAATAGTATCGACTAATCGATCAAATGCACCTTTATGAATTACAGCAGTTATAAAGTTCTCAAAGTCTGCCGGTGATCCAATTTTAATAGTCTTTAGCTCTTCTTTAACCACTTTAATTATGGATTTAGCTTTTGATTTTGGAAGATAAACTCGTGAAGCTGCTGAACACTTTTGACCTTGAAATTCAAATGCTCCACGAATTATTCCTGTTGCTACTTCTTTCGGTTTTGCTGAAGGATGCGCTACAATAAAATCTTTTCCTCCAGTTTCTCCTACGATTCTTGGATAAGAATTATAATCATTAATATTTTTCCCAATTTTGCTCCAAATATTACGAAAAACAGAAGTTGAACCAGTGTAATGTATTCCAGCGAATTCTTTGCTTTTCAAGACGGTATCTGTAATCATTTCAGGGTCACCAAATACCATATTAATTATTCCATCAGGTAATCCCGCCTCTATAAATATTTCCATTAAAATATTTGCAGAGTACACTTGGTGATCGCTGGGTTTCCAAATAACTACATTTCCCATCATGGCTGCACTAGCTGATAGATTTCCTGCAATTGCGGTAAAGTTAAAGGGACTTACAGCATAAATGAACCCTTCTAAAGGTCGGTAAGTTAATCTGTTCCAAACTCCAGGACTACTCTCTGGTTGATTTTCATAAATCTCATGCATAAATTGTACATTAAATCGAAGGAAATCGATTAACTCGCAAGCTGCGTCAATCTCAGCTTGATAAATTGTTTTGGATTGACAAAGCATAGTTGCAGCATTTATCTTAGCACGATAGGGTCCAGCAACCAAGTCTGCAGCTTTCAAAAATATGGCAGCTCTAGATTGCCATGGCATTTTAGACCAAGCAGTTCGAGCTTTAAGTGCAATACTTATTGCATCTTCAATATTTTTTTTAGTGGCTTTATGGTAGTTGCCAAGTAATTGATTGTGGTCATGAGGAGGACTCATACTGCCCAGATCTCCTGTTTTTACATTTATACTTCCTATTCTCATAGGAATCTCTATAGTTTTATTAAACATAGAGTTATACATCTTTAGAACTTCATTTTTTTCAGAACTATCTGGAGCATAAGATAATATCGGCTCATTTGATGGGAATGGAACTTGAGGAATGCTATTAGACATTATTTTTTCTAAAAGTATTTATAAATCAAATTAACAAGTCTTATAAAATTATCTTAATTAAGAATATAAGGTACATTAAGTTTAAAATGGGGAACTTCAACTTTAAATTTATTGGCATTAGAGAAGTTTATCATGATAAAAGTTCCTGACATGGATCCCATTGGAGATGTAATTAAACTTCCTGATTGGTAAGTATAACTTTGACCTGATCGAAGGATGGGTTTTTTACCTACTACTCCAACTCCATTTGAATACTGGGGTCGATTTATCGTCTCCTTAATTTTCCAGTGTCGAGACAAGAGTTGAACCACATTTTTACTTTGATTTTCAATAGTAATAAAATACATAAATGCATGATGGGGTACATTTTCTTTTAGGAAACTACCTTTAAATTTTGTTTTTACGGAGATTTTAATACCTCTTGTAACTTGTTGTATCAAAGCTTATTAATTGTAATTAATAAATGATTTAATTTAAAAGTAATAAAAAAAACAATGTATCTATTATAAAAGAAAAGCTAATTGTCTAGTTGAAAAGAATTCACTTGACCAAAAGCAACTAAAGCATCATATTGCGATCCAATATTTCGATAATAGACTAGGATTAAATAATCATTTTCTGTCAAAGCATTTGAACCACTAAGAAAATTTTTATCAAGCTGATTATCTTTTTTTACTACATACTTGTAATTGTAAAACCCTTGTTTTAAAAGTAAAACACCTTCATAAACCTCTAATGAGGGATTATAGTACATTCGGTTATTATTGCCAAGGTGATAATTGTTAAAACTTCCATAAATATAAATTTCATTATCATTTAATTCATAATCTGCTGCTAGGCTGAAATACACGTAACTATAGTCAGCTTCTGTGTTTGGATCTCCAGGACGCATAATATTCCTAATTTCATATCCACCGTTTATATCGGGAGCATATGTGTAGTTTTGATATTTTCTAGGAATATTTACATTCAAATAGGTTTCGTAAAGTTGAGCTAAATTTGTGTAGCTGATATTAGGACCTGTAATTCTTAAATCTTTAGTATCAAAAAAATAGTATTCATTACCTCCTTCAAATTGGGTTGGAGTTTCATATCTATATTCTAAAGTCGTTCCTGTAAAATATTGAGGCTTTAATACCAAAAGATTTGAATCCCATTGCCTATTTTGTAATATATGAACAAAAACGGTTTGTTCTGGATTTCGAAACACTCCTTGAAAAGGAGTTATGCCAAAATGTAGAGACTGATGAGTGGTAAAACGATCCATATTTTGAGGGCGATATACTGCTGCTTGAACACTAGCTTTTTCCTCATATATGCAAAATCTTCTGGAGAAAATAAGCTCTTCATAAGAATCATATATCTCTATGAGATAGTTTCCAGAGACCCTAAATTGAATATTTTCATTTGGAAGAGTTAAACGATAATTGGTGAAGTTTTGAATAGTGTTAAAAGATGTATTGTAATTATTAATTCTCAAATTATCGTAACCAACTAAAAATTCATTCTGAAAAAGTTTTGAAGGAGTCCAATCATGGTTGAAATGTTTAATTTTGAAGTAATAATCAGCCTCATCGCCGTTCAAATCATCAAAAATAAGTGTAATATTTTGACCTAATGCTACTAATGGAAAGTTCTCAGTACTATCTGAGCCGAAAAATTTGATAGATTTAATATTATCCTTAGGTGCATATTCAATAATCTGCTGGGCGTTAATTAAAAATGTGGAAATTAAACTTAAAGCTACAATAACAAAAGCTCTCATTTTTATCATAAGTAAATTTAAATGTTCGGTTTGTGTTAACCAAATCACAACATTATTAATGAAAAAATCAAATACTTATTTAGAATTAATATAAATAATTCATTTCCCTTGATATTTGTTTTATCAAAAGTGGTTTAGTTAGTAAATTTGGGCGATTTTAAAATATAACTTATTGTTACTTAATGGAGGTTATTAAAAGAATTGAAACACGAAGGGGAGCGAATCTCAGTTTAAATGGAATAGCTGAAAAAATTCTTGATAAAACATTGTCAATTAATACCTATGGATTGAGACCAGATGACTTTTTTGGAACCACATCTAAGCTTTGTCTCAAAGAAGGTTCTAATATTCTTGCTGGTACCCCAGTTTTTTACAGTAAAAAAACTCCTGATATTAAAATAGTTTCCCCTATTTCGGGTACCATAAAAAAAATTTTAAGAGGTCCTAAACGAAAAATTGAAAATATCATAATCGAATCTTCTACAAATCAAGAATCAATTATACATGAAGTTAAAGGGTGGAAAAAAATGGATATTAATAATTTAAAGCAATTATTAATGGAAAGTGGAAATTGGTCTTTTATCCACCAGAGGCCCTATGGTATTATGGCCAATCCATTAGATACTCCAAAATCTATATTTGTAAGTACAGCAAAAACTGATCCTTTAGGTGAAGATTATCACTTTGTTTTAAAAGAAGATCAAAAAGAATTTCAACTAGGAATTGACTTACTTAATAGGCTGGTTGATCAACCAGTATTTTTAGGGTTAGATAAATCATTTCCAGGATATTTTGAATCAATAGAGGGTGTTCAACATTATTCTTTTGAAGGACCACACCCTGCTGGTAATTTAAGTTTACACATCCAAAAGCTCAGTCCACTTAACATGAATGATCATGTATGGACAGTGAACCCTGAAGACGTAGTAAACATTGGGAGGTTTGTTAGTTCTGGAGTTTTTTCACCACAAAGAACAATCGCAGTCTCTGGAAATGCTGTTAAAAACCCTAAATATTTTAGAACTAAAATAGGGGCTGAATTAGCACCTATACTCAATAAGGCTGGAATTAAATTTGACAATGTAAGAGTCATAAACGGCGATGTCCTTACCGGGAGCACAGCTCTTATTTCAGGTCATCTAGGCTATTTCAACAATTTGGTAACCGTAATTCCTGAAGGAAGTTATTACCGAATGTTTGGTTGGTTACCATTTAAGGACAATAAAATTCTAAGTTTATCAAATACTTCTTTATCTCGTTTGTTTAATCGAAAAGGATTTGAAGTAGATACTAATCTCAATGGCGAAGAGCGAGCTCTAGTTGTTACAGGTGAAATGGAAAAAATTTTTCCTCTTGATATTTATCCAATGCAATTAATAAAAGCTTGTATGACAGAAGATATTGAAAAAATGGAAGCCTTAGGGATATATGAAGTAGTGCCAGAAGACTTTGGTTTAGTAGATTATGCTAATACTTCAAAGATTGAAGCCCAAGAGATTATACGTCAAGGCATAGAATTAATGATTAATGAAGTAGGATAAAAGAAAACGTATGAATTTTATAAGAAAAAGTTTAGACAACCTTAAGAAACCCTTTGGTAAAGGACAAAAACTTGAGAAATTTGCACCAGCATTTAACGCCTTTGATACGTTATTATTTGTACCTAACCACACAACAAAAAAAGGAGCTCATATCCGTGATGCAGTTGATTTAAAGCGAACTATGGTAACAGTTATTTTTGCTTTATTACCTGCATTAATTTATGGGATTTACAATACCGGATACCAGCATTATATTCAAATCGAAGAATCTTTTACATTTTTAGAGGCCTTTATTCATGGATCATGGAAAATTATTCCTATGATTATTGTTTCTTATGTAGTAGGCCTTTCCATTGAGTTTGGTTTTGCTGTTTACCGAGGAGAAGAAGTAAATGAAGGCTACTTAGTTACTGGACTTTTGATCCCGATGATTATGCCAGTGGATATTCCTCTATGGATGGTTGGAATCTCAACAGCATTTGCAGTTTTAGTTGCAAAGGAAGCCTTTGGAGGAACAGGTATGAATATTTTAAACCCCGCGTTAACAGCAAGAGCATTTGCCTTTTTTGCTTATCCAACATATATGTCTGGAAATAAAGTGTGGGTTTCTGAAGCAGGAAACATAGATGCAATTTCTGGAGAGACCATTTTGGGTACTTTGGCAGCTGGTGGAGAAGTAAATTATTCGATGATGGAAATGTTTCAAGGATCAATCCCAGGCTCTATTGCAGAAACTTCTACTTTATGGGTGGCTGTGGGAGCTTTGATTCTTATATTGACAGGAGTAGGAAGTTGGCGTATTATTTCTGGTGGAATTATAGGTGCTGCCATTATGGGGTTATTGTTTAATCTTTGGGGAGCCAATGAGTTAATGAGCTTTTCTTGGTTAAACCATCTGGTAGTAGGTGGATTTGCATTTGGAATTGTTTTCATGGCAACTGACCCTGTATCTGGCACTCAAACCACAAAAGGAAAATGGATTTATGGTTTTTTAGTTGGAATATTTTGTATTATGATTCGTGTTTTTAATCCTGCCTATCCTGAAGGTGTTATGTTAGCAATATTATTGATGAATGTTTTTGCACCCACAATTGATCACTATGTAGTTAATGGAAACATTAATAAACGCAAAAAGCGTTGGGCTTTGGCCTCAAAAGAACTTAAAACTGCGTAAAGATGAACAGAGATAGTAATATTTATACTTTTTTATTTGCAACCCTTATGGTTTTGGTTGTAGCATCTACTCTAGCATTTACTGCAAGCTCCTTAAAAGATCTACAAGATGCAAATGTTAGAAAAGAAAAGATGCAAAACATACTTGCTACAATTGGCATTGATTCTGATAGGGAACAAGCTGAGGCTCTATATAACAAGTACATAAAAGCTCAGCTTTCTTTGACTCAAGAAGGAGCTGTTGATCAGAATATCAATGCTTTTGAAATAAAATTAAATAAGGAGTTAAAAAAACCCTCATCTGAGCAACGTTTTCCAATGTATGAAGCCAACGTAGAAGGAGAAAAATTTTACATCGTTCCTCTTCGAGGGTCAGGACTTTGGAATGCTATCTGGGGATATATTGCTTTAGAAGAAGATAAAAACACCATTAAAGGAGCTGTATTTGATCATGTTGGAGAAACAGCTGGATTGGGAGCTGAAATTACTCAACAATGGTTTCAAAATCGTTTTTTGGGAGAAAAAGTATTTGATAAGCAAGGAAATTTGGTAGGAATTAATGTTTCAAAAACAAACAATGATCCCAAAGATTTGGATAAAAATGATCATGAGGTAGATGCAATTTCTGGAGCTACAATTACTGGAGACGGAGTTACCAACATGATCATTGAACGCTTAACTCATTATTTACCTTATTTGAAAGCTGAAGAACAAATTGTTGCAATAAATTAATAAAACAATGAAAGAAAGATCGACTAAAAAGCAACCCACTATTCTTTTTTTAAATAAAGAGAGGGAGCCACTTTTTTCAAAGAAAAATCGAAAGTTATTGTCTGACCCAATGGATGATAACAATCCAATAACTGTTCAAGTACTAGGAATTTGTTCAGCTCTGGCTATTACGGTTCAGTTAAAGCCAGCATTAGTGATGAGTATTTCTGTAATGGCAGTGATGGCAGCCAGTAATGTTATCATTTCTGTACTTAGAGACTTAATTCCAAATAGAATTCGGATTATAGTTCAATTAGTTGTTGTTGCCGCTATGGTAATTTTAGTTGATCAAATTTTACGTGCATATGCTTATGATGTAAGTAAAGAACTTTCAATTTTCATCGGATTAATTATTACCAATTGCATTGTGATGGGAAGATTAGAAGCTTTCGCATTAGGAAATGGAGTTTGGAAATCTTTTCTTGATGGAATCGGAAATGCTGCTGGCTACGGATTTATTTTAATCTTAGTTGCTTTTTTTAGAGAACTTTTGGGTTCTGGAAAATTATTTGGCTATCAAGTGATTCCTGATATAATATATGAAATGGGATATGTCAATAACGGATTAATGTTATTATCACCTATGGCTTTAATTACTGTAGGATTAATAATCTGGGTTCAACGTTATAGAAATCGAATACTAATAGAAAAAAATTAAATAAACGTGGAAGCATATTTAAACCTTTTTGTAAAAAGTATATTTATTGAAAATATGATTTTTGCATACTTTTTGGGAATGTGTTCATATTTAGCTGTTTCTAAAACTGTTAAAACAGCTGTTGGTCTTGGCTTTGCTGTTATTTTTGTTTTAGCAATTACAGTACCAATCAACTTCCTTTTAGATACTTACTTACTTCGTCCTGGAGCCTTAACTTGGTTGGATTCGGACTATGTAGATCTTGATTTAAGTTTTTTAAGTTTCATAATGTTTATTGCTGTAATAGCCTCTATGGTTCAGCTTGTTGAGATGATTGTTGAAAAATTTGCTCCTGCTTTGTACGGAGCTCTGGGGATTTTCCTTCCACTTATTGCTGTTAATTGCGCTATTCTTGGTGGCTCACTTTTCATGCAGCAAAAGGATTTTTCAGGTATTGCAGAGTCAGCAGTTTATGGTTTAGGATCAGGAATCGGATGGTTGCTTGCTATTTTAGCAATTGCTGCTATTCGAGAAAAAATTACTTATTCAAATGTGCCTGCCCCATTAAGAGGCTTAGGGATTACCTTTATAATAACAGGGCTTATGGCATTAGGATTTATGAGCTTTATGGGAATTAAATTATAATTTAAGAATGGATTATACAGTTGTTATTGCGAGTATTGTTGTTTTTTTAACCATCACATTTATGTTAGTTGGGATGCTTTTAGGTGCAAAAGCAAAACTATTGCCTTCTGGGCCGGTTTCCTTACAAATTAATGGTGACAACAAAGTTGAAGTATCCTCAGGGAGTACTTTATTAAGCACCTTAGGTAATAATAAAATCTTTTTACCTTCAGCTTGTGGTGGAGGGGGTACATGCATCCAATGTAAATGTAAAGTGTTAGACGGAGGAGGAGAAATTCTTCCTACTGAAACACCTCATTTTTCTCGAAAAGAAGTTGCGGAAGGATGGCGTCTAGGATGTCAAGTAAAAGTAAAACAGGACATGGTTATTCAAGTTCCAGAAGAAGTTTTTGGCATTAAAAAATATGAAGCAAAAGTAATTAGAAACTGGAATGTTGCTTCTTTTATTAAAGAGTTTGTGGTTGAAATACCCGAAGAAATGGATTACAAAGCTGGAGGCTATATCCAAATTGAGATTCCAAAATGTGAAGTTAAATATGAAGATATCGACATTTCTGCCCATCCAGAAGAACATCCAGGAGAACCGGATAAGTTTAAATTAGAGTGGGATAAGTTCAAATTATGGCCTTTGAAAATGAAAAATCCAGAGACTGTTGAACGTGCTTACTCCATGGCTTCCTTTCCAGCAGAAGGAAAAGAAATAATGTTGAATGTTCGTATTGCAACTCCTCCTTTTGATCGTGCAAAGAATGACTGGAGTGAGGTTAATCCTGGTGTAGCTTCATCGTATATTTTTTCAAAGAGGGCAGGAGATAAAGTTACTATTTCAGGACCCTATGGCGAATTCTTTATCAATGAATCTGACTCTGAAATGTTATATGTTGGAGGAGGAGCAGGAATGGCGCCAATGCGATCTCATTTGTATGAACTTTTTAGAACCCTTAAGACTGGGCGTAAAGTTACCTTCTGGTATGGTGGACGTTCTAAAAGAGAGCTATTTTATATTGATCACTTTAGAGCTTTGGAAAAAGATTACCCAAACTTTAAGTTTTACATTGCTTTATCTGAACCAATGGAAGAAGACAATTGGAAAGAAAAAACTAGTCTTAATTCTGATGGAGACGGTTTTAATGGTTTTGTGCACCAGGTAGTAATTGATCATTATCTTAATGATCATGAAGCACCAGAAGATATTGAGGTTTATTTTTGTGGGCCACCACTAATGAATCAAGCTGTAGAGTTAATGGCAGAAGATTTTGGGGTTCCACCAGAGAATGTTAGGTTTGATGACTTTGGAGGATAATATTGATTCTCTTTTGTAATATTAAAATTAGAAACCAAAAAGCTCATCGAGAGAAACTTCTTTTATTATACCATATTTCTTCAAGTTTTTAAAGTCTATTTTATCTCGATTTCCAATTAATAAAATATTATGTGGTTTATCTTTTATATATGTTTTATGAAACTTTAAAAGTTTTTCTAGATCCATAGCTTTAACTTCATTGTAAACCTGCTCACGTATATCAAAATTAATTCCACGTTTCTCAGCATTCAAATAACTATATAATATACTCGATTTTGTAATACGCTCACTTTCAATTTTATTTAAAATGGCCTTTTTGCTTATCTCAAATGCTTGTTGAGATTCAGGAAGGTTATTAATTAAGCTAAACATTGAAGATAAAGCTTCACTTTGTTTGTCTGACTGAATTCCAATATATGAATAAAGGTAATCTGATCGATCGGGTTTATTTGCTTGACTGAATGTAGAATAAACAGAATAAGCTAATCCTTGTGCTTCACGAATTTCTTGAAAAACTATAGAATTCATCCCTGCACCAAAATACTGATTAAACAGCCTAATTGCTGCTGTTTTAGCATTATCTAATAACTCTAGCTTTGATAAGAGAATAATTTCTGTTTGAACCATATCAAAATGGGTCCAAAAGATATATTCTTGATCATAAATTTTTTCCTTGTAATTTTCAATATTTATTATTTCAGAAAAGCTTTCAGGAATTTTATGATAAGTTTTGACCATATGAGATAAACTATTCTGATTCATTTTTCCATAATAAAGAATACGATGTGAGTAATTTGATAAGTTTTTTATCAAATCGGTTAAATCTTCAACCCTTAAGTCTTCCAAATCCTTAGTGTTTAAATTATTTGAAGCGGGATTTACTTCTCCATATTTTCCATACGCATATAATTGGTTTCTAAGGATTATATTTTTATTTTTTTTGGCATCTGAACGTGATTTTATAATACGTCCAACAAGCTTATTTAATGCTTCCTGAGAAGCAATAGGGCCTTGTAAAAGCTTTTCAAAAAGTTGAATAGAAGCCTCCATATTTTCACTAAGTCCACTTAGAGTGACTGACGTTTCCTCCCCATCTACTGAAGTATTGAAACTAAACTCGGCACCAAGATTATAAAACCTCTTTTTTAAATCTTCGGGACTTAAACCTTCTATTCCGCTATAATTCATTAAGCCTGCAGCTAACTCGATTTTTGGATCTAGATTTTTACCAAAACCAAAACGATAAGTTAGTTGAAATAAATCATTGTCTTTATTTTCTTTAGAAATAACTTCCAGAGGACCAATACTGTATAAGTCTAGATCATTATTATAATCTAAAAATTTTGGTTGCAGCTTTTTAATCTCTAGTTTTATGAGTTTTTTATGTAACTCAGATAGGTCTTCACGATTTAATTGCACCTTTGTAATATTGGGTTTAGTAACTTTTTTGATATTAGGATCTTTACCAGTTCTCTTATAAATTACAGCATAATTTTCTTTGTAATGCAAATTGGAAAATTCAACTAAATCATTTTTAGTGATTTTCGAAAGTTTTTCAAAATAGGAAACATGATCTTCCCAGGGCTCATCCCTTGTAAAAGCCATAACCATTTTATCTGCTCTATATAAATTAGCATTTTCTGAGTCATCCTGTTGCATAATTGATTTTTTAAGATCATTTATAACGGCTTCAATAAGATCAATATCAAAAGCTCCTTTTTTAATATTTTCTATTTCCCCTAGAAGTAGATCTTTTAATTCTTCAAGACTTTGTCCATCTTTTGGATTCGCTCTAAAATTGTGAATAGAAAAATCGTTTAATTCTAAGACCGTAGCTAAAGCACTTAAAACTTTTTGCTTTTGTACCAAATTCAAATCAATTAGTCCGGCAGCTCTATTAGAAAGAAGCATATCTATTAAATCTACTTTTAGGAGATCATCTTTAGCTTTTCCGTCGAAACGGAAGCCTAACCATACAGATTCTCTATCTGGACCAAGTACTTCTTTAAAAATAGGACTCGTAATTTCAGGAAGTTTTTTTAAATCAATTTTAGGAATTTCCAAATTAGGCTCCCAATTACCAAAATGTTTGTCAATCAGTCTGATTGTTTTATCAAAATCTAACTCTCCACTCATGCAGATAGCTACATTATTTGGACGATAATAGCTATTAAAATATTTTTTAATTTCTGTGATAGATGGATTTTTTAAATGATCAACTGTTCCAATTACAGTTTGTTTTCCATATGGATGATCTTTAAAAAGACTTTGGTAAAGGGCCCAATATTGTTTTCTCCCATCACTGTCTAAGGTTCTATTTTTCTCTTCATAAACAGTCTCTATTTCAGTATGAAAAAGACGATTCACAATCTGCTTGAAACGCAAGCCCTCAAGGGTTAGAAAACGTTCTAATTCATTTGAAGGAATATCAACCGTGTAAACTGTTCGATCCTCTGTAGTGTATGCATTTAGTCTTTTTCCTCCCATCATAGAAATCATTTTATCGTATTCATTTGGAATAGCATATAAAGCAGCTTTATTGGAAAGCTTATCAATTTTTTTATAAAGATCTGAACGTTCATTAGATTCTGTAAGTTTAGAGTAGTCATTGAAAAGCTGTTCAATTGAGTCAATGAGAATTTTTTCGGTCTTGAAATCTTTTGTTCCAAAGTGTTTATTCCCTTTGAACATCATGTGTTCTAGGTAATGAGCAAGGCCGGTATTATTTTCAGGATCATTTTTCCCTCCAGCTTTAACTGCAGTATAAACATGAATTCTTGGAGCATTTTCAAAATTACTTAAGTAAACTTTTAGCCCATTTTCGAGGGTATAAATTCTAGTTTTGGTAGGGTCATCTGTTACATATTCATAAGAAAAACCTCCTGAAGTGGCTTTTAGAGTCTCATAAGATGTAACTGTACAGCTCGTAATATTTGTGATAAAAAATACAGCTAAAATGCACTTTGTCAAGTTCATATTTTTATTTTTTTAAAAATTTCAATTTACATAAATTCCATGGATTAACTCACTAATGGCATATTTTGACTTATTTTTACAAATGTGGAAACAATAAGTTTGCAAGAGCTTCATCAGCTTGCTATGAAAGAGGTTGGGTCCTTCTTAGAAGCAGAGGGGTATGAGTTTTTAGCTATAAATTCTAAAATAAAACGTTCACCACAATATGTGTGTGTGAAGGATAAAGTACTTTATTTTGTAGTTGTTAATGCATGTTTATATCCGAAGTCACCCAAATCATTTGATATTAAGCAAATGAATAAAGTAAAAATTCATGCGAAAAAAAATAATGCAAAATTATATTTTGCAGGAGTAGGATTAGCAAATGCTAAAGATTACAATCTACCATTAATAAAAAATAATCCCTATGTTGTCAATTTCAATGGTCTTGAAAAAATCATATAGTTTATTACTATTACTAATATTAATTAGCTGTCAAAAAGTTGAAAAAAATGTAAATCAAAGAATAAGTGGCTTTGCACTCGGCACAACATACTCTATTAATTATTCCGATTTTTCATTAAGTAAAGAGGTTTTAGAAAAAGAAGTTGATTCAATTATAAAAGTAATTAATTCATCTATGTCAACTTATATACCAGATTCGGACATTACTAGAATTAACAAAGGAGATAGCTTACTTAAAATTGATCTACATTTTGAAAAAGTTTACAACACAGCTTCTTTGGTTTGGAAAAAAACAGATGGATATTTTGATCCTACTGTAGGAGCTCTAGTTAATGCATATGGTTTTGGTCCAGAATTAAATTCAAGTTCAGTTTCAAAAGAAATTCGAAATGAAATACTAGCCTATACAGGATGGGATAAAACTTATTTAAGTTCTGAAAAAACAATAAAAAAAACTCATCAAAAAATATTTTTTGATTTTAATGCCTTGGCAAAGGGCTACACAGTCGATGTAATTTCAAATCATCTAAGATCAAAAAATATTGCTTCCTTTTTAGTTGAGATTGGTGGAGAGATTGTAGCTCAGGGGTTGAGTCCAAAAACTAAAAAAGTATGGAAGATTGCTATTGACCATCCAAAGCAGTCTAAAGAGCGAAAATTTATCCAATTGATAAGCTTAAAAAATAAAGCTTTAGCAACCTCAGGGAATTATCGAAAATATAAAATAAATCCTGAGACGGGTAAGCGTTCAGTCCATTCTATAAATCCGAAAACTGGAAATTCTTTTCCAACAGAAGTTTTGAGTGCATCTGTATTGGCTTCAACTTGTATGATTGCAGATGCATTTGCTACAGCATTAATGGTTATGCCATTTGAAGAAGGTAAGGCTTTAATTGAGAATGAGGCTGATCTTGAAGCATATTGGATTATAGAAGATGAAGAAGGAGAAATTGAAGAGGTATTTTCTTCAGACTTTTCATTGGAATAAAATAATATTAACTTTTAATTGCAACTGGAATAACTTCTTTTTGTAAGCTGTATTTTTTGATTTCAACTTCTGATAACTTATTAGCATATGGAATTCCCTTAGATTTAAAACCAGATTGATTTAAGAGAGAGATAAAATCTTTGCCGTAAATTCTTACATGATCGTATTGACCAAAAATACGACTGCGCTCAATGGGATCGGTAATGGAATTATCTTCAAAAGTTGTTTCTAATTTTTCGTCTATTGGAACCTGAGCTATTAAAGTTCCACCTTTTTTCAAAACTCGGTGTAATTCGCTAATGGCTTGGATGTGATCTTTTACATGTTCCAGTACGTGGTTACAGAGTATTAGGTCATAACAGCTATCGTCAAATGGTAGTTTACAAATATCTACTTTGAAATCGGCTAATGGGGAGGTAAGGTCTGCTGTAATATATTTCCAATGATTAAAACTCTTAAATTTTTTATAAAAAACCTGTTCAGGAGCAATATGTAAAACATTTAAGGGAAGTTTTAAAAAATCTGTTTCTCGATCTAAATAAAGCCAGAGTAATCTATGTCTTTCAAGTGAAAGTGTACCTGGGCAAAGTGCATTATGTCTTATACTTTGATATCCATATGATAGAAATTTTCTATATGAACTTCCGTCAATTGGATCTATAAACCTACTTCCTCTAAAATAAAATCTGATAAGTGGTCTAAACCAAATACTTAGTATAATTAACCAAGTTCTTGGAAATAGATTTAATAAAGATCTCATATTAACAAAGGGTTTTTTCTCAATCCTTCTTCTTCATCGCTTACGATTCCTAGAGCAGAATAAATATATTGGAAACTAGAAAGAAGTTCAGGTTTTCCGTTAACTAGTGCTACATTATGTTCAAAGTGAGCACTTGCTTTTCCATCAGCAGTTAAAATAGTCCAACCATCATTTAGTTGTTTAATACGATAGGTTCCTTGATTTATCATAGGTTCTATTGCTAATACCATTCCATTTAAAAACTTCTTTCCAGTCCCTCTTCTTCCATAGTTAGGAACTTCTGGACCTTCATGCATCACTATACCCAAGCCATGACCAACTAAATCACGTACTACACCATAGCCATTTCCTTCACAGAAGCTTTGAATTTTATACCCCAAATCTCCAATACGATTTCCTTCTTTAAAACTTCTAATTCCTTCATATAAAGATGCCTTGGTAACTTGAAGTAATTTTTCAACTTTAGAGTCAATATTACCAACTGGAAAGGTGTATGCATGATCTCCATAAAAACCATTTTTTAATACACCACAATCAATAGAGATTATATCTCCCTCTTCAAGAGGAATATCGTTTGGAATACCATGGACAATCTGAGCGTTTGGACTTACACAAAGAGTATTTGGAAAATCATATAATCCTAAAAATCCTGGTTCGGCATTATGATCTCGAATAAAGGTCTCTGCAATCTCATCCAATTTTATAGAAGTGACTCCTGGTTTTATTTCTGAAGCAAGTACTCCTAAAGTTTTCGAAACGATTAAAGCACTTTCACGAATTAATTCAATTTCTTCTAGGGATTTTAAAACTATTGCACCCATATTAAAAGCCGATATATGTATTTATGAAGCCACGTTTTATTTGGATTTCGGAAAAGTTTAAAAGATTAAATTCAAAAATTTGAACAATACGATTTATTTCTTCCCCAATCAAGGTTTTAACTTTTATAGCCAAAAACAATATGAATATGAATGAAAGGAAAGTATTCATTATTTTATTAATAAAGATTTTTGAGTCATTATTTTAGGAATTTCGACTTCCAATAAATCTAGTATAGTTGGTGCTATGTCTCCAAGAATTCCTTCTTTTATTCTTTTTTTCTCTTTATCAACTAAGATAATAGGAACAGCATTTGTTGTGTGAGCTGTATTTGGGCTTCCATCAGGATTTATCATTGTTTCACAATTGCCGTGATCTGCAATTACTAAACTAGCGTAGCCTTTTTTAAGCGCGGCATTTAAAACATAACCTACGCATTGATCAACCGCTTCACAGGCTTTAATAGCAGCTTGAAATTCTCCTGTATGTCCAACCATATCGGGATTAGCAAAATTTAGACAAATAAAGTCAGGAGAATCATTTTCAATTTTTTTAATAATTGCATCTCGGATTTCAAATGCGCTCATTTCAGGTTTTAAATCGTATGTAGCTACTTTGGGAGAAGGGCATAAAATTCGTTCTTCTCCATCAAAAGGAACTTCTCTACCTCCATTGAAAAAGAAGGTAACATGTGGGTACTTTTCTGTCTCAGCAATACGAACTTGAGTTTTTCCGGCTTTAGCCAAGACTTCACCTAATGTGTCTTGAAGATTATCTTTGTCAAAAACAACTTTTACTCCCTTAAAAGATTCATCATAATTAGTAAGGGTCACATAGTATAAATCAAGAGGTTTCATTTCATATTTTGGAAATGCATGCTGTGAAAGTACCCTTGTGATCTCTCTACCACGATCTGTTCTAAAATTGAAAAAGAGCACTACATCACCTTGTTCTATTTTTGCTAAGATATTTTCTTTGTATATAGGCTTAATGAACTCATCTGTAATTCCTTGATCATAGCTTTTTTGAAGACTTTTTTCAAAATTAGATGATGGAGATCCTTTTCTGTGGACTAAAAGCTCGTAAGCAAGTTTGACTCGTTCCCAACGTTCGTCTCGATCCATAGCATAATAGCGACCTATTAATGAAGCAAATTTGGTGTGTTTTCCTTGTAATTTATTTTCAATTTGATTAACAAATTTTTTTCCAGATTTAGGGTCGACATCTCGTCCATCTGTAAAAGCATGTAGGTAAACCTGGGGAAGTTCATAATCTTCAATTAAATCAATAATACCCTCAAGATGTTTGATATGGGAATGAACTCCACCATCCGATAAAAGACCTAAAACATGTACTTTCTTTCTTTTTTTCTTAGCATATTCAAAACATTCAATTAGAACTTTTTCATTCTTAAGCTCTTGACTTTCAACTGCCAGATTTATTTTTGCTAAATCTTGATATACAATTCTTCCTGCACCTAAATTCATGTGGCCTACTTCGCTGTTTCCCATTTGACCTTCTGGTAAACCAACATATATTCCGTCTGTTCTTAGAGTATTTGAAGCATAGTTTTTGTATAATGAATCTATGTAAGGTGTTTGCGCTTGGTCAAGTGCGGAAACTTTTGGGTCTGGAGCATTTCCCCAACCATCCAAAATCATCAAAAGGGTTTTTTGAGCCATTAATTTTTCGTAAATATACAAATTTGCATGCTTTCCAATAAATCCAAAAAGCTTAAAAAAAAACTGTTACTTTGTAAAAAAAAGTTGAAAAAAGGCCTTGTTTTTAGATCTACAGGAAGTTGGTACATAGTTGAATCTGAAGGAGTTTTTTATGATTGTAGAATTAGAGGTAAACTACGTTTAAAAGGAATAAAAAGTACCAATCCCATCGCAGTAGGAGATCGAGTCATTTTTGAAGTAGATACCCAAATAACAAAACCGAAAGGAATAATAATTGAAATTGAACAACGTCAAAACTACATTGTTAGAAAGTCTGTAAACCTTTCCAAACAAACCCATATTATAGCTTCAAATATTGATCAGATATTTTTAATTATTACACTACACAACCCTCCAACCTCCACATCTTTTATTGATCGTTTTTTGGTTACTTCAGAAGCCTATCAAATCCCATCTATTCTGGTTTTCAATAAACTCGACACCTGTAGTCCGAAACAAGTGAAAGCAATTGATGATTTGGCAACTATTTACAATAAAATTGGATACCAGACTTTGAAAATTTCAGCAACTGAAAGACAAAATATTGATGGAATTGAAATTATGATGCAAGATAAAGTGAGTATGCTTTCAGGACACAGTGGTTCTGGAAAGTCTACCTTAATTAATGTAATAGCTCCAGATTTAAATTTAAAAACAGCTTCTATTTCAGACCAGTATCAACAGGGTACTCACACTACTACTTTTGCTGAAATGTTTGCTTTACCCAATGGGATGAAGTTGATAGATACACCTGGGATAAAAGGTTTTGGTATGGTGAATATGAAAATTCAAGAAATTTCAAATTATTTTCCTGAATTTAAAAAATTAAAAACGGAATGTAAATTTCATAATTGCTTGCACCAAAATGAGCCTAAATGTGCTGTAATTAATGCTTTTAAAAAAGGAGAAGTTGCAGAAACTAGATACCTAAGCTATTTACAAATGTTAGAAAATGATACATCATATCGTTAAATAAAAGTATATGAGAGTTGTTTTACAACGAGTCAGAAAGGCTCAGGTTATAATTGAAGAAAAGGAAAGTGAAGAAATCGGAAACGGGATTTTGATATTGTTAGGGATTGAAATGGCAGACCAACTGGAAGATGTAGACTGGTTAGTTAATAAAATACTGAATCTGCGAATTTTTAATGACAAAAATGGAGTTATGAATTGCTCGTTAATAGATAACGGTGGCGAGTTAATGATTATCAGTCAATTTACTCTAATGGCAGCTACTAAAAAAGGAAACCGTCCTTCTTATATAAGAGCTGCAAATCACAAACATGCTATCCCTCTTTATAATTACTTTATCAAAAAAGCAGATTCTATTTTAAAGTCTAAGGTAGCAACTGGGAATTTTGGAGCTAACATGAAGGTGACTTTAGAAAACGATGGGCCTGTAACTATTTTGATAGACTCTAAAAATAAGGAATAAGTAACTATAAAATATTTACTTCTGTTTCTAAAGAGATATTAAAAGTTTTTTTGACTGCTAATTGTATCTTTTTAGCAAGATCTAAAACTTCTTTTCCCTTGGCTGTACCTAAATTAACCAGAACTAAAGCTTGATTTTTATGTACTCCAACACCACCGTGAATGGTACCTTTAAACCCTAAGTGATCGATAAGCCAAGCAGCGGGAATTTTAAGTTGTTCATTAGTAGAGGAAAAGGATGGTAGCTCAGGATAGCTTGCTTTTAAAAGCTCATAGTGTGATTTTGAAACTAGTGGATTTTTGAAAAAACTACCGCTGTTACCTAGTATTTTAGGATTTGGAAGTTTAGATTGTCTAATTTTAATTACTGCAGCTGCAACCTGTTGAATCTTTGGAGATCTATTTAGAAACGTTTGTTTTAATACACCATATTTAATATTAACATTGTGAGGAAATTTTTGAAGTTTAAAACATACTGAAGTTATGATATATTTTCCTTTTTTAATGGTTTTAAAAATAGAAGATCTATAGTCGAATCCACAATCTTTTTTGGTGATTATCTCTTCTTCAAGAGTATCTTTATTCAATGCCTTACAGTATTTGAAAACTGAGGTTAGTTCAACTCCGTAAGCCCCAATATTCTGAATTGGTGCTGCTCCTACATTTCCTGGTATTAGTGCTAAATTTTCTATTCCACCATAATTGTGATTCAAACACCACAAAACAAATTCATGCCAATTTTCTCCAGCTTGAACCTCAACAGTGATATTTTCTTTTGACTCTTCTAAAACTTCTATTCCTTTGTTGGCAATAAGGAGTGTCAGACCTTTAAAATTGTCAGTGAATAGCACATTGCTTCCACCTCCTAAAACTCTAAAGTGAATATTTTGATTTCTTGAAATAATTTCTTTAAGCTCATGGGAGTTGGTTATTTTATAGAAGTATTTAGTTTGAACCTCTATGCCAAATGTGTTATAGGGCTTTAAAGAAATATTCTCTTCAAATTTGAGCATAATTCAAGATACAAATTTCTTATAGGCTTCTAAAGCTTTTTTCAAAATTGTTGCTGCCAAAATTAGTTTTTTTTGGTCTAAAATAAATGCTATTCGAACTTCATTAAGTCCCACATTTGGAGAAGAATAAAAGCCTTTTGCAGGTGCTAACATTACAGTTTTGTTGTCTAAGTTAAAGTCTGTTAGTAAGAATTTTGAAAAGTTTTCAGCATTTGTTACAGGTAATTTTACAATGCAATAAAAAGCTCCCATAGGACGTGATATCTTTACATTGGGAATTTTAGCTAACTCTTTTATAAGTGTATTTCTTCTGGCTGTGTATTCTTGCATCACTCCTTCTAAATAGCTCTCTGGAGCTGAAAGTGCTGCCTCACTAGCCATTAATGCATAGGTAGGAGGTGAAAGGCGAAGGTGAGCAAACTTTAGTACATTTTGAATAAGAGATTTATTTTTTGATATCAACGAACCTACGCGAGCTCCACACATGCTGTAACGTTTAGATACCGAATCAATCATCACCGTGTGTTGACTATATTTTTCATTACTCAAAATGGAATAGTGAGGGTCACCACCATATATAAATTCTCGATAAACTTCATCAACTATTAAAAAAATATCGTGTTTAATAGTAAGTTCGCAAAGTGTGTCAATTTCTTTTTTACTGTATACGTAACCTGTTGGATTACTGGGATTACACAATAGAATAGCCTTAGTTTTTGCATTAATTTTTTCATCAATATTTTCCAAAGCTGGAAGCTGAAATTGAGAATTAAATTCTGAGATGACAGGTACAACACTAACACTTGCTGCACTCGCAAAACCGTTATAGTTTGCATAGAAAGGTTCCGGGATAATAATCTCGTCTCCTGCATCACAAATAACGTTAAGAGCAAAAGTTAAAGCTTCACTAGCACCCGTTGTAACAATAATATCATCTGTAGATAAAGATATTTTGTGTTTATTGTAGTATTCAACTAACTTTTTTCTGTAGGATAAAGTTCCTTGAGAAGGTCCGTAGGGCAATAAATCTAAATTTGAGCTTGTTACAGCTTTAATGGCTTCTTTAGGGGCTGCGATATCGGGTTGTCCAATATTGAGATGGAGTACCTCGATTCCATTTTCTTTTGCTTTTTCTGAAAAAACAACAAGCTTTCGAATCGGTGAAGTTGGAAGTTCAATTCCTTTTTTAGATAGATGAGGCATAGGTCAAATAAAGGAGCAAAAATAAGAGGTTTTTTTGCCTTCAACAATTTTTTTAATTCTAAACGGAATTTAAAAAAATTTTTAAACCTTTTCAAGGTATTACAGTTCCTTCAATTTTCAATGCTATATCCAGACTGTTTTTTTGATTTGTTGATACTGTAATTGTTTTCTTAAAAGGACCAATTCTTTTTGTATCATAGCTAACAATAATTTTACTGGCTTCCCCAGGTGCAATGGGAGCCTCAGGTTTTTTTGGAATAGTACACCCACAAGAAGATCTAATATTTGTAATAATTAAGTTTGCAGTTCCAGTATTTTTAAAGCTAAAAACACGTTCTCCATCACTTCCATTTTGAATTACACCATAGTCAATGGTAGTAGTCTCAAATTCTATTTCAGGTGAAGATTGTTGTGCATAGATCGAGATGCTAAAAAGGAGTAAAAACAAATTAAGATATTTCATGATTTTCATAGAAACTGAGTTTAATGGTAAAAATAAAATTTTTCTTTATTAATGAGTCATTATGTTTATAACATTAGTGTTCCTATTTTTGTATAATAAAATCAGATTAAAAATTCCACATGGAAATTCCTTCCAAATTTGATGCCAGGGGAATAGAGAGTAAATGGTATGCTTTTTGGCAAAAAAATAATTTTTTCAAATCTACTCCTGACGAGCGTGAACCATACACTATAGTCATCCCCCCCCCAAATGTAACTGGTGTTCTACATATGGGTCACATGTTGAATAATTCACTTCAAGACATTATTCTACGTCGTGCAAGAATGAGGGGCTACAATGCTTGTTGGGTTCCGGGGACAGACCACGCCTCTATTGCAACAGAGGCCAAGGTAGTTGCTAAATTGAAGTCTGAAGGAATCAATAAAAGCGATTTGACTCGAGAGGAATTTCTAATCCATGCATGGGATTGGACTGATGAGTTCGGAGGGGTAATTTTGGAACAATTAAAAAAATTGGGATGTAGTTGTGATTGGGATCGAACTAAGTTTACTTTGGATCCAGAAATGACAGAATCTGTACTTCAGGTTTTTGAGAAGCTTCATGATGATGGACTCATTTATAAGGGATTTCGTATGGTTAATTGGGATCCAGAGGCTCAAACCACACTTTCTGATGAAGAAGTTATTTTTGAAGAAAAAAATGGAAACCTTTATTATATTGCTTACCAAGTAATGGATAGTGAAGAAAAAATAATCATAGCTACGACACGTCCAGAAACACTATTAGGAGATACAGCAGTTTGCATTCATCCTGAGGACGAAAGGTATTTGCACTTAAAAGGTAAAAAAGTTTGTGTCCCATTGACTGATCGTTTGATTCCTATTATAGAAGATGACTATGTCGCTATGGACTTTGGTACTGGTTGTTTAAAAGTTACTCCAGCACATGACCAAAATGATAAACTTTTAGGTGAAAAGCACCAACTTGATATTATTGATATTTTCAATCCAGATGGAACCATAAATGAAAATGGTGGTATTTATCAGGACTTGGACAGATTTAAAGCAAGAGAGATTATTGCTAAGGATTTAGAAACTCAAGGGTTATTAATCAAAAAAGAGTCACACCGACATAATATTGGTATATCTGAGCGTACGAAGGCCGTTATTGAACCTCGTCTATCCGATCAGTGGTTCCTAAAAATGGAAGAATTAGCTCGACCAGCAATAGATGGGGTTCTTAATTCAGACGATATTGAACTTTTACCTGAAAAATTTAAAAACACCTACCGCCACTGGATGGAAAATATTCGAGATTGGAATATATCAAGACAGCTTTGGTGGGGACAAAGAATTCCAGCCTATTATTATGGAAATGGTAAAGAGGATTATGTAGTTGCTTTAGATGAATTTAAGGCATTGGGAAAAGCAAAATTAAAAAGTGGTAATGATAATTTAACGATAGATAACCTTCGTCAAGACGAAGATGTCTTAGATACTTGGTTTTCCTCGTGGTTATGGCCTATCTCTGTTTTTGATGGTATCCGATATCCAAAAAATAAAGAAATTCAATATTATTATCCAACTCAAGATTTGGTAACAGGTCCTGATATTTTGTTTTTCTGGGTAGCACGGATGATTATGTCTGGGTATGCCTTTAGAGAAGAAAAACCCTTTTCTAAAGTATATCTTACAGGTTTAGTTCGTGATAAAAAGGGGCGAAAAATGTCCAAACAATTGGGAAATTCTCCGGACGCTCTAAAGCTTATTGACAACTTTGGCGCTGACGCAGTTAGAGTTGGACTGATGCTAAGTTCAGCTGCAGGGAATGATTTGCTTTTTGATGATTCCTTATGCCAGCAGGGAAAGAATTTTACCAATAAAATTTGGAATGCTTACCGTTTGATAGTAGGCTGGGAAATTAAAGAAGATTTAAAAGCACCAGAAGTAGCGATGGAAGCCCTTGAGTGGTATGAAAATAATTTTGAAAAAACACTGGCTTGGGTTGATGAAAACTTTGAGAAATATAGAATTTCTGACGCTTTAATGTCTATTTATAAACTTGTTTGGGAGGATTTCTGCTCTTGGTTATTAGAACTTATTAAACCCGAATATGGTCAACCAATTGATCGACAAACCTATAGTAAGGTAATTGTCTTATTTGAGAAAAACTTAAGAATACTACATCCTTTTATGCCTTTTCTAACCGAAGAGCTTTGGCATTTTATTACTGATCGAAAACCAGAGCATGCGCTTACAGTCTCTTCTTGGCCTGAAGCTCAGGATTTCAACGAAAAATGTATATATAATTTTGAATTAGCTCAACAAATCATTGCAGGTATTCGGAATTTTAGAAAACAAAAAAATATTTCACATAAAGAAAAAATCAGCCTATATATCAATGCTGACAAGAGCAGTTTTAATTTTAAATCAACTATTTTAAAATTGGGAGGTGTATCAGAGATGAATTTCTCCAGCCCCCCTAAAGGCTTGATTGGAGGGAATTTTAGAATAACAAATTTAGAACTTTTCATTCCAACAAATACAGCAGAAAATCCAGAGGAAGAAAAGAAAAAATTGACTCTTGAACTCAATTATACTAAAGGGTTTTTGTCTTCGGTTGAAAAGAAACTTTCCAACAAACATTTCGTTGCAAATGCACCTGATAAAGTCATTGATTTGGAGCGAAAAAAAGCATCAGATGCAAGAGAAAAAATTTTATTATTAGAAAAGAATTTGGAATCTCTTTAGGGAAGACGAGCAATTGTTTGAACACCACCTTTAACAACATCATTGACTTTGACACTAATTGGGGTGTTAAGAGGTAAAAAGAGGTCTACTCTAGATCCGAATTTTATAAATCCAGCATCTTCTCCTTGAATAACCTGTATTCCTTCCTCAGCATAATTAACGATTCTTCGAGCGACTGCTCCTGCAATTTGTCGGTATAATATTTCTCCAAAGGTTTTATTCTCAATTACAATAGTTGTTCGCTCATTCAGTTCTGAAGATTTTGGATGCCATGCGACTAGATATTTTCCTGGATGGTATTTACTAAACTTTACTTTCCCACTAATTGCATAGCGAGTTACATGTACATTTAGTGGAGACATAAAAATAGATACTTGGATACGAAGATCTTTAAAATATTCCTTCTCATATACCTCCTTAATGATAACTATTTTTCCATCAACTGGAGCGATAAGATGGTTTTCATTAATTGGTGTTTCACGTTTAGGATTTCTAAAAAATTGAAGAACTAAAACTAATTGAGTTAGGGCTAGGATTTGAAGGCATATTTTTAATAAAAATTGATTATCTAATTTGAATTCAACACCTAAAGTAATTGCAGCAGCAATTACAAATGACGTCATAATAATTTGATATCCTTCTTTATGAAACATAAGCTATTATCATTAAAAATAAATAAAAAAAGGGAGCTGTGAATAGAACACTATCCATGCGGTCATAAAAGCCACCATGTCCTGGAATAAGAGAACCACTGTCTTTAACTTTTGCTTGACGTTTAAATTTTGATTGAATAAGATCCCCGATAGTCGAAGTTATTGCTGTAATTAATGCTAAAAAAGGAAAGGTCCAAAAAGGGTAGGCTGGATGATAAGGAATCAAAATAAAACTAACCAAAAAACACATCAATGCACCTCCCCAAAATCCTTCCCAGGTTTTTTTGGGCGAAATTTTCTCAAATAAAAGTCTTTTACCTAAACCTTTTCCAAAAAGGTATGCAAAACTATTATTTACCCAAATAAGAAGATACATACTTATAGAAATTCCGTTTTCTAATGATGAGCCAAGAGAAGAGGTTGCAATAATAAAATATCCTGAGGCTGCTAAATAGCAAATTGTTAATCCGCTTTTCTGCAATGGTAAAAGGTTTATTTTTTTTTTGAGATAACAAGAAATATGAGAGCAAAAAGTTTATTCCAATACAAAGCGACATCAAGGAAAGGTGTATATAAGGATTTATCTTTACATAGTAAAATTGATATACAATAACTCCAAATAGAATAAAAGGAACCGGACTTTTATGTTGAATTAATTTTTGAAATTCGTAAAGTGCTAGAGAAGAAAATATAAAGATGACAGTAATAAAAATAATATCAGAAGTAAGAGCTGCTGAAATGATTAGAGCTGCATAGAGAAGCCCAGATACGCTCCTTATAGTCAAATCTTTCATAAATTAATAATCTTCAAGCAACAAATATATGTTTTTTGAATCAGTCTGCTCTTCTTGATTTTGTTTATCATTAGAGCTTTTCCGTTTTATATTTAGGGTAGTTATGTTAGTTGGAATGGTATTAATATATTTATTTTTTAATTGAGCCATTCCTTGGCTAACATCTCTTGCAATCTGACTTATTTTTGCAGAAACTATTATAGTTTTAGGAAGTGCTTTGATTTTAAAGTGATTGATTTGATTGTTACTAAGTAGGATTTTACCAGTGTTACTTATTAAAAATTCACAATGGATCAATATAGCTTTGAAATTATCTAATTTTCCTGATGCTTGCTCAACAAAACTTACTTGAAAACGTTTTGCAAGATTTTGGTTAAAAGAAATTATTTCACTTTGATTCCAATTATTTTCAGTACAAATTTCTTTAAAGTTTTTTAAAACAAGCTCTGCTGAGTCGTTATAGAGAAAAAATCCTCCAAAGGAAGTGAATTTTTTTACAAAACCTAAATCTAAAGGGCCCTCACTGTCAGGAAGGTAGGGACTTTTTTCTGGCTTTTTTGCCCCAAAAAATTTATTCCATATACCCATGAACTAAATCATTTTTTTTTAACGAGAGCTTTTGCTTCTTCTATTTTTTCATTATTTGTTTTAAAAGGTCTTTTTCCCAAGATATTTTCCAAATCATCTTTAAAAATAACTTCTTTTTCCAAAAGTCGTTCTGCAAGTTGCTTTAGTTTACCTTTTGATTTTTTAAGTAGTTCAATTGCACGATCATATTGTTTTTCAATAATTTTTGAAATTTCTTTATCAATCACCTGGGCTGTTTCTTCGGAATAAGGCTTCGAAAAGCTATAATCAGATTGTCCTGACGAATCATAGTATGTTATATTTCCTAAAGTATCATTTAATCCATAAACTGAAACCATTGCTTTTGCTTGACGTGTAACTTTTTCTAAATCGCTAAGGGCTCCTGTAGATATTTTATTAAAAATAACTTTTTCAGCTGCACGACCTCCTAATGTAGCACACATCTCGTCTAGCATCTGATCTGTTCTAACAATTTGTCGTTCTTCAGGAAGATACCAGGCGGCTCCTAGAGATTGTCCTCTTGGAACAATAGTGACTTTTACAAGTGGCGCAGCATGCTCAAGCAACCAACTGATTATAGCATGTCCAGCCTCATGATAAGCGATTGTTTCTTTTTCTTCTGGAGTTATAATTTTGTTTTTCTTTTCCAAACCACCCACAATGCGATCAACTGCGTCTAGGAAATCTTGTTTTCCAACAGACTTCTTATTTTTCCGAGCTGCAATTAAAGCAGATTCATTACAAACATTTGCAATATCAGCTCCAGAAAATCCAGGTGTTTGTTTTGACAAAAAATCAACATCTAGAGTTTTGACTGTTTTAATAGGTTTTAAATGGACTTTAAAAATTTCTTTTCGCTCATTTAAGTCTGGAAGATCTACGTAGATTTGGCGATCAAATCTTCCAGCACGCATTAAAGCTTTATCCAAAACATCTGCTCTGTTAGTAGCTGCTATAACAATTACATTTGTATTGGTTCCAAATCCATCCATCTCAGTTAAAAGTTGATTTAGTGTATTTTCACGTTCATCATTAGAACCAGTCATATTACTTTTTCCTCTCGCTCTTCCTATTGCATCAATTTCATCTATAAAAATAATTGCAGGAGACTTATCTTTTGCTTGTTTAAATAAATCTCTAACTCTAGAAGCTCCAACTCCGACAAACATTTCAACAAAATCCGATCCAGAAAGTGAAAAGAATGGTACTTTAGCTTCTCCTGCCACAGCTTTAGCAAGTAAAGTTTTTCCAGTACCTGGCAAGCCAACTAATAAAGCTCCTTTTGGTATTTTTCCGCCAAGAACAGTGTATTTCTGAGGGTTTTTAAGGAAATCTACAATTTCTTGAATCTCTTCTTTAGCTCCTTCTAAACCAGCAACATCCTTAAAAGTTACTTTGACGTCTGTATTTTTGTCAAATAGTTTTGCTTTGGATTTACCGATACTAAAGATTTGTCCTCCAGGACCACCACCTCCACCAGACATTCTTCTCATTAAGAAAATCCAAACTCCAATAATAATTATTATTGGTAAAAAGCCAATAATTGTGTCCATCCATCGATTTTCAACCGTAATGAACTCTAGACGGAATGGAATTCCCTTACTTCTTGCTTTTTCAAGTTTTTCTTCAAATAATTCTAGACTTCCAACTTCAAATTGGTAATGTGGTCCTTGACTATTTTCTTGACCTAAAATATTTTTTGTAATTATATCTTGGTGATCACTCTTATTTAAAGCTTCAGGCGTAAGGGTAACTCGAACACTGCTTTTATTTCGTATAACCACAACCTTACTAATATCTCCATTGTTTAAGAATTTTTCAAAGCTTGAAATATTTGTCTTATTCATAGTCTGCCAATCGTTTCCCCCAAAAAGGCTTAGCCCTAGTAAGACAAAAATAATTGCACCATAAATCCAATAGATATTAAATTTTTGAGGCGTTGGTTTTTTTTCTTCTTTCATATTATCTAATAGTTTGAAACAATTTGGGTACTTATAGCATCACCCCAAAGTTCTTCAATGTTGTAAAATTCTCGAGTTTTTCTTTGAAATACATGAACTACTACGTTGACATAATCAATTAAAACCCATTCCGACGTTTCAAGACCTTCAGTGTGTAAAGGTTTTTCATGCAATCTTTTACTTACATTCTTTTGAATTGAGTTTACAATTGCTGATACTTGAGTATTAGAGTTTCCACTGCATATTACAAAGAATTCAAAAGGTGTGTTTTCAATCTTCCTTAGGTCCATCTTTTGAATACTTTCACCTTTAACATTCTCAATCCCTTGGATGATTTCCTCCATAAGAATCATAGCATTTTCTTTTTTATTTGCCATTAGGCATCAATATTTTGCACAAATTTATTACATTTTGTTTCGCTTACGCATACTTATATGACCTATTTTAACTTAATCAAACTTAATGCCACCTCATCTACTAATGATTATTTAAAAAATAAATACAAAAAGGGTAATGTATCAGATGGAGATTTGGTTTGGACAATTAACCAGACCTCAGGTCGTGGTCAACGCCAAAATAAATGGTATTCAGACTTTAAAGATAGCTTGACCTTTAGTATTTTCAGACAATTCAAAGATATTGAAATATCAAATCCATTTTTAATAAGTCTTATAGTTTCAGTGGGAATCCATAAAGCACTTAAAGAACTTAGGATACCTAACCTTAATATTAAATGGCCTAACGACATTTTGTCAGAAAATAAAAAAATTGGCGGTATTTTAATAGAGAATTTTTTTACAAAAGGAAAATTAACTGCTTCAGTAATCGGCGTAGGATTAAATCTAAATCAACTATCATTTCAAAATATACCAAATGCGACTTCTTTAAGAAAAGTTACAGGGATAATTTGGGATCAACAAAAGCTTCTAGATGTCTTGATGCAATATTTGCATAGATTCTTATTTCAAACTAATTTTCAAAACCTAGATAATATACTCATTCAGTATAACGATAAACTTTGGAAAAAAAATAAAAGGGTCGCTTTTGAATCAAATTCATCTAATTTCATGGCTATTCCAAAGGGAGTTTCTATAGAGGGAAAGTTAATTATAGAAACAGATGAAAAACAAATATTAGAAAAAGATACTAATCAAATTCGAATGTTGTATAACCCTAATCTTCTTTAGGAGTCCAATTTGAGGGGTTATTTCTCCAAGTCTCTAGATCTTCTAATTGGTTCTCAGATATTGTCTTCTTATTTAAAGCTGCAGAGAGTAAATACGAATAATCACAAAGAGTTTGAAGTTTAACATTATCTTTTTTAAAGGCTTCTTCTGCGATAGAAAATTGATATGTGAACAAAGCCATCATTCCTAAAATTTGAGCACTCCTTTCTCTCAGCGCTTTTACTGCATTTAAACTACTTTTTCCAGTACTTATTAAATCTTCAATTACTACAACCCTTTGACCCTCCTTAAACTGCCCTTCTATCTGATTCTTTTGACCATGTTTTTTCGGTTCAGGACGAACATATATGAAAGGTAAGTCTAGTTTCTGAGCTACTAGCATGCCAATTCCTATAGCACCGGTTGCAACTGCTGCTATAATAAATGAACCTTCAAAATCTTTTTTAATTTTTTCAGAAATAACTTTACTTAAAAAATCTCTTACTTTTGGGAATGAAAGAGCAATTCTATTATCACAGTAAATTGGAGATTTCCATCCACTTGCCCAAGTAAAAGGATTTTCTGGATTCAATTTAATTGCATTAATTTGTAAGAGATGTAAAGCAGTTTTAGTTGCTATATTTTCATTAATTATCATACACAAATGTATAAAGTTTTTTACAATCAGAAGTCACTTCATTTTACAACTGTTTTAAGTAATAATTCAAAAACCACACCTTTATTTTTTATTAAATATGCTAGTGCAAACTCCATAATAAAAGCCCTTAAAGATAGAGTTGTGACGGAGGTATATTTGTACCACTCAAATGTTAAAAAAATCGAAAAACATTTCTTCAAAACTTTTCCATCTGTGGAAGCTGCAGGGGGGTTGGTTAAGCATCAGGATGGACGGTTTTTATTTATTTACAGAAATAATAAATGGGATCTTCCAAAAGGGAAAATAGAAAAAAAAGAAACTATAATTAAAGCGGCAATAAGGGAGGTTAGCGAAGAAACAGGGGTAAGTGATTTAATCATTAAAAAACCTTTACCTGAAACATACCATATATATAATGCTAGTGGAAAATTTAAAGTTAAAAAAACTAACTGGTTTTTGATGGAGTCGAACTATTTAGGTCCCTTAGCTCCTCAAATTGAAGAAAATATTCAAATGGCTGTTTGGAAAAAAGACACTGAAATACCTGAACTAATGAAAAACGCATATGAAAACATAAAAATTATTTTAAAAGCGTTGGATTAATTTATTTACTGTTTTTTACTGCATCTGGAACTAAAGAAGAATAATCACCATTATTATTAATAATTTCTCTCACAATACTACTACTGATATAAGAATAATCTGCTGCTGTAAGTAAAAAAAGTGTTTCAATACCGGATAATCTCCGATTCACCTGGGCTACACTTTTTTCAAATTCAAAATCTGCAGGATTTCTAAGTCCTCTTATAATGGCAGTAGCATTTACTGCTTTACAAAAATTAATAGTTAATCCTTGAAATGATTCAACTTTAATTTTAAGTTCATGACCATGGGTTTTATTAATAAAATCTAATCTCTCTTTTAAGGGAAACAAATATTTCTTATTTATATTTTCTCCAACAGCAATAATTAATTCGTCACACATTGGTAATGCTCTGAGAATTATATCTTGATGCCCTAATGTAATTGGATCGAAAGAACCAGGAAATACAAATCTTTTCATATTTAACTTAATTTTTAGAGCGTTCTGTTTGAATTAAAATTTTATTCAAAAATTCTGAAAAATCCATTCCTAGTGCATTAACCTGTTGAGGAATTATACTTTTTTTTGTCATACCTGGTACTGAATTAATCTCTAGGATGTGTGGTGTTTCATTGACAAAAATGAATTCACTCCGAATAATTCCCTTCAAGCCTAATTTTGAATAAATCTTTTTTGATATTTGATTTAAATCATTCATCCAACGATTGGATATTTTAGCTGGTGTGATTTCATTAGACTTTCCTTCATATTTTGCAGAAAAGTCAAAGAAATCATTTTCAGAAATAATTTCAGTAACAGGAAGAACAAAAACTTCATTATCAATTTTCACTACACCTACTGAAACCTCACGCCCTTCAAGGTAACTCTCGATAATTAGTTGTGTATCTTCTTCAAAGGCTTTTTCTATAGAATCGATTAAGTCATCTTTTTTGTAGACTTTATATACTCCAAAGCTACTTCCAGATCTATTAGCTTTTACAAAACATGGTAGGCCTACACAATCTATTATTATTTTAGGATCTAAATCATCTCCTTTATCAAGAGTATAATGTTTAGCAGTAGGGATATTCCATTCTCTTAGAACCGAAAGACAGTCTCTTTTATTTAGAGTTAGTGCTGCATTATAACTACTACAGCTCGAAAAAGGGATTTCTAAAAGTTCCCATAGCGCGGAAAGCTGGCCATTCTCGCCCAAAGAACCATGAATGAGGTTGAAAATTAAATCTATTTTAATTGAAATGTCTGATCTATTAAGTGAAAAATCTCCTTTAGAAACATTATAAACATTACTAGAATCGTCTTTTGCAGTCCATGATTCTTTTGTTAAAACAATATAAAAAACTTCCCATTTTTCTCTATCAAGCATAGAAAAAACATTTTTACCACTTTGAAGTGAGATCTCATATTCAGAGGAGTATCCTCCACAAACAACACCTACTTTTTTTCTGTACATTATTTTAATTTCTTTTACAAAGGTATAGCATTTCAAAGCAATCAAAAAGCTCAGGTTTTATTATCTTAGTCAATGAATTTAATCTATGGTTTTTTTACGTTTTTTATTTAGCACATCTTTTGTAAAACAACTTTTCTTTATCGGATTGTCTTCGGTCTTGTTGTTTATTTTTATTTCTTTAAGTCTAAATATTTACACGAAACATAATAATTATCAAGACGTTCCTAACTTTGAAGGCATTCAATTAAGTGAATTGCCTTTTTTAATTGAAGATGTAAACTTGCGATTTCAAATAATTGATTCTTCTCGATTTGATCCAAAAAGAGAACCTTTATCAGTTATTTCACATTTACCTTCTCCAGGAAGTGAGGTAAAAGAAAACCGAAAAATATACTTCACTATTAATCCTTCTGGTTTTAAAAAAACTACAGTACCTAATCTAATTCAAATTACCAAACGAAATGCAGAATCTATTATAAAATCCTCCGGCTTTGAAATTGGAGATTATACCTATAGAGATAATATAGGTAAAGACATGGTTCTTGAAATTCGTTTTAAGGGAAATAAGATCGAACCAGGAATATTATTACCTAGGACTAGTAAAATTGATTTAGTATTAGGAAATGGAAAGAGATAAATCTAAATCTGAAGAAGAAATTCGATCTACAGAATCTCTTCATGAGCATCACTGTTTTACTGCAGCTCAAGGTCAATCACCACTTAGAGTTGATAAATTTTTGATGACTCGTATTGAAAATGCTACACGGAATAAAATTCAACAAGCAGCAAAATCTGGTAGTATTTTTGTTGGAGAAAATGCGGTAAAGTCAAATTATAAAGTCAAGGGTGGTGATCATATCAGAGTTTTATTCTCACATCCTCCATATCAAAACATACTCATACCCGAATATTTACCATTAAATATTGTATTTGAAGATGAAACTTTAATCGTTGTAAATAAACCAGCAGGTATTGTTGTTCACCCAGGCCACGGGAACTATTCGGGGACATTACTTAACGGATTATTATTCCATTTTAGACAATTACCTAAAAACACTAATAATCGACCTGGGTTGGTTCACAGGATTGATAAAGATACTAGTGGATTATTAGTAGTTGCTAAAACAGAATTAGCGATGACTAATTTGGCAAAACAGTTTTTTGATAAAACTTCAAGTAGAAAATACCTTGCATTGGTTTGGGGAGATTTTGAAAAAGATTCTGGAACCTATCGAGGGGCAATTGGACGTAATCCAAAAAATCGATTACAAATGGCCGTTTTTGAGGACAATTCTCAAGGAAAAGAAGCTGTAACTCATTACAAAGTCTTGGAACGTTTTGGGTATGTTACACTTATTGAGTGTCAGTTAGAGACAGGAAGAACACACCAGATTAGAGCACACATGAAATATTTTGGACATACTATATTTAATGATGAACGTTATGGTGGAAATCTAATTTTAAAGGGGACTAGTTTTTCTAAATATCGCCAATTTATAGATAATTGTTTTTCATTGCTACCGCGACAGGCATTACATGCAAAAACTTTGGGATTTATTCATCCTGTAACAGGTAAAAAATTAGAATTTAATTCTCCAGTACCAGACGACTTTAGTGATGCTTTAAAAAAATGGCGTCAATATGCCCAACATAAGAATTTATAATTTAAAAATATAACTCTTTAGCTATATTGATTTGTGAATGGTAATAAAAGCATGTAATTTTATTTATAAAAATTTTATTTATGAAAATATTGATTTCACCAGCTAAGTCCCTTGACTTTCAAAAGTCCTTACCTACTGAACGTTTTACTGAGCCAAATTTTAATGATGAAGCAATTCACATTAACTCTATTCTTAATAAAAAATCTCCTAAAGCTCTACAAAAACTGATGAATATATCAGAAAAATTAGCTCAACTTAATTGGGACCGAAATCAGAAATTTTCTTTAACAGAATCTAAAGAACAAAAAAAAAGAGCAGCAATCTTTGCATTTAATGGAGATGTTTATTCTGGATTTGATATTTACACTTTACCTGAAGAAAAAATTGATAAAATGCAAACTCAACTAAGAATTTTATCAGGTCTATATGGAATGCTAAGACCTTTAGACCAAATTCAACCTTATCGTTTAGAGATGGGAACTAAAATTTCAATTGGATCTAATAATGACCTTTATTCTTTTTGGAAAAAAAAGGTAACAGAACAGCTCAAAGATGAGCTAAAAAAGGATGAGTTAGTTGTCAATTTAGCTAGCAGAGAATATTTTAGTGTTATTGATAGTGATTTAATTTCAAATACTATAGTTAGTCCCGAGTTTAAAGATTTTAAAGATGGTAAACTTAAAATTATTTCTTTTTTTGCTAAAAAGGCACGCGGTATGATGGCACGTTATTTAATAGAACAAAATACTTCCTCTCTTGAGGATATTCATTCGTTTTCAAAAGATGGATATTATTACAGCGATGAAGAGACAAAGAATATAATGTATCCAGTTTTTATTCGTTAATTTTTAAGTATTTTTAAAAGAATATTTTCTTAATTAGAAGGCTTTAAACTTGATGAAATCCCTAGTATATTTTGATCAATATATTTTTTTATAAATAAAGGAGTAATATATTCTCTTCCCTCCAAGTTTTCTGGAACTAATAATAAGTTTAAATCCAGATTTAGATAAGCCTTCAGCATTGGAATTGCAAGTGGGGCATAACTGTAATGCCAAGGTTCATATTTAAAGCCTTTTCTTTCAGAGTCCATAGAATAAGGTCTTAAAAAACCAAATTGAGATGCATTTTCTTCCATCCAAACTCTTAATGCAGCATATGGTCCGTCACCATGAAATTTTTCTGTGATCAATACATCTCCTTGTCTAGGTATAGATCCATCTATAATATCAACATCTGTTCCCCAATGATGCCTAGAAGTTCCTGGTAGAGTAGAATATTCAATTATTTTTTTAATATTTTCATCAGGACTAAATCCTTTAATTTCATTAGATATATATTTTCTATTCCAAATATCTTTTTGACGATTAAATGATCGATAAGCAGAGACAATTTCAATCTTAAATCCTGCCTTTTGAGCAGCTATTTTCATTTTTTCAAAAGCAGCTGCAGTTTCAGATAATAAACCAATAGAATTACTAAATAATTTTGAATCTTCTTTTCCCATTAGTAAATCTTGAGAGAAATTTAATCCATTTTGTGCAAAGAGTAGTTTTAAATTTATAATTAAAACAAGCAAAGACAATGATTTAAAGTTCATTAGAAAGAATTTTAATAAAACGTTGATGGGTTCCAATAGATTCAATCTCAAATTGTTTTCCAAGTGGTTTAAACCCATTTGATTTATAAAGATTATTTGCAGCAACTCTGGAATTTAACCAGATATAATCCACATTTTTATTAATACGGTGAAAAATACTTTTAATCAGAAGTGATCCAATACCATTACGCTGATATTTGGGATCTACTGCAATTGCTCTTAATTGAACACCTTGAAGTTTCTCAAATTGAGGACAAGATATTTGAAATGCACTAAGAACACCAATAATTTTTTTGGCTTTAAAAGCTCCCAAATGGATAGTTTCCTTGTCCTTGTCCATATCAAAGTAACAACTTTTTAAGGGCTTTCCTTTTCTTAACAGAGCATGTCTTAAAGGATATGTCATATTGACCTCAATTTTCAAAATATTAAATGTCATTTTTAAAAATTTACATTCAAAAAGCAATTTTTACCACTTACAAAAGTATCTTTATAAGATGAAAAATACATTTTTTTTGTGGTTTTATCTCCTGTTTTCAATTCTTGTTTTTGGACAGGAGCGAAAATTAATTAAAGGTCAACTTCTATATAAAAATACAAAAGTAGTTGCTGCTAATGTTGTAAATAATACCTCCCAAACAAATACTATTACAGATAGTGAAGGGGAATTTGAAATTGAGGTTGCCGAAGGAGACAATATTATTTTTTCATCTGTTCAATATCAGATTAGGGCGGTAAAAATAACATCAGAAATTTTAAAACAGAATCGTTTAGTTGTAACAGTTAATGAAAATATAAATGAGCTTAAGGAGGTCGTTGTTACAACTGAAGATGTCGAAAAATTTTTAGATCTAAAAGAAGAGGAATTTAAGGGATTTGATTATGATACTGACAAATCCTCTAGATTAGAAAATAAGGCTGTTAGAGATCGAGTAATATCGAATGGAATTGACTTTGTTAACATAGCAAAACTTATAGCAAAAGCCTTTTCTAATAAAACAGTTGAGGAGCAACTTAAAATGAAGCCCAGTGAGATTTTGCCATTGGTTTTTGATGATAGATTTTTTGAAAATGATTTAGATTTACCTCAAGATCAAGTTATGGGATTTTTAATATTTATAGATAATAATATGAAGACTAGTAGCTTGTTAAAGCAAGACATGCAGTTTCAATTGATCGATTACTTAATAAATAGAAGTAAAGAGTTTAAGAATGGTCAAGTTAATTAATAAATACTAGATATAATATGCGGTATTTTCTTCCTATTTTATTTTTATTTTTTTCATCTTCCTTTTCAAATGAGAATGATCATGAATTTTATGTAACAACAACTAATGTTGTATTCAAAGAAGAAAAAAAGACCCTTCAAATAACATGTCAATTATTTATCGATGATATTGAGCTTTTACTAAAGCAGAATAATCCTGAGTTAAGACTTTATCCAGATTCTGATGTAAAAAAAATTGACTTGCTTCTTGAAGAAACTTTTAAAAAGGTATTTCGAATTAAATTAAACCAAGATTGGATAAAACATAAGTTTATAGGCAGGGAATATAAATCTGATATTCTTCAATGTTATATGGAAATTGAAATTTTAGAGCTCCCAAAAATAATGAGTATTCAAAATACTATTTTCTTCAATCTTTTTGAAGATCAACAGAACATTCTTCATTTTAAAAACGGAACTAAACGTAAAAGTTTTTTATTGCATTCGTCAAGAAATATGGTAAGTTTTCCAGTAGATTAGAATGAAGACCTCATTTGTGTATATTTATATTACTTAATTTATTAAATTAAAATATTTAATTATGAGAAAACTTAGTGTCATTTGTAAAATTTTTTTAGCATTAATTTTATTAGTTTCTTTTAATGCTGAGGCTCAAGTCCAAAAAGGCCATAAGAATGATAATAAATTTAGACAACTATATGATCAGTTTGCTGATCCTAATAAATATCATAATGCCTCTGGTGCTCCAGGAGTAGAATATTACCAACAAAAAGTTGACTACGTAATGGATATTGAATTGGATGATGAAAACAGTCGATTGTATGGGAAAGAAACCATTAAATATACTAATAACTCTCCCGACGAACTACCTTATTTATGGTTACAGTTGGATCAAAACATTAGAAAGAAAAATGCTCCTAATCTAGATAAAAATAGTTCAGGAAACTCCGTATCACAAAGTCCATCTTCTTTTTTAAGAAATTACACTAATGAAGATTTTGACGGAGGTTTTACTATTAATTCGGTCCAAGATATTGAAGGAAATATTCTTCCTTTTAAAATAAATCAAACCATGATGCGAGTTGATTTAAAAAAAGCACTTGCTCCAGGTCAAGTTTTTGAATTCAAAATTGATTGGTGGTATAACATAAACAATAGAATGGAATATGGTGGTCGCTCTGGATACGAAACCTTTGAAAACGATGTAAATAAAGTATATACAATAGCTCAATTCTTTCCTAGACTTTGTGTTTATAACGATGTAGAAGGATGGCAGAATTTTCAGTTTTGGGGGAATGGAGAATTTGCACTAGAATTTGGAGATTATGAGGTAAATATAACAGTTCCCTCTGACCATATCATGGAAGCAACTGGAAGTTTACTAAACCCTAAGGAGGTCCTTACAAGAGTTGAATATAGGCGTTTTATAGATTCAAATTCGAGCTTTGATAAACCTATATTAATTGTAAATCAAGATGAAGCTTTTCTTAAAGAATCATCATTTTCAAAAACGAAAAGTACTTGGAGATATGGTGCTAAAAATGTTAGGGATTTTGCATTTGCTTCATCTAGAAAATTTATATGGGAACGTCAAGCAGTTAAAGTTGGAGAAAATAAGGTAATGGCAGTTTCAATTTATCCAAAAGAGGGTAACCCTTTATGGGAAGATTATTCAACAAAAGCAGTAATTCAAACTTTAAAAACATATTCAAAATTTACTTTTGATTATCCATATCCAAAAGCAGTTTCAGTCCATGCAAAAAGAATAGGTATGGAATATCCAATGATTTGTTTCAATTTTGGTAGGCCAGAAGAAGATGGATCATATTCTGAAAGAACAAAATTTGGAATGATCAGCGTAATCATTCATGAGGTAGGGCATAATTATTTTCCAATGATAGTTAATTCCGACGAACGACAATGGGGTTGGATGGACGAAGGCTTAGATACTTTTGTTCAATATTTAACTGAACAAGATTTTGGAGTTTCTTATCCCGAATCTATTGGAAATCTTGAGAAATATCCATCAAGTAGAGGAGCACCAAATAAGATAGTGCCCTACATGGCAGGAAATCAGAATTTCATTTCTCCAATAATGTCTAATCCTGAAAATGTATACCAATTGGGACCTAACGCTTATGCCAAGCCAGCAACAGCGTTAAATATACTAAGAGAAACTATAATGGGGAATGAGGCATTTGACCATGCTTTCAAAACATATTCTCAGCGATGGATGTTTAAACACCCAACTCCAGAGGATTTTTTTAGAACTATGGAAGATGCTTCAGCAATTGATTTAGATTGGTTTTGGAGAGGTTGGTTTTACTCTACAGATGTAGTTGATATCGGAGTTAAGAATGTGAAACGATATTATTTTTCTGATTCACCAGACCAAAAAGCAAAAACAAAACTAGAATCCTATGGGTACAATTTAGATAATCTACCTGATATGGTATTTAAGATTGATGAAGATAGCGAATCGTTTGATCCCAAATTAATTGGTAAAAATCCTATTGAAAATTCTCAAAAAATTAAAGATTTTTTATTAGATGAAGGAATAGATGTAAAAACTGAAATACCAAAATATTTTTACCAAGTAGAATTTGAAAAACCTGGAGGTCTAGTTATGCCCCTTATAGTTGAATATAGTTATTCTGATGGCAGTACTGAACGAATTACTTATCCTGTTCAGTTGTGGAGAAAAAATGATTCAAGTGTTAATAAAGTAATCGCTTCAAACAAAGAGTTAGTTGGTGTGACAGTAGATCCTGATCTTGAAACAGCAGATGTTAATTTGGATAATAATAATTGGCCAAAAAAAGAGGCTCCATCTGATTTTGAAAAGTTTAAAGAGAAAATAAAAGGATAGTGACATTCAATACTGAATCTATAAATGAATTCGGCATTTATTTCTTAAACCTCTTATATTTGTTGAAAATATAAATATGTTTTTATTTATAAGTGGGGCGGAAATCGTTTTTGTTTTTTTTATTGTATTACTAGTCTTTGGAGCTGATAAAATTCCTTCTATAGCACGAACCTTGGCTAAAGGTATGACTCAAGTACGTCAAGCTACAAATGATATTAAAAGTGAAATTCAAAAAAGTGCAGATGTAGGTGATGAAAATTCTACAAAAAAATTGACTCAAGATTTTAAAAAGGAAGTAGATAAAGTAAAAAAAGACTTTACGGATTTAGGGGATTCGATAAAGCGTGATCTCTAAAGGACCCAGCTTAGGGTAAGACCATCTCTAAATGGTAATAATACTGTTTTTATTCGTGAATCTAGCTTAAGCTTTATATTGTAAGCTTGTAAAGCAACTGTACTTTTATCTTTGGTGCTAGCTTTATTAAGTACTTTTCCACTCCACATCACATTGTCAGAAATTATTAAACCTCCTTTTTTAGTTTTTGGGAGTACTTGCTCAAAATATGCATCATAATTAATTTTATCCGCATCAATAAATACCAAATCAAATAGACAATCAATATCAGGAATTATATCTATTGCATCTCCCAAGTATGTATGTATATTTTTCACATACTCACTCCTAGTAAAATATTTTTCTTGTAGGTGAACTAGCTCTGCGTTATTATCAATAGTGTGAAGCTCGCCTTCTTTTTGTAAACCTTCTGCCAAACAAAGGCTTGCATAACCAGTGAAAGTACCTATTTCTAAAATTTTTTTTGGTTTAACAAGTTGAGACAATAAACTTAAAAACCGGCCCTGTAGTGGACTGCTTAACATTCTTGGCTGTAACACTTTTTGATAAGTCTCTTTTTCTAATTCCAATAATAAATCAGGTATAGATTGACTATGCTCTAGAGCATAAGCCGACCATTCCTCAATAAAAGTATTTGAATTCATACTAGCTTTTGGGTCTTGCATATGGAAAGCGTTCTAAAAGTTTTGGATCAGCATATCCGTCAAGACCGTTAATTGCTACAATATTGCCTTTGTCTAATTGAACCCAGCCGTCTGCTAAAAGTAATGATTCTGAAACATAGAAATGTTCGATACTAGCAACAATTAATTTTGTATCATTTTCTTTAATATGATATTCATTTTGATAGCGACACCCCATTTGAATCGGAACATCTTTGACAAAAGGAGCATTCCAATCTTCTTTTTTTTCAATTTGTAGATTTGTTTTATCAAATTCAGAGATTTCTTCAGGGTATTTTGCAGATGTGTGATGAGCATCTTTAATTTGTTTTTTTGTAATCGCATTTAAAGTAAATATTCCTGTTGCTTTTATATTAGAATAAGTATGCCTTGGGACCGAAGTGGGGCGGAGAATAAATCCAATTAATGCAGGATTACTACCCAAATGAATTACTGAGCTAAAAATAGCAACATTATTTTTTCCATCTAAAGATTGAGAGCCTATTAAATGGGCTGATTTATATCCAGTAATACTATTTACCAAATTGAGGCGATAGATTTTTGACATTTCATTGAGATCGTCAAGCTGAATGTGCTTCATAGATTATTTATTAAAAAAAGTTAAGTATTAAGTTAGGAATTTACATTTTTATCAAAACGAAGAACAGCAAAAATCAAAATACAGATAACAATTACTAAGGAGCCTAAAAAAATATAATGGTCAGGAATTTCATTGGACGATAAGAAACCCGTTAAAACTTTTTTGTCTAAAAAAGAAATAAATAGTGCTAGTGGTAATAGGATAAATAGAAATTTAAATCGTTTCATGAATAACATAATTTTAAAGTATTAATTACTCAAAAATAAGAAGAGATTTCATAATTTTAGTAAAAACAAATTTTTAATCTTATGATACAATTTTGCACTATTTTGATTACCCTTTTTTCTTTTATTTCACAGCCTACTTTAGTGGAAGGATTATGGGTGACTCAAGATGATGAAACAAAAAAAGAAAAATCCGAGGTTTTATTATACCAGAAAGATGGAAAACTTTATGGGAAAATTATCCGGTTACTTTTACCAGAAGATCAAGGAAAGCTTTGCAAAGAGTGTAAGGGAGATGAAAAGAATAAGCCTATCGCTGGGATTACCATTGTAAAAGATTTGATTCTAGATGATAACGTATGGGAAGGTGGAACTATAATGGATCCAAAGTCAGGAAAAGTATATGATTGTTATCTAAATTTAGAAGATCCAAATACTTTAAAAGTTAGAGGATTTTTAGGTTTTTCTTTTTTGGGTAGGACTCAAATTTGGAAGCGAAAACAAGAATAAGAAAATTTTATTCAAGAAAAACCTTTACAAAATATAATTTTTCAATCAATTAACGAGTATTTTACATAAATAAATTTTTATACATTTGAAGTATGTCAAGGCGAATAATTAATTTTGAATTTCATGCTGGAGTAGACTCTGTTTTCATAGATGGGAAAAGGTATACTCGTATTCAATTTGACAGGGCAAAAGCCAGAGAAAAAAGAAGAGACAAGCAAGGTCGTTTTTTAAGTATTTAAGTATTTGTAGATAAAAGTACATTTCCCAACTTTACATTTAGTTGCCATTAGAATTAATTAATTGATCATAATTTCCTTGCTAATTCTTGGACGTTTTTGAACTTATTGTATGGAAAAAAATATTTTTGGAGAACCACTTAAAATTTGTTGCAAAAATCCGATAACAGGCTATTTTAGAGATGGCTTATGTAGGACTGAAATAGGAGATACAGGAACTCATACTGTTTGTGCGGTTATGACAGAAGATTTTTTAAAATTTTCTGCTTCAAAGGGTAATGACTTGATAACACCTATGCCTTATTACCAATTTCCTGGCTTAAAAGTGGGCGACAAGTGGTGTCTTTGTGTCACAAGGTGGATTCAAGCTGAAAAAGCAGGTAAAGCTCCAAAATTAATCCTTGAGGCTACCCATGAAAAAACTCTAGAATATACATCTCTAAATTTACTTGTAAAGTATGCTTTCAAAGAAACTTCTTTTGATGAATAATCCATAATAATGACTTGATTGAAAATTAACAGAACTGCAGGAAGTTTCAAAATATTCAATTAGGGTATAAACAAATTCAATAATTATCATTTAGCTTTTTAAAGTCAATTATTTTTTTTGTAAATAAGCCAAAATAAAGAAAGAAGAACTATTCCTGTAGGAATTACATTCCAACTCAAACTATTATCAAAGAATGAATATATTAAATAACCTAAATATAAAGTTACTGTAGCAACGTAAACTACTCTCCACCATTCCATAACCAAATTTAATAAAAAAACTTAGTGTTACGATATAGTAAAATTCTTAGAAAATAAATGAGCTCATCTTGAATATTGACTTTATATTTTACTTTTTTCAAAATGAAATGATTTGAGCAAATTTGAATATATAGAGAAGTTAAAATAAACTAGATAGATTTTTTTAGATTTAGGGTATGGAAAAATTAACTTATAAATTCTTAAAAGACACTGGCGCAAAAGTACCTATAGTGGGTGGACCAATGTACCCAGGTTCAAATCCAGAATTAGTTGCAGCCGTTTCAAACTCTGGAGGCTTCGGTGTTGTTCAACCACTTGCATTGACTATTCTTTATGGACACGACTTTAGAGAAGGATTACAATTGATTAAGAAATTGACTAAAAACCCATTTGGGGTTAATTTTACAATTTTTGGAGGGGCAAATAAAAAGTACCATAAACAAATGGAAAGGTGGATGAAAATTTCCATTGAAGAGGGGGTGAAGTTTTTTTTAACTTCTTTAGGAAAACCCAATGAAATAGTAAAAGTAGCCAAACAGCATCAAATTAAGGTTTACCATGACGTACCAAATAAAAAAGTAGCTTTAGCAATGAAAGATTGTGGGGTGGATGGATTGAACTGTATTAATTGGCGAGGGGGAGGACAAACTGGTATACAGTCTGCTGAAAAATTCATAGAGGAATTACATGATATTGGTATTCCTCTAATTTGTGCTGGTGGTATTAGTAACAAAGAAGATTACAAAAAAGCTCTAGAGATGGGATATGCTGGTGTTCAAATGGGTACAAGATTTTTAGCAACTCATGAGTGTAAAGTAACCCAAAGTTATAAGCAAGCAATTATTGAATCTTCCGAGGAAGATATTGTTTGGACCAATAAGATAGCAGGGAATAACTCCTCTGTTATTAAAACAAAAGATGTAATGCAGGGTGGTTTAAGAACAGGTCCTGTAATCAATTTTATGTTACGACAATCTAAATTGAAAAGGTACGCTCGAATGTATTTAATGAGTCAAGGACTTAAAAATTATAACAAAACTGCCTTTGACGATTCAGTTCAATTTTGGCAAGCTGGAAAAGGGGTTGGTAATATTAAATCTGTAAAATATGTAGCTGACATCGTCGATGAATTTTCTTTGTAAAGAATTACCAATGATCAGATTTGAACTCTTTATTTTTTAAAAAATAATATAACAATACATTTATCTATTTTATGCTTTAAACTTCGACTAACTTTTAGATAACTTTAATAGAATTATATTTAATAATATTTTTTTTATAAAAAAATCAAACTTTATGAAATATTTATTGAGTTTAATAGTTGGCCTTTTGGGTTATTTATTTAATGCTTCAAATATTACGGATCAACCAAATCCAAATATTGAGAATTGGATTTCACTTTTTAATGGAAAAGATTTTAATGATTGGGATATTAAAATTGCTAATCGTCCTTTAAATGATAATTACCTCAATACTTTTCAGGTTGAAAATGGAATAATGCGAATTGTTTACGATGAATACAAAGATTTTGATGATAAATATGGCCATATGTATTATAAAAAATCTTTTTCTCACTATAAATTACGATTTGACTATCGATTTATTGGTGATCAAACTCCTGGAGGTGAAGGTTGGAACATTAGAAATAGTGGGATTATGGTTCACTCTCAGTCGGCTGCAAGCAATACTTATGAGCAGCACTTCCCTGTATCTATAGAAGTTCAATTACTTGGGGGTTTAAGTAACGGAAGAGAAAGAAACACAGCTAATTTATGTTCACCAGGAACCGCTGTAGAACGATTTGGCAAAATTGATTATAGACATTGTATTGATTCAAATTCTAAAACATACGATGGAGATCAGTGGGTAAGTGTAGAGGTTGTAGTGATGGGTGAAGAGTATATTGCACACCTAATTGAAAAAGATACAGTTTTAAGATATGAGCACCCTCAAATAGGAGGGGCTTTTATAAGTAAATCTAGAAAAGGGAAAGATTGGGAGTCTATGGGAGTTACCAACAAGGATGAGTGGATTGCAAAAGAAGGACAATATTTAAGTGAAGGATATATTGCAGTGCAGGCTGAAAGCCACCCAATTGATTTCAAAAATATTGAACTTTTAAATTTGTGTGGATGTACAGATCCAAAAGCTACCAACTATAAATCTTATTTTGTTAAATCAGATAATTTAAAATGCATTTACAACTAATAGATAGGTGACTAAATACCCCCTATCGTACTCGTTCCACAGTAACGATTTACTTTATTTATAGGTAGTAATATGACTTTGTTCTATTTTTACTAAATGAATAATAAAAACACTCTTTTAATTGCTGCCACTATTATTATTTCAGCACTTATAATATCATTTTCAAATAGGTTTCTGCCATCTCCAGTTAATGAATCTTTTGTAATAGATTCTTGGACAGGTGACATTTACGATATACAGGGCAATAACTTAACTGATATTCACAAAAATATGTCTGCTCCAGAACTTAATAATTCTGCTCAAACTGATAAAATTCAGTAATTAATTTTAAAGAAAATGACTGATACGTTTGGTATATGAAGAGATTTTTTAAAAAAAAAGAAGCTGAAGTTTATACATTAATTGGGTTACTTCTCATATTACATCATTTTTTAAGTAATGGCTTTAAGTTTAGTGGCTATCCTACAGGTGCTTTTATTTTTGGTCTTGGCGCTTTTATGCTTATTCGTAAATACTACTTTAAGAAAAGTGACTAAATAAAACCCCCC
>Ga0228638_1000046_pt1 | contig 45022 bp, 18 predicted proteins | sample 48DmetaG_FD_182704 | JGI IMG/M metagenome (GOLD analysis project Ga0228638, IMG submission 182704) | Seawater microbial communities from Monterey Bay, California, United States - 48D | ecosystem: Environmental > Aquatic > Marine > Coastal | place: USA: California | collected 2016-10-31 | reverse complement strand
CGCCGACGGCGTTCGACGTCGCGCGCGCGCGTGGTTCCGAATGTCCGAACTTTCCCATCGCGATCGCGTTCTGATGGCGTCGCGAGGCGTCCTGTACGGCACTCGCGCGTTCGACGTATTCTGTTTGCGCACTGTTTGCGCACACAGAACGGGTGGTTTTTATGCGTCGCGCATCGGTGTGGATAGAATGTCCGGTGTGAAGGTTTGAATCGCGACGCTTCGCGCGATGGCGCGCGCGACGCGCGACCGCAGAGCGACGCGCGACGCGCGGCGCGACGCGGCGACGCGCGGAGCCGCGCGAGGGAATTATCGTCGACCGCGGCGCGAGGCGCGAGGCGCGCGCGACGCGGGATGACGACGATGGGACGGGGGATGACGACGACGTCGACGACGACGGCCGTTAACGGCGCGCGCGCGCGCGCGGGACGACGCGCGCGAGCGACGCGCGCGGTGACGTCGAGAGGTGCGCGCGACGCGGGATGACGGGGAGGGGAGGTGGACGCGACGGGCGGGGGGGGCGACGCGCGGCGCGGACGGAGGGGGGGACGCGAGCGACGCGAGCGATGACATCGAAATCGAAACGGCACGATTTTTTTTGAAATGTCGCGGCGCGCGGCGCGACGGGTCGGTCGGACGCGTTCGGCGCGCGCGCGACGATCGGGGGAGGGTGGACTGACGTGTATTCGTTCGACGCGGCGCAGCGGTGGAGATCGATGACGATGGGTACGACGTCGACGATGGGATGATTTCGAGCACGGAGTTTGAAGACGACGACGAGCAAGTCACCGTGCGAGACGACTTGACGCGTTTGTACGGCGTCTTGCCCGCGGACGTTCGGGACGCGGTGAAGAATCATCCGGAACGGAAACATCTGTTGGAGGTGGTGTTGGATCTCGGTCGAGCGCCCGAGGCGAGATTTCTGGGGGAAATTGGGTCGATGTTCCTGCGCGAGGCGCCAGTGGTGGAAGCTGAGCTCGTCGCGGCGGCGAAGGCGGTGGGGGAGTTTGGTGGGGATAACCGAGCGGGCATCGAAGGCACGTTACATCGCATTTCGTGCATTCGAAACAGGCGTGGTCACATCGTCGGCATGACGTGTCGCGTTGGACGAGCTGTGACGGGGCATATCGATATGATTCGAGATATTTTACCGAGCGGCGAGAGCGTGTTGTTTTTGGGACGTCCGGGTGTCGGAAAGACGACGGTCATCCGCGAAATGGCGCGTGTGTTGAGCGATGAGCTCAAAAAACGCGTGGTGATCATCGACACCAGCAACGAGATCGGCGGTGATGGCGACATCCCGCACCCCGCCATCGGGGGCGCGCGGCGAATGCAAGTTCCGGATCCGTCCATGCAACACCGCGTCATGATCGAAGCCGTGGAGAATCACATGCCCGAGGTGATCATCGTCGATGAAATCGGTACCGAAGCCGAAGCGCTGGCGTGTCGAACGATCGCCGAGCGTGGTGTTCAGCTCATTGGTACCGCGCACGGGCAGTTGCTGGAGAACTTGATCAAGAACCCGACGCTGACCGATTTGGTCGGCGGCGTCCAGACTGTCACGCTCGGCGACGACGAAGCGCGCGCGAGAGGGTGCCAAAAGTCCATCCTCGAGCGTCAAGGTCCGCCGACGTTTCCAATTTTGATCGAAATGCACGAACGCAACATGTGGGTCGCGCACAACGTCGCTGAAAGCGTCGATGAAGTGCTCAGCGGGGCGCGACCAGTCGTGCAGCTTCGCACTCGCGATGGCGAAGGCGAAGTGACGGTGCATCGCACCGTTTACGATATGGACGTCAGTCTTGGCACTGCGAACGTGAGCCATACGCTCGGGGCCATGGGTGGCATAATCGCCCCCACGAGTCGTCTGAACAACCGAGCAGATAGCTCGGTCGATGACCCATATGCTTGGGCCCAAACCATCGGCAACGTTCCGGACAAGGACGCTTTGGACAACGTTTACGGAGGCACGGCGTTCAAGGAAAACAAGAAGCGCGGCAAAAAGACGCGTGCGAACGCCTCCAAGCGTTGATTCAGGTCAGCGCACCACTTTCTACACTAGTACCATCAGAGTATTACCGCACATTACGCTATCATCGCCCGCGACTTACTCATTACGGGCTTGTATCATATTCAAGATCTCGAGCCGTCGACATCGACGGCTTCCGCTGTTGTACTTGGAGGCTGTACTATCACGCGGCGCGACACATGCAATGTTATAAAATACGAGATATGTCGTTAAGTTATTACACGTACGAGCGGCCGCCGCTCCATTACTAAATTATCCGCGACCAAACGCGCGTAAAGATTCCGTACCACCGCCGCCGCTCGCTCGAGCGGACGCGGTGACGACGTTCTCCTCGGGCGCTGTCACGGGTACTTCTTCTTCAAGCGGAATGTACGTGGGAACTTGCACCGGGATTTTCGACCGACCAACTTTCGTCGGCGTTCGATGTCTCTGTTCCGCCGGTGTGGTGGACAGTTTCGCGCTCACCGCCGCCCAGCGCACGGCGAAGGCCGACCATCCCTTGGCGACGTGTACTCGGACGTTTTCGTAGACGCTCGTAACGATTTGACGCGTCTTTAGCGCACGATCTCCCGGTCCGACGCTCAAGGAGATCACCGCCGTAAAGCATCCGAGCTGAATAAGGCGCGCGAGCGCCCGGATGAGGTGTCTACGCTCCTTACCATCGGGGTCGATCTTGAACTCGTCTTCCTCGTCTTCATCCGAGGCGTACTCGACATTGGAATAAATGGTGTGACGCGTGATCGCGGATCGCACCGAGCCCGCGATACTGTAGCGCTTGTGCGCGCCGTGCGCACGCTGCGTAGTCGCGCCCAGCGGCCACCGGCGATTGGAGTGAAAGGATGAAACATCGGACTTGGCGTCTGGGGAAAACGGCGCCGCGGCGACGGACGCAGGCCCTCGTCGAGGTGGCTTCGTCGGCGAGGTTATCTTGAACTCGCGGTACTCCTCGACCGTTTGCTCTGCAGTGTGCTTCCTCTTTTGTCTGAAAACCGTACGACCGACGCGATTGATGATGAAGAACGGCGAACCTAAAGTAAAGTTCACCGTCTTCCACGCTGCGCCAAACGTATTCGCGAACAATCCCACGATTGGTGCCGCTAGCTTCTTCCCGCCTCGCGGCCCGATCGAAAGCGTCATGTCGATGCCATTTTCGTTCGCCTCCTCGTACTTCTCAACAAAATCTTCCCCGTACTCCGCACACATCATCTCGCGCGCCGTCGACGACACCGTCACCCTCGACACCAACTCTCGATCCGCCGCTTCGATGACTTCCTCAAACGCTCGCGACTGCCTCGTCAACGCGCGTCTCGCCCGCGCTCGAAACTCCTCCTCCGCCTCCGCGCTCAATCCCGCGCTTTCCAACGCATCGTGCAACCTTCGCGCCACGAATTCATCCGAATTCCGCTCAAACGCCATGACTTTCGCCTCCACCCTCTCCACCGTCTTGCGCGCGCTATCCTCCAGCGTCCTCGCGCGCGCCCCCGCGCGTTCGCTCGCGTACGCCACCGCGCTCAGCGCCCGCTCCCCGTCCCGCCGCACCACCGATTCCGCGTGTTCAAACGATTCAAAATTCACGTAATCTTCCATCATCAGCGCTCTGCTCGCCTTACTCGTCGTCTTCGGTCGTCGTCTCGTCGCCCGATCGAGTCGCGGCGACATCACCCCCGCGCGCATCGCCCGCCAATCTCTCGCCTCTTCGTCCTCGCTCTCCCCCGTCCCGTCGCCCTCGCGCGCGATCGCCGCGTCATCGACGTTATTTTCTTTCCCATCGTCGCTCGCGTCGTCGTCCTCGTCGTCGTCGTCGTCCTCGTCGTCGTCGGATTCCATCCGTCGCGCGTACGCCCTCGCGAACGCGTCGAGTCGTCCGCGCTTCGCCCGCTGCGCCCGCGCCGGCGACGGTGCCTCGCCGCGCGCGTCGTCGTATCCTCGCAGCACCGCCGCCGCGACGGTCGCCATCGCGCGCGCGTCGCGTTCGGCCGCGCGCGACGGCTCGACGCCGCGGTTTAAATTTAAATTCAAAATCGTTCGCGACGGCGCGTCGGGTCGGCGCACGCGCGCGCGCGCCGCGATGCCGCGCGTCGCGTCCGCGCTGGACAACTGCGGTCTCATCGCCGCGTTCGTCGCCGTCGTCGCGGCGCAGGCGCTGAAGCCGCTGACGGCGCGCGTCGCCGGCGGCGCGTGGAGGCCCGCGCTCGCGCTCGCGAGCGGTGGATTTCCGAGCTCGCACAGCGCGTTCGTCACCGCGCTCGCCGCGGGCGTGGGCGCGCAGTGGGGATACGACTCGGGATCGTTCGCGTGCGCGTGCGCGGTGAGCGCGGTGGTGATGTACGACGCGATGGGGGTGCGAAGACAGGCTGGATTCCACGCGACGGCGATCAACACGCTGGTGGCGAACGCGTACGGGACGCGAGGCGAAGGCGCGACGACGACGGGGACGACGCGCGAGGAGATGGACGAGGGCGGAGGAAGGTATCGAGGCGACGCGGAGAGCGGGGCGCCGCAGGCGGGGGAGTCGCTCACGGACACGCTGTTCGACGAAGGATTCGACGCGTTCGTCGGGCGGTTGCAAGAGCGACCGCTGCGAGAGCACATCGGGCACACGCCCGTGCAGGTCGTCGCGGGGGCGGTGACGGGGATCGTGATAGGGATCGCCGTCAGTTTTAGCGTGGTGGGCCTGGAGTGAGGCGTTCGGGGGCGGGAAGTCGCTTCTATGTATTGGAATCTTATTTTACTAGCCGTCGCGGAAACTGGACAGCTGTCGAATCGCGTCTTCGTCGAATCGACGACGATCGCACTAAGCCTTCATGCCGATGACGACGAACGTCATGAAAATCACCATGACGAGCAAAATGTAAATGCACACGATGGCGACGCTGTGCTTTTGCGACTTCTCGGCTTGTACCAACTCTTTTCGTCCTTGCTCGACGGACGCCGCCACCTCTTGACAGTTATAGTCGATGCGGTCTAAAATCGTCCCTTGGTCGATGATCAGGGCGGATAAGTCCTTCATCACCGCCCCGAGGTCTTGCACGGACTCCAAAATTTTCATCACCTCGCGATCGCGCTCGATGCTCACCGTCTCGGCGCGATTCAACATCTCCATACGCAGCATCGACTCGCCGCCGCCGCCCGCGCTCGCGCCCGCGCCGGCGCCGCTGAACTGCGCGTACGAGTCCAGACCCGCCGCTCCCGGTCCTCGATCTTGCTGCGACTTCAATTTGGCTAAATAATCCTTCTGCTGTTTCCTAAAATCCTGCGAAAGCTTGTTCAACTCCATCGCCAACTTTCTCTGCGCGTTGACGCGCACGCGCTCCTCCCCATCTCCTTCCCCCGTCTCGCTCACGCTCCGTATTGCGACATCGCACCGCTTAAACAGTTTCGTCACTTCCTTCGTCAGCGCCTCCGCGACGACGTCCTCGCCCGCGACGTCGTCGAAATTTGGCAGCAACGCCTTGGCGTGCGCCTCGCGCAACCCGCGCAGGCTCGTCCGTATCGCCTCCACGTCCCTCGCCGCGTCATCGCACCGCTCGACCCATCGCGGGACGACGCCCGCGCGTTCCGGCACCCCCACGCGCACGTCATCGCTCGCGTCGTCGCTCCGCGCGCCCAGCGCGGCGTCCAGCAGTCTCGACGTGCCGCGCGCGTCCCCGACCGTCGTCGCGAGCGACGCGTGCGCGTCGCCTCGCTGCGCGCGCGCGACGTCGCGCGCGCGCGCGTACGCGTGCGTGAGGTTTCTGTGCGCGCCGAACGCGCTCGCGGCGCGCGCGCGCGCCACCATCGCGCGTCGTCGAATGCGGTCGCGTCCGTTCGGAGTCGTTGCTTTGGAGTCGTCGCTTCGGCGCGTTTGGAGTCAAAACGACGCGCGTCGCGCGCGCGCGAACGCGAGACGGGCGTCGGAGACGGGCGGTCGCGCGCGTCGACGAACGCGCGATGGTCGACGCGCGAGACGCGCTCGTAGCGCTCGCGATCGGCGCCGAGGTGTGGATTACGAGCGATGGAAAAGATGGCGACGCGGCGACGCATCTGCCGGGCGTCGTCGCGTCCGTGCGAGACGATGGACGCGCGTGCGGCGTGAAGGTTGAGGGTGAAGACGGCGAGCGCGAGTGCGACGCGGGAGAGGTGCTGATGCGCGAACGCGCGACGGCGGAGGATATGGTGAAGCTGAACCATCTGCACGAACCGGGCGTGCTCGAAAATTTGCGCGCGCGGTACGCGACGGATGACATCTACACCTACACCGGGTCGATCCTGATCGCGGTGAACCCGTTCAAGGACGTCGGACACTTGTATGATGAACACATGATGTCGATGTATCGAGGGGCGCGATTGGGAGATCTGAGTCCGCACGTGTACGCCACGGCGGACGCCGCGTACGAGGCGCTGCGGACGGAGGGCGTGTCGCAGAGCGTGCTGGTGAGCGGGGAATCTGGGGCGGGGAAGACAGAGACGGCGAAGTTATTGATGCGGTACATCGCGCACAGATCGTCGTCCGATGAAGACGCGGGTGGAGGTAGGACGACGCAGGATAAAGTGTTGGAAAGTAATCCGTTGTTGGAAGCGTTTGGGAACGCGAAAACGGTTCGAAACGACAACAGTAGTCGATTTGGAAAGTACGTGGAGCTTCAATTCGATTCGAAATATCGTATCAGTGGGGCGGCGATCCGTACGTACCTCCTCGAGCGAAGTCGCGTCGTGAAGACGAGCGATCCCGAGCGGAATTTTCACATCTTTTATCAGCTGTGTGCTGGAGCAGAAGAGAGCGATCGAGAGACTTGGCGATTGAAGGACGCATCTGCTTATAATTACACCAACCAGAGCGCGTGTTTCGACTTAGATGGCTTGGACAACTCGGAGGAGTACAGACGCACTATGAACGCCATGGACGTGGTCGGCATTACCAAGGCGGAGCAGAAGAGCATCATGAGCGTCGTCGCGGGTATTTTGCACTTGGGCAATATTTGTTTCATCGACAATACCGACGACGAAGGCTGTGATTTCGCCAACGATGCCGCTAAGGGCGCGTTGGTAGATTGCGCCGCGGTTTTAAAGCTCGATGCCGAAAAGCTCGAGCGCTCCCTTCGCACGAGAAGAATCGTCCTCGCTGATGAAGTCATTCACAAGCCCCTCTCCGCCGCCGCCGCGACGCACTCGCGCGATGCGCTCGCGAAGAGTCTGTACTCCAAGTTATTCGATTCGCTCGTCGATCGAATCAACATCAGTATCGGTCAAGATGCGACGAGCAAAGCGTTCATCGGAGTCCTCGATATCTACGGTTTTGAGAGCTTCGCCGTGAATTCGTTTGAGCAATTCTGCATCAACTTCGCCAACGAGAAGCTTCAGCAACATTTCAATCAGCACGTCTTCAAGATGGAGCAAGAAGAGTACGAAAGAGAAGGTATCGATTGGTCTTACATCGAATTCATCGATAATCAGGACATGCTCGACGTGATCGAGCGGCGTTCGAACGGAATCATATCGTTGCTTGACGAATCGTGCATGCTGGCGTCGAGTACGGATGAGCAGTTTGCTCAAAAGTTGTACACTGGTCTCAAGGACGAGCAACGCTTCAGCAAGCCCAAGTTGTCTCAAACTGCGTTCACACTTTCACATTATGCGGGTGATGTGACGTATGAGAGTAATACCTTCCTCGACAAGAATAAAGACTTCGTAATCCAAGAGCATGAAGAAATTTTGGCAAGCGGATCCCACGAAGAACTCGTTAGAATGTTCGCGCTTGGTGATGACTCTTCGGAAACGTCTGGACGAGGAAAGTCGTCTACAAAGTTTAGTTCCGTGAGTACGCGCTTCAAGAAGCAGCTCGGTGAGCTCATGTCAAAGCTTAACGCGACGGAACCCCATTACATAAGATGCATCAAGCCAAACGCAGCGTCCAAGGCGTCGAGCTTTGAAGGCGCAAACGTTCTTCAGCAGCTTCGCTGCGGGGGTGTATTGGAGGCCATTCGCATCAGCTGTGCGGGATATCCATCGCGAAAGCCTATCGAGATTTTTCTCGCGCGTTTTGGTCTCCTTGCTCCGCAAGCAGCCGCGCTGTATTTCGAAGGTCGTGAACGCGAAGCACTCGAAGGGATTTTGCAAGCCGCCAACGTCGATGGATGGCAAATCGGCAAAACACAGGTCTTCCTAAGATCGGGTCAGATGGCTATTTTGGACGTTCTACGCCTGAATAAGCTGAACAAGGCGGCCATCGAGATTCAAAGCAGGGCGCGCGCGTTCGTCAAACGTAAGCAGTTCACCGAGCTGAGATCGGCTTCGATCAAGGTTGCCGCAGCCGCTCGTGGAATGCTTGCTCGCAAGAGGGTTCGCAGCATACGGGAGCAAATTGCAGCCGTTCGAATTCAGACTGCATTCAGGGCCATACGTGCGCGAGTTCAATTCGAGCGGACCAAAGACGCGGTGCAAAAGATTCAGGCAATCGTTCGAGGTGCGAGAGCACGACGAATTCTCCGGCAGACTCGGGCGACAGAAATAACCACGAACAAAGCGGCCACGTGCATCCAGTCTCACTGGAAAGCTAAGGTTGCTCGCAAGGAATTCAAAGTCGCGAAGGCCAGGGCACGGGAAACTGGTGCGCTTCTCGAAGCGAAGTCGTCGCTTGAGCAGCAGCTCGAATCTGAGCGAGCCCGCACTGCCATGGAGCAACGCGCCCGTCAAGATGAAAACGCTCGCCACGCCTCGATGGAACAAGAGCTTCGCGTGCGCATGGAGACATTGGAAAAGGAACTTGCTATCGCGAGAGAAAGTGTGCACGGAATCGTTGAGTCTCGAGTGTCTGAAGTTACGTCGCAGAAAGATGGCGAAATCAACGTGCTCAGGCAATCGTTGGTCGAGCGCGATGCCAAACTCGCAGAGCTGCAAGAGTGGAAAGCAACGAGAGAGGCGCAGTTCGCAGAGCTGAATTCGAAACTAGAAGCGATACATCTCGACTCGCTTGCGTCGCCGGCTAAACATTCAATCGCAACCGGTGAAGCGACCATCGCGTCCGCGTCCTCGAGTGCGCTCGGGGATTTGAACACACGAATCAGCGAAAAGATTGAACTCAACTCAAAATTGCGCCAAGAAAACGACTCGCTTCAGCAAGAGCGTACCGATCTTGAAAGAGTAGTGAATCAGTTGCGCACAGAGATGAGCGAAATGGAGAAGGAAAACGCAACGATGAAGTCGCAATGTTCGCCTTCGCCGGTGAGGACTGGCGGACGATTCGCTTCAATTCTCAGCCCGATGTCGCCCATGGACGGGTTGGACACTCTGGAGTCCCCGCGGACTCCAGAGACGCCGAATAGCGAAGACGTAGAGGCAGCCCTCGAACGAGAACAAGCTGAACTGGACGCGCGGAAATTGAAGCTCGAACAAGTCCGCTCGCACATGGAGTACGCAGTCTTGTTGAACTTCATCGAGAAGGACGCGAGGGATGCGGGATTCATGGAGAATGGGACTCCAGTGCTCGCGTGCATTATTTTTAGATGCTTACTCAAATGGGGAACGTTTGAGTTGGATAGAACGAGTCTGTTCGACAAGATCATGGATGCTATCAACATAAGTTTGGAGGACGCAGGCGAAGATTACGCGGCGCTGACTTACTGGCTCACTAATGCGTTTATTCTCCTGCAGCTCTTGCAGCGAACGCTCAAGACGACCGCGTCGGGTAGCAAAGAAAACCGAAGGAAAAGTGGCGGTCTATTCGATCGGCTGAACTCTCGGTTTGTGCGCGCTACGACGCCGGTGTCGACATCGTCTCCTGGCGTGAAAGGTGTCTCGCACATCGACGCCAAATATCCGGCGTTTCTGTTCAAGCAGCAGCTGGCGGCGCTCGTGGAAAAGATTTATGGCACTCTACGAGACCGTGTGAAAAAGGACGTAACTCCACAGTTTGCTACTTGCATTCAAGCCCCGAGACAGCGTTCAGGTACGGCAACTCTTACACGCAGTGCGTCGGGCGTCCTTCGCCCCGAGTTGGGTCAAGGCTGGATGCGAATCTTGGACACGTTGGACGAAACCGTCAAGGCGATGGCTTTAAATAATGTCCCCCAGGCACTCAGCAAACGTTTCTTCGTTCAAGTATTTTGTTTTATAAACGTTCAAATGTTCAACGCCCTTCTTCTCCGGCGCGAATGTTGCTCGTTTTCGAACGGTGAGTACATCAAGATGGGTCTATCTCTTTTCGATTCATGGGCTCGCAAGCCCCAAAACGAAGCCGTCGGCGAAGACTCCTTGGATGAATTGAGATTTATTCGCCAGGCTGTCAATCTACTAGTGATCCACCAAAAGCCGCAGAAGACTTTGAATGAAATAACCTTGGAGCTATGCCCTCAACTCAGCATTCAGCAGCTTTACAGAATCAGCACGATGTACTGGGACGACAAGTACGGCACGGAATCCGTCAACGCCGAGGTTTTGAGCGAAATGCGAATTAGAATGAAGGAAGATAACAGTTCGCATGCGAGTAACTCATTTCTACTCGACGATGATAGTAGTGTACAGTTCAGCATCGACGAAAATCTCGATGCGCAAGCGATCAGTATACAGCTCGACGGCGGTTTCGGCCTTCCGGGAACTTTTCTCGAGAATCCGTCCTTCGCGTTTCTACTTGCACGACCGAGCGAACAGTGACGAAAAATTTAGCGCCTGTAATGACAACGATACACTAGATTAACGGATACAAAAATTTACTCGAGAGCAGGCTCATTCCTCGGTGATGGTCAACTTGGCTTCGCCGAGACTTCCTAAGTCTCCAGGAAGCAACGGAGCACTGGAGCGCCCTGGACTTTGCGATGGAGATGGAGTTAGGCTGCCGTCACTAGTCGACGACCGCCGACTAGTCGCGACGGAAGTAGGCTTCGGGTCGGTTTCCATGATTTCGCTGAGCACCATGGCAAATCGAGCCGCATCGCCAGCGCGAACGCGCATTTCCATTTGACTCTCGCTGCCCGACTTGTCTTTGAACCTGAAAATCGTCGTTTGGAACTCGGTGTACGATGAACCGCCGTGCATGGACCTGTCGAGCCCATTACATTCTCTGTCGGCCGACACTCGGAGTGCATTGAAGTACTTGAGTACAGCGAGCACGGCCAGCGCCGTGACGGACACCCAAGCGCATAAGGCGAGTAGGAACACCAAGGCTGCGCCGAAGACGGCGCCGCCGTGCGAGCATCCGTACAACAACCCGCAACCCTTGTAAGAATCGCCGTAAAAGTGCTTGAGGAACTTCGGCGCACTGAAAAGCGCGGAGGCGACGATGCCCCAAATACCGCCAAAAAAGTGTACGGCGACGGCGTCGACGACATCATCGAGCTTCTTGCGCACCATAAAGTCCGACGCCCAGACGTATAAAACTCCGGCGACGACGCCGATGACGAGGGACACGCCAATCTCTACGAACGCCGCGCCCCCGGAAGAGCTCACGAGAGCGGTGAGGATACCGTTGATCATTCGAGCCGGACGAACGCGACTGCGATCGCGATACATATCGATACAGACCACGGTGATACCGCCGAGGCAACCCGAGAGCGCGGTGACGAGACCGACGCGCGCAACCGTGATCAAATGCTCTTCGGCGAGCGTCCGCACGCTGCCGCAATTGAACCCGAACCACCCGTACCACATGAGCATGCCTCCGATCACCTGATACACCGGGTTCTGCTGAGGCATATCGTTCGCCTGTCGTCCGTGAGAGAACCGCCCCGCGCGCGCGCCGACGACGTACACCGCCCAGAGCGCGCACAGTCCCCCCGTCACGTGCACCACGCCCGATCCCGCGTAATCCAGCACCCCGACGTCGAACAACACCCTCCCACCCCCCCTGACCGGATTCGCCCACCCGTTCTCCGCCCACGCCCAGTGCGAGACGATCGGAAAGATGACCCCCGCCACCACGCTCGACGAAACCGCGTACGACTGAAACGGAAACCGCTCCGCCACCGCCCCCGACACGATCGTCGCGCTCGTCGCCGCGAAGCACGCCGAAAAGAACGCGTTCGCGTGCGCCCCCGCCGCCGTCGCGTGATTCGCGCTGTCAAACTTCGCCGACCGCATCCCGAACCCGTCCCTTCCCGCGAACCCGTCCTCGCCCGCGCCCCACGCCAGCCCGTACCCGACCGCGTAATACGCCACCCCGCTCGCGCACAGGTCCACGACGTTCTTCACCAGCACGCTCTTCGTGTTCCGGATCGACACGCTCCCGACCTCGAGCAGCGCGAATCCGATCTGCATCGCGAACACCAGCGTGGCGCAGTACATGAAGAAGACCGCGTCCACCTTTTGCACGTCCAGCGTCACCTGCATCCCCGCCATCGCGCGCGATCGTTCGTCGCGCGTCCGCGTCGCGCGACGCGCGTCGGCGTCTGACGCGGCGCGCGGCGGCGTCTGACGCGGCGCGCGCCGAGGCGTCGCGGTCGACCCGAGACACCCGCGTGTGCGGGCGCCACGGATTCGACGCGACCGACCGCGACCGCGCACGACGACGCGCGTCGACGCGCGCGCGACGCCATGCGCGCGGCGACGCGACGGTGACGACTCCTCGCGCGTCGCGCCCGACGACGACGCGAGACGACGCGAAGGCGCGGCGCGGACGCGCCGAACGCGGGATGCCGACGCGAATCCTGTGCGTCGCGGAGAAACCGTCGCTGGCGAGCGCGATCGCGAGGATACTCGCGCGCGGAGGCGATGGAGGCGATTGCGGCGTCGTCGCGCGGCGAGGGCTGGCGACGGGGGTGCACGAGTTCGCGACGGCGCGAGAGGGGTCGTGGGCGTTCGCGAGCGGGACGCGGGACGGACGCGCGGAGTGGCGGGTGACGTCGACGACTGGGCACGTCGCGAGCGTGGAGTTTTCGGCGCGGTATCAGGCGTGGGAGGGGTGCGAACCGGGGGAGCTGTTCGCGGCGGACGTGGTGAAGCGCGCGGACGGGCGAATGGTGGGGCATCTGGAACGCGAGGCGAGAGGGTGCGATTATCTCGTGTTGTTTCTCGATTGCGACCGGGAGGGGGAGAATATATGCTTCGAGGTGATGGAGGCGTGCGCGGGGGGGTTGAAAACGGGAGCGACCGAACCCGGGGCGCCGTCGGCGCGGATTCTGCGCGCCAAGTTTAGCGCGGTGACGCGAGAGAGCATCGAGCGCGCCATGAGGACGCTCGGCGAACCGAACAGAAACGAGGCGCTCGCCGTGGACGCGAGGCAAGAGTTGGATTTGAAGATGGGCGTCGCGTTCACGCGATTCCAAACGCAGTATTTTTTGAACAAGTACGATCGCTTGGATGCGCGCGTGGTGTCGTACGGGCCGTGTCAAACCCCCACGCTCGGTTTCGCCGTGCAGAGACACTTGGAGATTATTCGTCACGTTCCCGAACCGTATTGGGCGCTGGACGCCTCGTTTGACGACGCGGCGACGGGGGACACCATCGCGCCGGCGTGGCGACGGACGAGATTGTTTGACGAAGAAACCACGCGCGCGTTTCTCCAGCTCGTGAACGACGCCAACGAGTTCCGAGTCACCTCGATTGAGGTCAACGCGGAAAAGCGCGGGCGCCCGAGCGGGCTAAACACGGTCGAGATGCTCAAGGCGGCGTCGGCGGGTTTGGGCATGGGCGCCCACCGTGCGATGCAAGTCGCCGAGCGTCTGTACATGGCTGGTCATATATCGTACCCACGCACCGAAAGCACGGCGTACCCTCGCGGTTTCGAGTTGAAGCAGACGCTGACGATTCAAAAGTCCCATCCGACGTGGGGCGCGTTCGTCTCGCGCTTGCTCGACGAAAGTTCGATGACGTCGCCCAAGCGAGGCGTGGACGCGGGTGATCACCCACCGATAACGCCGATGCGTGCGAGTACGGAAGACCAAGTGGGAGGCGGTGAGGCGTGGCGGCTGTACGACTTCATATCGCGACATTTCATCGCGAGCGTATCGCCCGACTGCGAATACGAGACGCAAACCGCGACGTTGGACGCCGGCGGCGAAGAGTTTACGCTGCAGGGTAAGCGCGTTATCGAGCACGGGTGGACGGAGATCATGCCGCACAGGATGATCGAAGATAGTTCATTGCCCGTCTGCGTCGTCCAAGGCGCGAGAATACCTCTCAAGTCGGTACGATTGCGAAGCGAATCAACATCTCCGCCAGAGTACTTGACGGAGAGCGAACTCATCGGCTTGATGGAGAAGAACGGCATCGGCACGGATGCATCAATACCGACGCACATCAACAACATCCAAGTGCGCAAGTACGTCGATGTCGCAAAAGGCCGTCGAATAGTGCCGAGCCAGCTCGGGATCACGCTCGTTCAAGGATATCACGCCATTGACTCCGAGCTCGTGTTGCCCACGGTGCGTCGGCACGTCGAGCGACAGCTGGATCTCGTCGCCAAAGGTCAGGCCCCGTACGAGGGTGTGGTCGCTCATATTCTCGCCCAGATGTTCGACAAGTTCAACTACTTCACCACAAACATCGCCGCCATGGATGCGCTCTTCGAAGCGTCATTTTCGCACACGACGACGGAGTCTACGCCGTACTCCAAGTGCGGTCGGTGTTCGAGATATCTCAAACTCGTCGGCGCGACCGGGCGCATTCAGCGTCTCTACTGTCCGACCGAGGAGGTGGTTTACGAACTCCCGATCGGCGGCGTGTTCAAACAACACAACGGTCGCACGTGCGCGATATGTGGCTTCGAACTGTTGATAGTTTCCCAGAAAGGCACGGGGCGCGCGTATCCGCTGTGTCCGTTTTGTTTCAACCATCCCCCGTTCGAGGGCGCGCCTCGAATTAAGGCTTTACTCCGAGGCTCACCGCACCCGCGCGAGCACCCAGTCGCGGACGACGTGAGCGTATCAACGTGTCCCGAGTGCGCGGCGTCGAATAGACCGGGCGTGTTGATGCTCGATCCCGCGGCGACGTCGCCCGGAAAGCTGTACTGCTCGAGCGCGGCGTGCGACGTCCTCGTTCGACTGCCGCCTAGCGTGAAACGAAGCGCCGTGAGCCACGACGCCGAGTGCGCGGCGTGCGAGGCGAAGTGTTTAGATCTCGAGATGTTCAACGGGGATAAGGCAACGGTGTGTCTGAGATGTGAGGATGAGTTGAGCGAATCCGTTCGCGTCGTCCGAGTCAAGCCGCCGAGCTCGGGTCGCGGCGGAAGAGGTCGCGGCGGAAGAGGCGGCCGGGGACGGGACGACGAACGGCGACGCGAGTGACATGTAGGCAGTAGCTCAGTAGCTCTAACGAGAACAGAGGCAGTAGCTCAGTAGCTCTAACGAGAACAGAGGCAGTAGCTCAGTAGCTCTAACGAGAACGATTGAATGTAAAATATTTCAAAGCCCGCGAGCTCATCGTCCGTCGCCGGTTTATCTTCTAGTATTGTAGCTACGACGTCTGGCGAGGCTCATCTAACGAGCGCCTCCATTCGATTTACGCAGCGAGCGCCTTCTTGATGAGAGCGCTGCGCTTCGTGCGCGCGAGCGCAACCTTGAATCGTTCAAAGTCCGTGAGATTCGCGCGCGCGTTTTGTCGCGCAATCTTCTTGCCCCACGCGCTCTTCGCCCAAGAGCCCTCGACGTCGGCGCTCTTCCACGCCGCCGCGAGCGCCGCCTCGTCGCACTTTCGCTCGACGTCAACCTTCATGTCCGTGATCGCCACTCGACGAAGGCTGATCACGTCGCGCTTGACACCCGGAGCCGCGACGAGCACCTACGACCATTCACGAAACCGCACATCATCGTCAGTCATCCATCCCCCGTCCCGTTCGCGGCGCGCGCTGTTTAGGGTCTGCCCTCGCGTTAGGGTCATCCCCATCGCGCGTCTCCTCGACCCCGTTCGCGTACGCGCGGCGCTCGCACGCACCCTGTTCATGTCCACGATATCGACGATCACCAAAAGCTTCCCATATCGGGCGTCCGCCTTGAGGTTGCACAGCGCGACGCGGCCGATCTCGACGTTTCTCTGTTCGCGTCGCGATGCGCGTGCGGGGCGCGATCGTTCGTCAGTCTTCCCTTCGTCGCCATGCGCGTTCGATCGCGTCGGTGGCGCGCGCGGTTCGACGGCGGTGATTTCGATTCGCGTCGCGCGTACGTTGAAGGGCATGTCGTCGTTCGCGCGTCGGTGAGAGACGGCGACGCGCCGTCGTCGGCGCGATGCGGCCCCGCGCGACGGCGGTTTATTTTTAGGGTTTTCATTGATGGAGCGTTTTGTAGTTTTGTATGTGCGTCGTAACGACATCGCGTACACCGCGGCACACGCGCGCGCGCGATGCCCGCCGACGCGCGGTGCGCGCGGCGACGCGCGCTCGACGCGCTCTTCTTCGTCGCCTGCGCGTCCTGCGTCGCCGGTCGCGCCGCGGCGCGCGCGAGCGCGGAAGATGTGCGCGCGATGGCGCGGCCCGCGGACGCGCGCGACGCGGTCTCGAGCGCGGTGCTCGCGGTGCTGCGCGCGCCGTGCGACGCGTACGCGAAATCGTTCGACGATGAAACCGCGGCGTCGCTGCGCGCGGGAGCGCGACGAGCGCTCGAGGCGCAGTGCGCGCGCGCGGGCGGGGACGAGACGCGGAGCGACGCGTGCGGGACGCTCGCGACGGTGGCGGACGGCGCGCGCGCGATGACGCGAGGAGAGGCGATGGGATACTTTAAGCAAGCGATGCACGAGAGCTGTCAATCGGGGGCGGCGGCGATGTCGGATCCGGAGAAGCGGGACGCGAGTGAGGCGACGCGGTACGTGCGCGAGGCGGTGACGCGCGCGGCGGAGGAGGAAGCGGTGGCGGGACGCACGGCGAGCGCGGGGAGATGGGGGGACGACGGGGGCGAGGGAACGTCGCCGGCGATGTCGGTGACGGAGGAAGGCGGCGACGGGCGCACGGGTGATCGTGGAATGTGGGGATGGGATCGAGACGCGCCGACTCAAACGTCGGCGGAGGACGCGTTCGGGGCGGCGTCGAGCGTGGATTCGATCAAGCATCGCGAGCGACAGGCGTTGGGTGACATGTACAGGCGTACGAACGGTGCGAAATGGCGCAGACGGGACGGTTGGATGTCCAGCAAGTCTTACTGCGAGTGGTACGGGGTGACGTGTCTCGAAAAGGATTTCGGCGTCGCCTTTGTGGATTTGCGAGACAACGGCATGGAGGGCGACATGCCGCAAGCGATCGATGAATTGAAGCTTTTACAAGGACTGGACCTGTCGTATAATCGACTCGAAGGACGTTTGAGCGCGATGCTCGGCGAGCTGAAGACGCTGCGGTACCTCTTGGTACGATCGAACGCGCTGTATTCCGACATTCCCGCCGGCTTGTTTAGGAAAGGCTCGCCGTTGACGCAGCTGGACCTGAGCGACAATTCTTTGTCTGGGGCGATTCCTGGACGCGAGTTTGTGTACTTGACAAGCTTGCGTATGTTCAATGTGTCAAACAACGCGCTCACGGGTACGATTCCGAACATCGCCTCGCTCCCAGCGTTGGAGATATTTTCGGCATCCACCAACGCGCTGCGTGGCGCTGTGCCTCACTTTGACGACGCCGCCAAGATTCGTTTCTTCGACGTGAGCAAGAATGCATTACATGGTTCGATTCCATCGCTTTCATCCGTACCGTCCTGGGTGTTGTTTGACGTCTCCCACAACTCCCTCACCGGCGAGCTCCCGCGGACAGCGCTTCCGCGAACGCTTCGCGTGTTCTCGTGCGCCAACAACAACCTGAATGGCACCGTGCCGCAAACGTTCGCTCAGCTGCCCAAGGTGGAGCACTTGGACTTTTCGGCGAATCAATTCACCGGCGCGTTACCCGCGAGCGTGTTGCAAAAAAAGACGCTGCGATACTTCAACGTCTCGCGGAACGCGTTCGAAGGCGAACTTCCGCGCTCGGTGTACCAAGGCGAACTCGAGCGTCAATCCATGAGACTGGAGGAATTTGACGTCAGTCACAACAAACTCACGGGTGCGCTGCCGCAGTCAATCGTCGAGTTGGACCGCCTTCGTGTCATCGACGTCGCGCACAACGCGCTGAGCGGCGATTTACCTTCGCGTTGGGCCGTCGACCGCCTCGAGCGTCTCGACGTCAAAGCCAACGCGTTCACGGGCGCCATCCCCACCATCCTCGCCAGAGCCACGCGCCTGCGCCACCTCGATTTGAGTCAAAACGCCCTCAGATCTCGCGCCAACTTAGCCGTGCTCACGATCCCCACCCTCGAGCACTTGGACGTCTCCGGAAACTCGCTCGATTGGAACGAAGCCGCCGCCGCGCCGGCGCCGAAAATCGACCGAGCGCGCGCCATCGAACCCCCTTCGCTTCACGACGACCTCTGATGCTCGAACCGCCTAGACATCGATTTGTATCACTCGCCGCTATCATCGTATTTCAACCTAATCTGTCCACCGCGCCAAGTCTCGCGCGAACGATCCATCGAACGCCGCGCGTCTTCGCGTTCGCGAAGCCCCGCGCCCGCCGCGGCTGGGATTCGCTTTCAGATCGCGCACATTCCTCATTGCCTCGCGCGCGCGCGACCGAACCACGGCTCAGGCGCGCACGACGCGAACGATCACATCGCGTCGCACGTCGCGCGCCGTCGCTCGGGGTCATGGTGCGCGAGATCGTTCCGCAGTACACGAAAGTCTCGGCGAAGAAGCTGCGCGCAGCCATCGATGCGGGGGAAGATCTGTCCGACGACGACGCCGTGAGCGACGATCGCGACGCGAGCGACGAAGAGGGCGGTCGCGTGGGCGCGTTGGACGATCCCACGGCGAACGAGGACGACGATCACGGCGATGAGGACGAACAGGACGAGGTTGAGGACGACGAGGATGAAGATTTCGACGAGGAAGACGAAGAAGACGAAGACGAAGGCGCGAAAGTCTCAAAGAAGAAAGGGAAACGGAAGAATCCGTTCGTGGATGACGTTGCGGAGGAAGACGATGACGACGATGAGGGCTCTGGGCGGAAGAAAACGTCGAAGAAGAAGAGGGGTGGGGCGAGATTCATCGACGACGTCGCCGACGTCGCCGACGCGGACGAAGACGAGGACGAGGACGAGGGTGAGGAGGATGAACCGTTGGATGAGGAGGAGCGCGAGGCGTTGAGGAGAGACATGGACACGCGTCTGCACGCGCGGATGGAGAATCAAGGACAGTTTGAACGTATGGAGAACGAGGAGGAGTTGGAGCGCATGATCAAGGAGCGGTACGCGGCGCCGAGGTACGAAGCGGGGACGGGGCAGTTGGACGCCAACGTCGATCAGCAGGCGCTGCATCCGACGGTGCGTGATCCCAAGCTTTGGCTTGTCACGGTGAAGCTCGGGAAAGAGCGCGAGACCGTCGTGTGCTTGATGCAAAAGACGATCAACCTGGCCAAGCAAGGGAAACCCCCCATGCAAATCTTGTCGTGCATCGCGCAGGATCACCTCAAGGGATACATCTACGTCGAAGCCGAGCGTGAAGATCATGTGCGAAAAGCGTTACAAGGAATGAGACACGTGTACCACGGTAAACCTGTTCGATTGGTGCCGATTAACGAAATGGTCGACTCGATCAGCGTCACGACAAAGGAAGTCTCCGTGGTCAAGGTGGATTCGTGGGTTCGCATGCGCACCGGCGTGTACAAGGGAGACTTGGCGCAGGTCGTCGACGTGAACTACGCCGATAACCAGTGTACGGTCAAATTGGTCCCGCGCATAGACTACCAGCACCTCGCCGATAAGGAATCCGGCAAGGCGAAGGGCAAGACAAAATCTCAAGTCCGCCCGCCAGCGCGTCTTTTCGCGGAAGCCGAAGCCAAGCGATTGAATTTGTCTTTCGAAAGAGGCCGATACGATCGCAGTTTGGGTGCGAGCGTGGACGTATTGTGCAGCACGACGAAGCTCTTGGATGGGTATCACATGAAGACGTGCTCTTTAGCCACAGTCAAGCTCGCCGATGCGCCGACGTTGGATGAACTTCAAAAGTTCGCCATCGGTGACGACGAGGACGGTGAGAAGGGCGGTAACTCCAGCGGCGCGTTGGCCGCGCTGTCCAAAGCCGTCGGTACTCGCAAGACTGATTTGAAGTTCATGCCGGGCGACCAAGTAATCATCGTCGAGGGCGATTTGAGAAACCTTGAGGGCGTCGTCGAGCGAATCGACCCCGACGGACGCGTCGTCGTCAATCCGTCGCATAAAGAGCTGAACGAGTTACTGACGTTCAAGTCCGAACAACTGCGAAAGCACTTCAAGACTGGTTCCACCGTGCGCGTGTTGCACGGAAAGCACGAGGGCGTGGTCGGTATGGTGGTGAAGGTGGAACGCGACGTAGCGCACATCTTCTCGACGGTGAGTAACGAAGAGTTCCAAGTCTTCATGCACGATCTTGCCGATAGCGAAGAAACCACGCAGCGTATCGACACGATTGGTGAGTACGCTTTGCATGATTTGGCGATGCTCGAAGGCTCTGAAGTCGGTTGCATCATTCGTGTCGAGAAGGATGTCGCCTTCGTCATGACCAATGCCGGCACCCCAGACCGACCCGAGATCAGGCCCGTAAAGCTTCATGAGTTGAAAAAGAAGCTGCTGAGTAGGAACATTTCCGCACAAGACGCTCACATGGACACCATCGATCAAGGGTCGATGGTTCGCATCATAGACGGCAAGTACAAGGACACCACGGGAACGGTAGAGCACATCTTCAAGGGTGCGCTCTGGATTCGAGCTCGGCACGTACAAGAACACGGCGGTATCGTTTGCATTCGCGCTCGAAATTGCGCGGCACACGGCGGTAACAAGGGTTCCCAAATTGGTGGTGGTCTGGCTGCCCAAATGATGGGCGCGCATGGCATGCCGCCGAAGTCTCCAGGTCATGCTCTCTTGCAGAGTTCATACACTTCTGGTTTGCGTGGTGATTTGATGTCTCAAAGTCTTCAAGCTCCGAGAGCTGCACCACCACGTGCTTTTGGTGGACCTGGTCGCCGCGGCCAGGATCCGCTCATCGGTCAAACGAAGAAGGTTCGCGCTGGTGTGTACAAGGGATACATCGGACGCATCGTCGACGTCACCGACACGTCCGTCCGTCTCGAGCTTCAAGCGCAGGCACGCACTGTTACGGTCAATCGCGAGCACTTAGACGTCCCACAAGTTGCCCCGAGTCGTGACTCTTTCTTGGCTCCTCGCGCGACGAGCATGTACGATGCTCCTGGCTCGAGAACTCCGGCGCACTACCCGATGACACCGGCTCACGGCGGCGGTATGACGCCAATGCACGGCGGTATGACGCCCGCGCGCGAGGCCGCTTGGAACCCCACCGCGACACCGGCGCACATCCAGGACAACTGGGAGCCGACGTCTACTGCAGGCACCGGGTGGGGTGCTGGAAATGTCGGTTACACGCCAGGCGGGTACGGCGACTCCAGCGCCCTGGCGGGTCCGACACCGAACGCATACGGCGTCGGCGCCACGCCAGGTGCCGCCTACGGTCAAACGCCCGGTGGATACGGTCAAACGCCTGGTGGGTACGAAGCAGATGAATACGTCGCCCCACCGGCGGCAGCGTCGTGGCCGGAAGATTACAAGGGTCGTTTCCTACCGGGTGTCGTCGTGCGTTTGACGAGTGGCGCGCAAGGTTACATCACCTCTGTCGCGCCGGCGGGTTCTAGTTTCAAGGTGAAAATCGGTACCTCGCGCCCGCGTGACGGTGTGGAGGTCTTAGAGACCGTGCCGAAGTCAGCACCCGAAGAGACCGTCACAGAACAAGAGCTCGAGATCGTGCGACCGGGAAAGAAGACGTCAGTCATCATCGTCACCGATTCTGGAGACGCGTCCCGCGGCGACACCGGCGAGCTCATCACCATCGATGGTGTCGACGGTGTCGTGCGTTTAAGTAGCACGAATGACGTCGTACTCTTAGACATGTCGTACCTGGCTCGTCGCTGGGTCGAATAATAGTGCTGTTGAAATACGTTTACTACACAAGTCCGATTGAGTCTAAATTCTATTTCGCTTCCACTCCGCCGACGTCGTTTTCGTTTTCGACGCCCCCTAAAACTTTTGCGCACCCGAAGTCGGTTTGCATACACGAAGTGTACGTTTGACGCTGGAGTTTCACCAAAGGTCCGACTATAGGAGCGTTTTCCCAAATCGGGCCGTCCGGAAGGTAGTCCCGATGGTAAACAATCTTCCGCGATTCCGGATTGGCGTTGAACTTTAAAACGCTTATCCCGGATATGTTTCGAAGCGGCCCCGTCCCGAGCAACATATCTAACCTCCACGTCGCGACGTAAGAGTCCGCTTGGCACACTTCCTCGTCGACTGTCAAATACTGCCTCGAAAAATCGAATTGATTCCTCAAATATCGCTCCATATTTCTCTTTCCGTGAATCTTCGTCAAGCCAGGGCCGTCGACGTAATCAAACGCCTCGTCGTCGTAATTCGCCAAGCATCCCGTCTCCCAATTATCTTGATTACACATCATCACGCTCCTCGCCGCTTCCAATCGCTCGGTCGACATCGTCCCACACTGCCCAGTAGGCGCGCCGACGCTTCCTCCGAATTTCTCCGCGCTCGCCGCGTCCCGCGCCGCGAACGCGCTCGCCACGAGCGCCATCGCGCACACCGATTTCCCGATCGCCGCGAACGCCTCGTCGACGAACGACGCGGTCGACGTCGACGCGTCGCGTCCATCGCGTCCGCGTCCGCCATCGTCGCACGTCGTCGCCGGTTCCGTCGACGTCTGCACCGGTTCCTTCGCCTCGACCGCGTTTCGCGCGACGTCGCGGACGCGCGCGCGCGGCGCCCGCGACCGAACCGGCCGTCCGACCGTCGCGCGCGCGCGTCCGCGACCACACGCGCGCGTCGCCGGCGCGAGAGAGGCGGCGCGCGTCATCGCGCGCTGCTCTGCCGTCGCGCGCCGCTTTCGGCGGTGCCGATTGTGGATAGAGTGTCCCGCGCGCGCGCGATCGGCCGCACAGGGACGCGCGCGCGCGACGCGAGCGACTGGAACCGGCGTAGAAACACCGCGAACAATGTCCGTGACGCCCAGCGCGCGCGTGTGCGCGATGCTGAGCTCGAGGCTGACGCACGCGACGCTCGAAAGACGCGCGTCGAGCTTGAGGTTTTCCAAAGCCGCGAACGCGCGAAGAAACGCGCGCGGTGCGACGATCACGGCGAGCGGGTTGAACATCACGCCGCCGGTGAGCGATGGGACGGTGCGCGTGCGGTTTGCGCCATCGCCGACGGGGTCTTTACACGTCGGTGGCGCGCGCACGGCGTTGTTTAATTACCTGTACGCGAAGAAGATGGGTGGTAAATTCGTGCTTCGAGTCGAGGATACGGATCAAGCGCGATCGACGCGCGCGAGCGAAGATAGCATGGTTGCCGATTTGAAATGGCTTGGGCTGGATTGGGACGAAGGACCCGACGTCGGTGGGCCGTGTGGGCCGTACAGGCAGAGCGAGAGAGGTGAAATTTACAAGGCGCTCGCTGAGAAGCTCGTGGCGAGCGGACACGTGTACCCGTGCTTTTGCACGGATGAAGAGTTGGAAGCGATGAAGGCTGAGGCAGAGGAGAAGAAGCTTCCGCCGAAGTACATGGGGAAGTGGGCCACGGCGAGTGAGGCGGAGGTGAAGGAAATGATGGACAAGGGAGTTCCGTTTACGTATCGCTTCCGCGTGCCGGAGGGCGAACGCATCGAAATCGACGACATGGTGCGGGGTAAGGTTGGTTGGGATACGAACACGCTCGGCGATTTCGTGGTGTTGCGCTCCAACGGTATGCCCGTGTACAACTTTTGCGTCGCCGTGGACGACGCCACCATGGGAATCACCCACGTGTTGCGCGCCGAGGAGCACTTGCCGAACACGCTTCGCCAGGCGCTCGTGTACAACGCCCTCGGCTTCCCGCTTCCGACGTTCGCGCACATGTCCCTCATTCTCGCTCCGGATCGTTCCAAGCTTTCCAAGCGCCACGGTGCGACATCGGTCGGGCAATTCAAGGATGAAGGCTACCTGAGCAAGACCATGGTCAACTATCTCTCACTCTTGGGTTGGAACGACGGCACCGAGCAAGAAATTTATGAGAAGGCAGAGCTCGAGAAGCTCTTTAGCGTCGAACGCATCAACAAATCGCCCGCGGTGTTCGACAAGGTGAAGTTGAACTGGATGAATGGTCAGCATCTTCGCTTGCTTCCGGACGCCGATGTAGAGGCACTCGTCGGTGAGGCGCTGGTGGCTTCGGACTTGTTGAAGGAATCCTCCGGCGCGACGGTGCAAGCCATCATTCCTCTCATCAAAGAATCCATCGAACTCGTCGAGGACGCCGTTCCGCAGGTGCAAGCCATGTTTGAGTTCCCATTGAAGGAAAACATGGGCGATGATGCGATGAAGAAGGTGCTTGATGACGATTTTGAACCCATCGTCGACGCCATTGTCAAGGCGCACGCGAGCGGCGAACTCGCCGCGGCGGTGAAGGAAGGCACGGTGAAGCAATTCATCAACGCCACGGGCAAGGCCCTCGATCGTAAGGGAAAGAGACTTTTTATGCCTTTCCGCATTGCGCTTACCGGTCGTATGCAAGGTCCGGATGTCGGTGAAGTGCTCACGCTTCTCGACAAAGCTGCCGGCTCGAGCGACAAGATTGTGTCGCTCGACGACAGAGTCGCCGCCCTCAAGGCGGCTTTCCCAGCCGCTGTCGCAAACTAATTCGTTTTAATAACCAAGATCTTCTTAGGCAGAAAGGTTGTGTGCGTTGATGCTTGCTGTTTCGTCCCTACAAGAGCTAAATGTGGTCGGAAACGGCTCTCATTCTACCGAGAAAGAGTCGTCTTGAGAGAGTTCGGTATCGGTGGGGGTAGGATCGGCGACTGGCGTCGGTGCCGGATCCTTCTTGGGGTAAGCTCGGGGCTGGTTCGACGATTGCACTTTACTCGTGATATCGGTCAAAGCACCGATCGTGCTGTCGAAGATGGACGGGATATCAATGCCCGTGCCGCTTTCGATGTTTTCGAGAGTGTTCTTGAACTTTTCTCGGCTCTCCTCGAACGCCAAGTAGTTGTAGGTGAAGTAGAGCGTGTAAGCGATACCAATGGTTTCCAGCGCGACATCCGCGATACCCGGCAAGATGGCCACGGATAACAAAAAGGAGCCGGCGATGATGGCGTAGAAGCCAAGATCGGCTGTTTCCTTGAGCGACTTTGAGCTCGCCGAGCGTCGCACCGGGCGTTGAGCCGGCTTGCGCGCGAAAGGTTTCGGTTTCGGTTTGCTCGCTACCATTGGTTTGCGTCGCACGATCGGCTTCTTCGCCGCGATCGGCTTCTTCGCCGCGATCGGCTTCTTCGCCGCGAACGACGGCTTCTTCGCCGCGACGGGCTTCTTGACGAGCGGTTTCGCCTTGGCCGCGAACAGTGGCTTCTTCGTCGCGACGGGTTTCTTCGCGACGACCTTCGGCTTAGGCTTCGCCTTGGCCTTAGGTTTCGCCGCAACCTTCTTGGGCAACACGAACGTCGGCTTCTTCTTCTTCTGCGTGCCCGATCCCGCGTCCATGTACCCCCGCACCGCCGCCTTCCTCTCCGCCGCCGCGGGACCGCCAAAGTTAAATACCGCGCTCGTCTGTCATCGCGCGCGTCCATCGTCAGTCCATCGTCTCATCGAACGCGCGCGCCCTTCCCATCATCGCGTCTCCGCGTTCGTCCCGCCGCGTCCGCGTCCGATCCGTCCAACCGAATCGACGCATTCGCGATTCGCGCGCCCGCCTCGCCCGCGTCGAACCATCGAACGCGTTCGCGTCCTCGCGCGCGCGTCGCCACCGCATCGCGCGCACCATCACGCCCCCCGCGCGTCGCGCGACGCGCGAGCGCGTCGCGCGCGGTCGTCGCGCGAGCGCATCCGTCGCCCGCGCGCGTCCGATGATTCCCATCGAACGCGTCGTCGTCGTCGTCGTCGTCATCGCCTCGCGTCCGTTCGCGTCGCGTCCGTCGAGATCTCGTCGCTCGCTCGATCGTCGATCGTCGTCGTCGGTCGACGCGAAGTCGGACGTCGTCGACGCGTCGCGCCGTCGCGTCGACGATCGACGATCGAATTGAATCGAATCGACCGCGCCGCGTCCGCGCGGTCGGTCGGTCGGTCGGTCGATCGATGCTCGCGTCGTCGAAAAATAAATCGACGCGTCGTCGATCGATTTTCGTATCGATCGACGCGTCGTCGATCGTTTCGAATCGACGTCGTCGATCGACGCGCGCGAGCCATCGCGAGGGGGACCATCGCGCGTCGCGACCGAATCCGCGACGACGACGACGCCCCGCGCGGCGCGGATTCGCCGACGCGCGCGCGCGATGGCGAAGAAAAACGTCAAGGCGGGGATGAACGCGCGGAAAGACGCGCTGGTGGACATGCAGACGGTGTCGGCGCGACAGACGACGGTGCGCGAGCGCGCGGACCCCTACGGAAAACCCCTAGTAGGGGACGACGACGACGGAGAATCGCGAACGAATGACTGACGACGCGAGCGACCGGACGACCGAACGCGCAGAATAATAAGAAGAGAACGCGAAGAAAGAATGCGTTTTGGACGGACGAGGAGAAGGACGCGCTCGCGCTCGGGGTCGGGAAGTATGGGACGGGTACGGGACGCGAGGACGACGCGAGCGCGAGCGCGAGGGGGAGACGAGGCGCGAGAGTAGGGGACGGGTGACTGACGCGAACGGCGCGCGCGCTCGATGATTTCGTAGGGCGTTGGAGCATGATTTTGAAGGATCCGGAATTCGGTCGCGCGCTCGCGGCGCGTTCGAACGTTGATTTGAAGGATAAGTGGCGCGCGTCGACGACGCCGACGAAGACGAGGGCGCACAAACCGGGGCTCACGCCGCCGTTGTCGCCGTTGGCGAAGTCTGTGGTTTTGAGTCCGCAAGCGCACAAGCAGGGTAAGCGCAAGTGGACGGACGCGGAAAACGCGGCGTTAGAAGCGGGTGTGCAAGAACACGGCGTCGGACAGTGGGCCGCAATCTTGAAAAATCCAAAGTACGCCCGCGCGCTCAGCGCGCGCTCAAACGTCGATTTGAAGGACAGGTACCGCTCGGCGAACACGCCCACGAAGTCTGGACGCCCGACATCGCCGATCGCTCCTGATGCGATTAAAACGTACCGCACGCCGGGTTACAAGCCGACCTCGCCTCGCTTCGCGTCGTCGCCGTACTCTTCGCCCCAGGTACGGTCTCCGCACGATCGCGTACGATCGCCGCCCATCGGTGAACTCCGAGACGATAATAAAAGTTGCAGCATCATGTGATTTACGTCTAGTCGTTGTACTACAATCGCTAATTTTGTCTGTGTTAATCGTGACTCGTCGCCATTTCGAACCACTGTCGCAACAAATCGCTTATCGTCGCCGGGAGCTGCGACACGTCTTGCACGAGGACGTAGAATGGAAACGGAAACGAGTCCAAATACTTTTTCATCACCGGTTTGCCTCCCGTGAATGACACACTTTGCATGTTCAGTAGACTGTTTTGGGGATTATCGAGCACGATGAACGCGACGAGTAACCCGCGCTGCGCACCAACTTCTCGCATGCACCTTCGCAAGGCTTCCTTTTCGTGAAATCGACCGTCGGCGATGATGAGCACGAGCTGCTGGAGCTTCGTGCCGCCGCCGCGAATTTGTTCTCGCGCGACGCTCAGTCGCGCAGCCATGGTTTCGAGGAGTTGAACCATTGGTCGATCGGCCAAGGTGTTGTCTTCCGCGAACGACAGCTTGCTCACGAGCGATGGGCCCTCTTGGTCGGTAAACGGCGCGCCGAGCGGATGCAGCGTGCGCACCGCGTTGGCCCCGGCGCCGAAGCCTACGACACCGATCTCTCCGACCTCTAAACGAGCCATGGCGCGCGCCAGGAGAACCATTGACTCAAGAGCGATGTGGCCGCAGTGGTTTTCTGCCATAGATCGCGAGTCATCGATGGCAAGCATCACTTGATACTTGCGAGCCGAAGGTCTCGAACGTCTGAGCCAAATTTTGTCCTTTCTGAAATCGCTGGCAATGTAAGGAATAATCTTCCGCATGTTTAGTCGCTTGCCGGTTTTGTAATCCCCTTGAAGTCGACTTGCAAGCGTTGGCTCGAGAATCAGTCGAAGTTTCTCTGCAAGTTCAGCCGAAAGCGCGGTGGTGAGCTGCTCCAACTTCCGCCACAAGTTTTGCGCGTTGGCCTCGTTGCCCCGCTCTTTGGCTGACTTTTCACGCCATTGCGTAAGACTTTGCTCAGCCTCGATGCGCGCGAGTTCGACGTCTTCCGGCGTGAGCTCGTGCACAACTTCACCTGCTCCACCTAGAGAAGTGTGTTCGAGCTGTAAAGCGATCGTCGACTCTTCACCAGTTTCGCCTTCACCGCCGGCGACGAGCTCTCGCTCGGTCATCGTTTCATCTTCGTCGGCCTCTTCGCCATCGATCGCAGCAGTTTGTGCATCCGTCGATGCAATGTCTTTCTTCGGTTCGCTACTTTTACGCTGTCTCTTCATCGCGGCGCTAGCGCCGTCGTCTTCGCGCTCGTCGTCGTTGCCGGGACCTTGATCGCCTTCATCAGTCGCGTCGACCCGAGAGTCTTGACGCATCTCCATGGGCTCGAGGCCTTCTTCGTCTTCATCCTCCGATTCTTCTGGCACGTCATTCAAACTGTTCTTCGTTGCTTGTTCCTCCGTCGCGTTACCAAGCGTCTGAATACCCTTATTGCCTTTACCGTCTTCGTCATCCACTCCGCCTTTTTCCGCAGCTCGCTCGAACTCGTACTCGTCGCCTTCGCCACCGCCGTCGTCCCCGCCTTGGTCTCCTGCGGTATCGTTCTCAGCAGCGTCCCCAACGACATTCAAACGTTCGCGCCAGCTCTTCAACGCGTCACCGAGCGAACGATGCGGGTTCGCATCTTGCTGACGTTGCGGCGGGGGAGGCGTCTTCTTATCTCCATCGCTCGCGGGACCGCCCGTCATCGGCGCGACCGTGCCTTCACCGCCGCTCGCGCCCGCACCAGTGCCTTCACCATCCGCACCGGCGCTCGGTATGTCGGTCGATGACTGTGGTAGGGGCAACTGTCTTCCATCGTTGCCTTCGTTGACGTCGGTATCCATCGCGCCATGCGCCTGTTGCTTCGTTTCTTCTTCTCCTTGACCATCAGATCCTTGCGCGTTGGCGCCCGCTTCACCGCCTTGACCTTGGGTTTCGTTGACGTCTTGATCGCCACCTCCCCCGTCACCTTGACCTTGCGGGCCGCCTTCTTCGCCGTCTTCGTCCATTGCGTCGTCCGCGGCGATGGCATCATCCTGGAGATGATCGGTGGCGCCTTCTTCTTCGTCGTCGGCTTGGGCGACCTCGTCGTCGTCCACGTCCATGACGTCGTCCGTGAGACCACCGTCGCCGTCTTCGTTCATCTCCCCATCCGCGTTTTCGTTTTGTTCATCGGCATTCACATCTTCAGGCGGTGCACCATCGAGTTCCTCGGCGTCTTCGTTTTGCATCGACTCATCGTTGGCGTCGTCTTCCGCGTCCTCGCCTTGTTCGTCTTCCTCTTCGAGTTTCAAGTCGTCGAGCTCAAACTCCTCAGGCTCGGGTAACGACGGGTTTTTTCCGTGATTCTCTTCGACTTCCTCCTCATTCTGCTTACCGTCATCGTTGGCGTCAGGAGCACCGGATTGATCGTTTTCTTTCGGTCGATCCTTCTCGTCTTCGCCGCTTTCTTCGCCTTGATCTGGATCTTTCGGCGGTCCGTCGTCGTCCTCCTCCGCCGCGCGCGTCTCAGTCTCCTGCTTTTCGTCCTGCTTCACGCTCGACCCTTTTTCGTACTTCTCCGGAGCCTCATTCTTCTCGTCATCTTTATCGTCTTCGTCGTTCCACATGCGTTCGTCGATGACGTCGCCGTCGTCGCCATCCTCACCCATTTCCTTCTCCATGTCCTCCCTGGGATCGTCTTCGTCTTCGTCGTCACCGCCCGCGTCGACGTCTTCCATGACACCCTCGAAGTCATTTTGCATCTCTATCCCGCCGTCCTCCTCTTCTTCGCCGCCGCCCTTGTCTTTATGCTCTTCCTCTTCCTTCTCGAGATCCTCCATGCCCAGGATTTGATCTTCGTTTTCAATTTCATCCGCGACGTCCTTCTCGCCTTCGCCCGCGCCCATGCCGGTACCAGATTGATCGTCCATCATGCCACCACCGGCTTCACCGTCGGCTTCTTCAGGTGGAATACAGAACCCCTCCACGGATAAACCAAGGAATAGTGCGGTGAGTACGGACTCGAGCTTGCAGGAAGACTTGTGAAAGTTGATGTACTCAAAGAGAACGGTTCGCACGGCGCTTCGTAACAGGCCCAAAAGCGGAGCGACGGTACCCGCGCGCGCTGCGACAAAGTTTGACACATCTCGATCATCGATGGCGTGCGCTTCGTCGACAATAGATTTGACATCATTGACGACATTACGTACGGCGTGTACGATGTGCTCGAGTCGTTTCGGGTTCATAGCACCGCCCACCGCAGCTTCGTACGTCGTCATAGAGCCTTCGGCTTCTTCCTCCTCGTCTTCACCTTCTGCGACGATTTCACGTTTGATCATGATTGGTTTCGACGAAGCATCGACGCCTTGAACCCAAATCAAAGTCGATTGTACGACAGTTTCGATGTTTTCACTCAGTTTTCCGATGCGCTTTGAAATAGACACGACGTCTCCGGCGACGTTTTCGCCCCCTGGCGAGACGCCGTTCGTGAAGTCCTTTTCAAATCTGGTAACGTCCAAGTCCACAATGGAACGCAAGAAATCCCAGCCAGGCACCGCATTTGCACCATGCATTCCGATATCACCAGTGGTCAATCGTACTTCGGCTTCGACTTGCGCACTCGCAAGTAACTTCTTTACGCGCTTGAAGTCGTCGAAATTTGCCTGGATGGCGGCCACAGCGTCACTCGATGCGACGGCGTTCAATCGCCAAGGTTCCAATGACGGACGATCGTTGCCCACACGTATATCTACACTTTCTAGTGTACACGCGAGGAATGGCTCGAGACGCGCCCGGGCGCGGTGCGCCAGATCTTTGCATTCAGTTAAAGCCGTCACAACCGCGGCCGTAGTGGGTTTTACCTGCGACAGAGGCTCTGCCGCGGAAATCGCCCTGTTGAGTAAACTCACGTCGACACACGCCGTCGCAAAACGATCGATGATATCGCGCTGTTCAATCAGCCATGATTCTGCAAACCGCTGGGATGGAAGATTTCCGTGCGCACTCAATGCGTTGAGCGACGAGTAGGCGATATCGATATCCGCCTCTGCTCCAGCGGCGGCGGAAATCGTAGACCTTTGCGTGCGCAAAATGTGTAACAAATGCTCACACGATAGTGTCGCAATCTCCACTTCGCGACTCGTCAAGTCTGGATTCTGCGCCCCGCGCATAAGCCAGAGACGCTGAATTCGAGCCATTGAACGATAGTAGTACTTGTCCGCCGCTCTAAAAGCATTGGTCGCGTCCTCGCCGAGGATGGCGAGGCATCGAGGTTCCTTCATTGCTTTCTCCATGAACCACATCGTCGCAGCGCGATACTCTACCGGCACAGCGCCTCGAGAGTGTTTAATTCCCATGGCTGGCAAAGTTTTGAGCAAGTCCTGAAAAGCCTTCTTCTTGATTGCCTTCTTCGCTGCCTTGTCGTCTCGAAGCGCATTCGCGCGCTTTGCGATTGTCACGGCAAAGTCATCGAGAGATTCAGCTCCGGCGGTACGCACGTCGTAACCATCTTCGCCGTTCAACGCTCGATCTAGAATAGTTCCCATGCGTTTCACCAGTGATGGAAGGCGCGCGCGGTAAGAGGTTTCATCGACATCAATCGCGGCTGGATGGTATTCCTTTCGGATTTGTTGCGCCACTCGCGAAGACGTTTCGACCGCATTCTTCGTGCGAGCGCTCGCTTTAGCGCACGCTCCGTTCCATGCATCCCGCTGTAATCGTAACGATTCTAGTTCTGCTTGTCGCATGGTGTCGATTTCAGCTTGACGAGCGAGCTTGACGGCTTCGAGCTCCTCTTTCGATGGTTTCGCCGCATTCGGAAGTATCGGAGTCTGAGTTTGTGTACCATCGTCGACAGACAACTCCTTGAAACCTGTTTGTGATGCAGCGGTCTCCAAGACTGGTAGTACTAGTCCATTGAGAGCGGTGTCAAACGCTCGAACGAACTTGTGCAATGATCGCTGATTCGCTTCGCCCTGGACCTTCATCGCGTGATAGCCTCGATCTTCCCATTTCGCGAGCTTGGCGTGATCTCGAAGTTTAATCTCGCATGGTTTGCGAATCGTCTCAATATGTTTATCGACGACGCTCGAAAACTGAGAGTAGTATCGCCAAATGTTGTACAGAACTGCGCAAAGTGCGTCATCGTGGCTGCTGGTACTTGCACCTCGCGCCTTGCACGCGCGCGTTTCGACTTCCAACTCGGCGAAAAAGCACCAAATCAATTCCAATCGCGTTTCAAACTCACCGATTGTCGAACCTTGAAGATATTCTTCCAGTGCAACGGTAAGACTTCGAATCTTCTCAACGTCAACGTTGTGGATTTCATCTTCCGGAGCATCATCGCCAGACAAAGCGCGCGACTTCATCGAGCTGAGTAAACGATAAATGGCAAACCATGTTCGCTTGGCTCGAGATGCGTGTCTCTCGCTACAACGAGCGAGAAGCCGCGGCCAAGTACGAACTTCGCGCGCACGCCAACGAAGTGCGAGCTTTGCACATTCGTTGAGCTCATTCTTAAGCGATGTGTGCTCTGCCGAAGACTCCTCCCAAATCTGCGCTCGAGCGAGAAGGAGCTCGATACCTGTCAAACCAGCCTTCACTGGGCCCAATAGCGGCAAAGAGAGCATTCGATCGCATAATTCGGCGAGTTGCGTCAAAAGAGGGTGTTCTGGCCATTCGTCGAGCAGTTGCGTCAGCCTTCGTCGCGCCGCCGCCACGGGAGGAACGATAAGCGCCATTTCTCCTGGGCATCCGCCGACGGTGAGCTCGTCGTCGAGCGCATCTGCCGCTGCGTCTTCATCTAGCTCGGCTTGACTTCTCTTCGTTCTCGCTCTCAGCGCTTCTTCTTCCTCTGGCGTCGCTTGCGATTCGTACGGTGACGTGCCAAGCGTATCAACCGAAAGCGCTGGGCGCGACACGGCGGAATACTCCAACGCCACGCGGAGGGAGTGCCCGAAGCGCGACGCATAATCGACGGCTACTGGAAGCGATAATTGACTCGCTTTCAAGACAGATATTCCTGTGTCATACGACCGCGCAAACTCGGACGCGCGTAATGCTTCATCGGTGTTTAAATTTCGCACGTATTTGCCATACTTGGTCAAACGCATTGATTGAACAATCTTCTCCTGGGCGCTCAATGATTCCTCAGTCGAGTGCGCAGGCGCACCGCGAAGAGTGGCAAGAGCCGCGTAGTGAACGTTCACAAGCTCTTCAGCGAGTTCACCTTCGAGGATGCCGGCTAAGCGTGCTGCGCGGGTGATGTCCACTTCGTCATCAACCTCTTGAGATTTTGGCTCATCTTCCACGCAATCGTGCTCGAGCATCAGGGGCGCATCCGGCGCATCCTTGAAATCGGCGAAACCTGCGGCAAAATCCTTGAAAGCGATGCGATATGCGCGCTCCTCCGTCTCTTGGTCGTTCGCTTCCGTAGATTCATAGGAGCTTGGACCCTTGGTGGCTTGTTTGAATATTTCGGTGGCGAGCCTATCGGCCTCTGCGTCTTCTTCTCGACAACTGTCGTAGAGCGCAGAAAACGCTGCAAAGCATTTGCTCAAACGTTGCCAACTCTTCATGCTCAGCGCACCTTCGCGACGAGCTTCGGACAGAGCACTCGTAAGCGCAACGCGTAGCGCACCTAGCTCTAAATCGCCCGATTTCGGGTTGGACGGAAGATGCGCTGCCGCCGCATTCTCCGCACTACTGAGTGCTCGTAGCACTCGATCTTCGCTAAGCATCAGCGCTGCTGAACCTTCGTAGGCGGCGTTGACGACCGTCGGGAACGAAAACAATGCGACCGCGGCGGAAACTATTTCGCCGTTATTTTTCATGCGCGCACGCGCGGCTTCGGCGGCGAGAGCGACACCACGGCGAATCTCGTACACCGCAAGTTGAAGCGGTTGCGTCATATCGCGGTACGACGAATACTCATCATCCAATAGCGAGCTCCACTGCGCGCTCGATCCGAGCCACGTCTCAGCTTCCATGATCGTGGTTTCATCTGGCTTGAGTGCAGAACACTTTTGCAGCAGCTGAAGCAGCCTCTGCGCAGAGGCCAAACCTTCGCGGAACTGTACGACGACACGGCGAAGCGCGGCCCATCGTGACGGCGTCGGGCGCGGAAGGGCTAGAGTCCTTAATCTCTCGCGCTCAGACGAAAGACGTTCACCAAGTTGTACGCAGTCAACTAAACTCTGAGCGTCGCCGCTCGGCGCGGATGGCGTGCGTTGATGCCAAGTAATTACACCGATGAGTGGCTGGACTTCGCGCTCGAGCGTCGTGTCCAAATGCCAGAGCTCTGTCCGCACGGTGACAGCTGGATCGGATAACCCGGCTGGAAGCAGAAGATTGAGACGAAGCACACCAAGAAGCGCCCACGCAGCGCCGCGACGCCCCTTGTCGCGCGCGCCAGAATCACCGGAAAGGGTTGCACTTTTCACAACATCTTTGTGCGATGCTCCCTCGCACACCGCGACAATCAAAGGCTCGAGTACGGCTTCACGCATAGCTGCGAGCGGCGAGTACGCATCACACAGATGTGCGCATGCTGTTTTAAGCATTTTAATTGTGCGCGCAGCTTCGTTCGCCGTTTGCATCGCACCATCGCTGACCAACTTCATCATCGCATCGACGGCATTCACCAGTGCGGTAGCGCTTTCGCCACCGTCTTCGAGCAACGTCACATGGCTGAGCAGCATTTGTGCGGTTAGCCCTGCAAGCGAAATCCAATCTTCGATTGATGCATGCACGGGGTTTGCGCGCTCGAAGCGTAAAAGCCTTGATGCCATGCGCAACTGTACCATACGAGGCAAACGCTCGGCGCAGCCAATATTGGCGTCCGTCACAATGCCGGACACAAACGCCGTCGCCGTGGCGCGTTCAAATCGAATCGGTCCCGAAGCGGATGCCCAAAACGATGACATTGTACTTTCGGACGACGCGTCAGCCTTAGCTTTGGGTAACAGCGCGCGAGGAACGCCGTCAATGGCGTTATCCCATTGCGATGCGTGCCAACGAAGCCACATATCGTGCAGATGTTCAGCTAGCCCTTGTGACTTTTCAGACGCGTTGGCGCCGGACGCATCACCGTATAACCAGAGCAAATGACGATGCGCTACAAAGTCAGCGGGTGATCTTGGGGATGCTGCGATACCGAACGTGACTCCTTGTGCTGCGAGCATCGCTTCGCTTTTACTCATGACCTTTCCATCACGTTCGGTCATTAATCGTGCGGTCAGTTGGCTGAGAAGCTTTGACTGCGATGAAATTGACCAAAGCTCGGCGATTGGATTCAGCGTGGAGTGTAGCCGCGCAACAGCTTCCCACTTTAACGCCCAGGCAGGAAAACCAAGCGCTGGGTATGCCGGTACGGCTACGTCAGCGATTGCCCCGAGTTTCCATGGCTCATCTTTATCGATAGACTTCAAAAGCTCTTGCGCCGGTAAATCAGAGATATGCCGTCGCTCGCGCAACTCGCTGTTTTCGTCGTCCATTGATATTTCCATGGCAACACCGGATGTTTTCGCTCGATCAGCGCATTTCAAACCTAGTAGCCTCGGGATTTCACCGGCTTCGACTTCCATTTCGGAGCTCGTCGAGATATCTGCGTTTGCCTGGATGTGCGTCCACGCGAAGAAGCATAGTCCTTCCAATGCAGCAGATCGTAAGCCTACTCCGGCACCGAGTGCCGCGCACGACGCCGCAAATGTAGACTCGCTCAGAGACGTTTCACCTCCGAATCTTTGCCTCGTCAATAAATGATCAAGATCTGACGCAAACGTCGAGCGCACTTGCAAGGCATGACAAATATCACGTACGTTCTTTTCCATATCGAATAGTGTCGACGTCTTAGGCAGGGACGGTCTGCCGGCGTACTTCCACAAAAGAGGATCGATGGGTTTACCGGGTGGGATTTCCAGCGCTTCATCCATAATTGCGGCAGCGCTTTGCAGTTGCTCCGTGATTAGGCTGCACGAGTCAACACCGACGCTCCAATTTTCCAACACGACGGCAAACGCTTCGCGAACTTTAGTCCACGCCACGGCGATGGTTTCCACGACATCTGCCGACGCCACGCATCCAGAAGCCGGATCAATCTTGAAACTGTCACCTCTCGTGGTCATGGTAAGCTGTTCCAAACGAATACGCCAATCTTGAAATTCTCGAAGCAGATTGAAATGCTCGCGAGGAAGCGATTCGCCGATTGTGCATACAAGTCGAAGAAGGTCGTCTTCAAAGCGAGCGCAACTGCCCAAGAGCACACTCGCAACGTCAACGCAGGCGTGTACGGGCGCCGCACGCGCACGCGCCACTTGATCTTGACTGCGCCAAATAGACAATTGCAGACACGAAGGCGCGCCGAGGTTGACAGTCTCGTTCACGTGCCGCACGTGGAGCTCTGTTTTTGCCTTTTGCAACACGCCTCTTACGATGAGCGACCGCAATGATGAATCAGCGACATGAACGGACTTGACAAATGAATGTTTAGCGACGATATCCAAGGCGTTTAAAACGGCCGAGAGTTCGTCGCTAACGGTAGTCATAGAACTTACGTTGCTCACCCGTGCGAATGCCGAAAGTCTCGCAACAATTCCGTTGAAGTTTTGCGAATCATCATTCGCTATGGCGACATCCAAAATTCGTTGCGCGCTCGCGTTGAGCGTGACACTTAATTTAGAGATACACTCGGCGTCGGTTTCGTCCAAAGTTGAGTCGAATCCAATGCGTCGCATCGATGAAGCCACTGGTAACGCGCCAGCGATTAGCGGCGAAAGTGAATGCACGTCACCCGTGCTCGCCAATTGACCTGCAACCTGAGCAATCACACCCTCGAACAATGCGGTTTGCGCACGATGCTTACTCTCAACATCGTGTGCATTGTAGCTCAGAGTCTCGTTCATGATGCTGATATTTGGCCAGCACATTGGTTGCAACATGACGGAACGCGCCGTAGCATCGTCTGCAGCGTGCGCCCCGGTTGAGATGTTGTGCAAAGATGAAAACGCGTGTTCACACGCAGCCTTGAATGCATCGCGCGCGGCTTCGCGTATGACTGCACTTGATTCACCTCTCATGTATACTTGACTCCAACTCGTCGACAATGCAACTCGCACATCGTGCCCACGTGATAGAAGTTCGAGCGTCAACGTTGCCCATTCCACAATGTCTCGAGAAGAAATCCCCTTCATACCAGGTTTGGATACAAAATTCCCGAGATTCACGTGCGCAGCTATCATGATTGTTTGAACAAACCCACCTGGAATTCCGATAGATTCGAGAATTTTGGCGATATCGTTCTCAACCGTTGGCGTTGGTGGTGGCATGCAGAGTGGCGGCGGTAGTGCAACATTTTTCTCGTCCACTATCGGCCGTTCAGGCGGAAGCAAGAACACTTCAACACCGCGATTCCGCATCGCTCGCGATACTTCACCGTGTCTGGGGTCAATAGCTAAGAACAAACGGAAGTTTGGATGCGCTTTCACGATGCGCGGTTGACCATCAATCAAACCGCACTCGTTCACGAGAAGAAATCCCTCAGGCTCAAGAAGCGGGTTCAAACGGTCAAGAACAGTCGGTGAGCACAAATTCGCGTTCTCTAGCAAAACCCACTCGCCGCTGATGACCGCATTTAGTAAGACACCGTCGACCCACTCGAACTTTCCGGCATCTGGTGAGGGGCCAGGAGCCCACGCTGGTTGGCCAACATTTTCGACGCGCTCCTTCAAACGCAAGGAACGGGCACCGGCATCGACTTCATAGAGCGCTTTGAGCACATCCAGTAGAGCAGTGTATGAATCTCCACCGGACATATCGACACTACGCTGCATGATAACTTTGTAACGCTCCCACGTGGTCCACATTGAGTCAAACAAATCGATGTTTGACCATGTGGCGTGGTTGCCGCACGCAGCCTTGATGGCTGAGAATATGTCTTCTTCAACCGCGGCTCGATCGCGACTTGGATCGCGCTGTTCGAATGAGCCCAATAGCTCGCTTGTATCGGTTGCTGCAGTCAATGCTGCTTGTCTCAAGCGATTACCGGATAATGAAGCCAACATTTGCACGATGGTTGTTTTGCCGCTCGCCGCGGAGCCCACGAGAATGGACATCCAACCTCGTTGCACGCAATGCGCAACGGCCTCGAACGCGCCGTATTGCCCAGGCAGTAGAGCATACTGGGAGTCGTCGAAGTTGCCCACTTTTGTTTCACCGCAAATCACGCGCGCATCGCCGATACACAAGTGATCGGCGTCGACGTAGACTCTCCGCTCGTCGCACGTCGGCGGTGCGTACCCAAAAGCATCCTTGAAGAGTGCCTCGCATCGTTCGCGGTCGGCGTACGTGCGCAACCGTTGCACGAATAACGTACCAAACAAACGCTCCACCGCAACGTGAGGCGCAAACGTCGATGATCGTTCGGCGAGGTCACACCAGCGCAAGACGTCGCGCAAGTTGAATTCCCACGGAGAGCCGGCTCTCGCAAATGTGCCACCAGGGATACTCGCCGCATGCGCGAGTGATGCGTTGAAACGAACCATTGCGGAAATACTCTCGGCCGGAATGGACGGATGGAGAGATCTTGAGATGTGCTTCAAGTCATCCGCGCACATCGGCTCGACATGCACTCGTGTGAAACGATTCAAGAATGACTTAGGCAAGCCCTTGCGACCACCGCCCTCTTGAACGGGGTTCTGCGCTGCAAAAACTCTGAATGACGGTGGACACTTAAACGTCTGTCCAAGCTCTGGAACAAATACTTCCGCGCGATGATCCAAGACCGCGTTGAGACCCTCGAGCACCGGTTGCGGGGCGAGGTTTAACTCGTCGAGCAAAACCCAATCACCCGCTTTCAGAGCTGCCAAAAACGCACCGTCTGACCAAACAAACTCCCCTGCCGCACCACTGGCGGCAGGTAAATCGGCGCCGAGTAAATCCATCATATCGGTTTGTTCGCTCAAGTTGAGGCGGACAAGTTTATGACCTGACGCCGCTGCTAGTGCGGAAACAATCGAAGTCTTACCCACTCCAGGACTACCTTCGAGAAGTATAGGCTTACTCAACTGCATCGCACGCATAATTCTCGCCGCGTTCTTTTTCGTGGATGGCGCTGAAAGTTCAAAGCTACCTCGGCTGATGGCGTGATGACCGCATGATATCTTGAACGGCGCCACACCAAATAAACCATCGGCATCGACTTCAAAACTGGTCATCGCGCTACCTTCCGGAGAGGCCGCGAACGAGAGCGTCTCGTGCTCCTGCGTTGATTTAAACATGTCAGTAAAATATCGTTTTGAAGAAAACATAAATGATGACGATTCAGTGGAGGTGCTCAGGGTTGTGAGAATATTGTCTCTCAGTACCGAAGCTCGGAAACTTACCAGGTACAACGGAGCATCATCGCACCTCCACTGAGTCGCCATCGTATCGCGGTCGAATGCACGCACCTCTTCTGGAAGTTGTCGCTGTAAGAAACTCAAACACTTGATCTTAATCTGCCTCGCTGCCTCTTCAGGCATGCCAAGTCCCAACCCGAGCCCATCAAGCAAGGTGAGGTACGCGCCGTGAGCGTACGCTTCTGACGGACTCAACGGAGCTCCACGAGACGGGTCTACCATTTCGCGCATGAAGTTTGCCCAGCCAATTAAATCGCGCACCGCAAGCGCAGCGCGAGCTGTGCTACTGCCCGCATTATCGTGATAAAATTCCCAAAACTCTGCGAGACGCCTGGGAAACGGAGCGAGAGAGACTTGAGACATCCTCTTGGCGACGATGTTTTCCATCTCACTCGCTTTGCCGACGCTTCCGATCCATACTTCGGTGAAACGATTTCGAAGTGCGGGCGAAAGCTCCTTCTTGCCGAAATCTCCACCAGGATTCATCGTTCCGAGAATCAAAAAGTTTGGATGCGCGGCGAGTTCTTCAACCTCGGCGCCACCCTTTTCAGGAAGCGTAATCGAACGACCGGGTTCAAGTACAGAGTTTAAACGCTCGAGTACAGAATCTTCCGCGAGTGAAACTTCGTCCACAAGTAGGATATCACCATCACGCATGGCTTTGATCAAAGGGCCGTCTTCCCACGCAAATGGTGCAGCCGTTTTACCTTCATCCATCATCTCCTGCCGTTCAGACGTTCTTGTCGGCCTGAAACCACCTATGAAATCGCTCGTCTCGGTGTGCTGATGACAGTTCAGAATGCGAAGCTTTTGACCACGCAAGAGCGCTAGAAGTTGACAAACCGAGGTTTTCCCGCAACCCGTTTCGCCGACGAGCAACGCCGGTTCTTTGTGATTCATACAACCTTCAACCAACGCAAACAGACGCCGCATTGCGGGCGTCCACGCGATTGTATCAGCTAACGCAGCGGCATCTGCAGCTTCCACTCCGCCAAGTTTCTTCGCTTGCGACGCAGCGTCGACCAAACTCTTCTCAAGCACACCTTCCTGCGCGGACGCATAAAGCGTGCTCTCGATTAGAGGTGGCACCTTCAAATACTTTTCGAGAACTTCACGGATTGAATGCCGTTCGACGTCGCTTCGAAGACGCTCACCGAGTACTCTGAAACCATCCGCGGCGAGCGCTTCGTAGCCGTTGCTTTGGCGATTCGCCCAGCGGAACAAATCTCTCGCCGTGATGTAACCATCTTTACCGGCGAAGGCGCGAGACCCTTGACGCCGTCTTTGTAACTCGCGCATGACCTCGACAAGCTTGACGCAATACGAAGGTGCGATTTCACATCGAGTGTGCAGAATTGTTTTCAGCTCTTCGTCGGGAATGTCACCTATATGAAGCTCCATGAACCTGTTTCTAAACGCCTTGCTGAGCACTTTACGACCGCCGTACACCGCCCCGGGTGGATTTTGTGTGGCAAATAGCATAAAGTGCGGATGCGGACGGATGGTCTCCTGCAACTCAGGTACAAACAGTTCTCTGTTGTCATCTAAAAGTCGGTTAAGCGCTTCAAGCACGTCCGTAGGCGCCAAGTTGAGCTCGTCAAGCACGACCCAGTAGCCTTTGCGAACAGCTTGCACGAGCGCTCCCTCCTGGAACACGAGTTGACCTGCGAGTGGAAGAAAGTAGCGTCAGAGTCAGTGTCGTTGGCGTCAGCGTCGACAAAACAAATGCAACCAAACGTGCCCGCTTGTTTCCGCGCGGCGAATTTCGGGACTCAAACCGTTCACGTCCTGGGTGCCAGGTTCTACGCCAGCGTTCGGCGACGCAAACACGTAAGATATCCGCGTTGATGTTCGGCCACTTTCCGAGCCCCCGTTCCCACGGAATTAGGGAAGACGGCTAACGAACTAGTGGCCGGAAAAACGGGACGAAGAAAGTTTGCGCACGCACCTGTCTCGTCGGTAACGTAAGTGCCGAGGTACTCTTGCAAATCCGTATGCTCGTGATTGTTGATGCGCATGAAGCGATGCCCGGTTCTGTGCGCGAGGTACTCCACGAGCGACGTTTTACCACTCGACGTGGGTCCTTGTAAGAGAATCGGATGCCGACGTAACAACACCGCGCGAGCCAGATTCGATAAGTGACCGCGAACGGTCTCCGTGACGACGTATTTGCCCTCTTCGGGATTGACACGAGGAAGATCACCCGCCTCCACCCAGAAATGTTCCAACAGCACGTGCGTGTCCCCAGCCGGCGGGTTAGGGGGCGTTTTCATAGCCTGCGAATGCGAAACGTTAGTGTCAGTATCAGTGCGCGCAAACATATGTAAGTGTAGAAAAACGTCTTCCAAAACCTCAGGAGATCAGAGATGGAATAGGTATTGTTTTTCGTGAATGTACCGTCGCTGGCGTGATACGCCCGATCTCGCTAAGCCCATAAGCAGTGGGCCTCGAGAGCGTGAGCGACGGAAAAGTCGCGCAATCGATTGAATGTAAAAGTGGCGTACCTTTAGAGCGGTTCCACGGAGAAGATGCTTGACCATGAGCTTTTCGAGAATGACGCCACTTTCGGTTTTGAGTAGCGTCAGAAAAGACATCGCGAAGCCGTCGAACAAAGCCCTTTGTAAGCCGTATATCCCAGTCGCTGCGCGCACGTATTCGCACGCGCGCGATAGCGTACGCAATGAGTACTGTGGCTTTTGATCCGCACTGTCCAGCAACGTCGTGTGAGCCGCTTGTCGGGCAGCGATGTAAAAGTCGACAATGTCGTCAACCTGCACCCCTGGAACGCCGTGCAAGTACGTGTCGACGATCATCGCCAGATCATCTCGTCCCTCGGTCTCTCCGGCGTAAATTTCCACAAACCTGTGTTTCAACGCTGTTGGTAGATCTCTCTTACCTACATCGGTCGCGGGGTTCATGGCGCCGAAGAGGCGGAATCGAGGGTGGCGTGGAATCGGCTCGCCGTCGCCGCGCTCGCTCAGCACAATGCTGCCGGACTCGCTTTCTAAAATCCCTCCGAGACGTTCAAGAGTCTCCGCTGGGGCTAAATTTATTTCATCAAGAAGTATCCAATGTCCTTCGCGAAGGGCGGTGATGAGTGCGCCTTCGACGAAAGCGAAAACTGGCCCACCATTTTTGCTTGCGTTCGTGGAATGCTCCACGACGCTCAGATCACGCTCAAAGTCTCGCCACGCCGCGACGAGATCGTCCGACAACACACTCGTCGTCTTCCGACGTTTATTTGCCTTTTTACCATCATCGGTATTCTCACGAGATTTTGCGTCCTGCGCGGCCTCCGCTGCAAGCTTTGCGACGCGTTCGACGCCGGCTCTAAATGCATGCAACAAGTGCGTCCACTTTTTCTTTTCTGCGTATCGCGATATGCGCGTGAGAAATTCCGCGTTGGAAGCCGAAGGGAAGGTTCGGTTGAACGCGTTATGAAACTTCGGAAGCAAAGGAAGGCACAAATGTCGCGCGCTTACCGGTTTGAAACCGCCGAGAAAATCCGCAGACTCGGACTGATTGCTCAAGTTAACGACGGTGAGCGGCGCGCCCGTGAGACGCGCGAGCTCCTGAACTAGGGCCGTTTTACCAGTCCCAGTCTCGCCCACGAGTAACACGGGCTCGGTGAGCTGGACCGCCGCCGCCGTGCGCTCCAACAGGCGAGATGCATGTCCAGTCCTGGACCACTTGGCGCCGCGAGCGTTCGTTTTTCCGACGGGTAACGCGCACCGCCCAATCGTCACCGATTGGTGGCTCTCTTGAATGGTGGGCTTGTGCAACCGATCCGTCGCGTCTGCGGTGTCTTCCGCCGGAAGCCCCCACGTCGCAGCGATCATCTTCAACACTCGACGTCGACCTGGACCTGCGGGCAGCATGCCCGCGAGCACATCCGCGGCTTCCTCGTAAGCCGCCGCTCGAAGTTGCGGCGGCGCCGCCTTGCCCGGCTGCAATAACGCGAGTTCGTGCCTGCGAAGCGCCTGAATGCGTCGCGCCCAACGAATTAAATCTCTCAACGTAAAGGGACGACCAGCGTGCACGCGCGCTAACGCATGGTTGACGTCATTCGCTTGAGCTTCTAATCCAGACGCCGCGCGATCGAAGCGCGCGTCGTCGCTCGTCGCCTCCTGAATGGTGACGTCTTGCTCGGAGATCTCCCCAAGACCGGCGGCCTCGCCCGCGGCCGCGCCGCCTTGACCGCACAAACTTTGCACCTGACGAACTGTCGCCAGCATTGATTGCGCGAGCGGCGCCAAGTTTGGATACAAGCCGCAAAGAATCGCCGTCGCCTCGTCGCCGCGCGGCGGCTCGACGACGACGCGCGTCCACAGTCCGGAAAGCGGGTCCGCGCTCGCCGATGTCGACCGTCCGGCCTCGGTGGTGATTGAACCAAACAGTTGAAATCCAGGCGCGGCCTGAATGCTCTCGCCGCGCCCCGGGACGTAAAGCCTGCGCTTCTCTAAAAGCGGCACCAGCGCGGAGAGCACCTCGAACGGCGCGAGATCGACGTCTTCGATGAGCACCCAGACCCCTCTCGTCACCGCCTGCGTCAACGCTCCGGGCTGCCACTTGAACTCGCCTGGGGCGGCGCCACACACGTACGCGCCGAGTAATGACTTCGAATCAGTTTGCGCGTCCAAGTGCAGGGTGACGAAATCGCCGTTGCCCGTCACGCGCGCCACCTCCTCGAGCGCGGCGGATTTTCCGCAACCGGCGGGACCTTCGAGCAAGACGGGTCGGTTTCGGCAGAGCGCCAACGCGACGGCGGCGAGATTCCGGCGTGCGCTTTCGGTGTAAATCATCGGCGGCTTTTGTTCGCGCCCACTCGAACTCGCGTCGTCGGCGCCGCGCCGCCGTAACTCGACGCCGCCGACGCGCACGTATCCTTTCGCGGGCGCGGCGAAGTCGTCGACTCGGGATAAATCCGCGGCGCCCAGAAAGTCCTCGTCGTCCGCGCCTGCGGACTCGCCGCTCGCTCGGACGCGCCCCGGATGTAACCAAAACATCGCGCGCGCGTTCGCAAACTCTAAATTTCGCGCCTCTCTCCGCGCTCCGTACTCGTGAAACGCCTCGTCGTCGCGCGTCGTCGCGCGACGCATCGCGTCCAACCCCTTCGCGCTCACCCCCAGCGCGAGCGCCACGAGCGCGCACGCGTTATACCTCACCTCATCGCTCTCCGCGCGCAACCACCTCGTCGCGGACGACCAATCGAACCTCTCCCGCGTCGACGGACACGCGCGCCAAATCGCCTCCAACGCTCGCGTCGCCGCGCTCGTCTCGCTCGCCTCCATCCCTCGCGTCTTCGCGTGCACCGCGCCCACGACCCCATCGAACGCCCCCCGCGTCAAAATCTCCTCGCACGCCCTCGCGCAGTGCGGCAGCAGCTCGCACGCGACGCCCAGCGCCACGCACGTCGTCGCCGCG